>JACCDG011995370.1_pt1 | contig 13502 bp, 10 predicted proteins | sample 7442471 | NCBI WGS metagenome assembly JACCDG01 (sample SAMN15323444, study PRJNA562643) | freshwater metagenome | isolation source: river surface water | place: USA:Blue River Watershed | collected 2017-08-17 | reverse complement strand
GAGGCAGAATTCCATCAATTGAATCCGACGACAATTGCTTTATTGCAACATTCCGTCAGGTCGGGGGATTACCGCATTTTCAAAAATTATTCAAAGGCAGTGAATGAAAACAGCACACAGATTGCAAATATACGCGGTTTATTGAAATTCAAGCAAGGCCATCCTATTTCGATCGATGAAGTTGAGCCTGTGACAGAAATTGTCAAACGTTTTGCCACAGGGGCGATGAGTTATGGGTCTATTTCCAAAGAAGCTCATGAAACATTAGCTATTGCCATGAATCGTTTAGGTGGTTTTTCAAATACCGGCGAGGGTGGTGAAGATGCGGTACGTTTTAAACCAGAAGCTAATGGTGATAGCAAGCGTAGCCGTATTAAACAAATCGCTCAAGGTCGTTTTGGTGTGACCATTGATTATTTAGTGAATGCGGATCAATTGCAAATTAAAATGGCGCAGGGGGCAAAACCCGGCGAAGGTGGTCAATTACCTGGGCATAAAGTGTCTAAAGAAATTGCTGCGACACGTAATACAACACCCGGTGTTGGTTTAATTTCTCCACCACCGCATCATGATATTTATTCCATCGAGGATTTAGCGCAATTGATTCATGATTTAAAAAATGCGAATCCACGTGCGATGGTGTCTGTTAAATTAGTATCCGAAGTCGGTGTTGGAACGATTGCCGCGGGCGTTTCTAAAGGAAAAGCCGATCATGTGCTTATTTCTGGATTCGAAGGTGGCACCGGTGCTAGTCCACAAACATCAATCAAATATGCCGGTCTTCCCATGGAATTAGGGATTGCGGAAACACAGCAAGTCTTAGTCATGAATGATTTGCGTGGGCGTATCCGTGTGCAAACCGATGGTCAATTAAAAACCGGGCGTGATGTGGCGATTGCGGCAATGCTTGGTGCTGATGAATTTGGTTTTGCAACAACAGCACTGGTGACCATGGGCTGTATTTTATTACGCAAATGCCATTTAAATACATGCTCCGTCGGTGTGGCAACCCAAGATCCAGAACTCCGTAAGAAGTTCGACGGTAAGCCGGAACATGTGACAAATTATTTTACCTATATTGCCCAAGAAGTCCGTGAAATCATGGCTGAACTTGGATTCCGTAAATTTGAAGACATGGTGGGTCGTGTCGATATGCTCGAGACAAAAGATGCCATTGAGCATTGGAAAGCCAAGGGCTTGGATTTGACCAATATTTTACATAAGCCTGATGTTCCAAGTGGTGTGGCCATTCGTCATCAAAGCACACAAGATCATGCCTTAGAAAAAGCATTGGATAATGAATTGATTACCAAAGCCCGTCAGGCAATTGAGACGAAACAACCGGTTGTGATTCAATCACCCATTACGAATGTCAATCGTACCGTCGGGACAATGTTGTCGTCGGAAGTTGCCCGTCGTTATGGGATTGCGGGTTTACCCAAAGATACCATTACGATTAATTTTACCGGTGCGGCTGGGCAGAGCTTTAGTGCATTTTTAGCACACGGGATTAATGTGAATCTTGAAGGTGAAGGCAATGACTATGTGGGCAAAGGGTTGTCCGGTGGACGCATTGCCATTTTCCCACCACGTAAGTCGGAATTTAAAGCCGAAGAGAATATCATCGTCGGAAACGTTGTCCTTTATGGGGCTGTCACAGGTCGTGCGTTTTTCCGAGGACTCGCTGGCGAGCGTTTTGCCGTGCGTAATTCTGGGGCCAGTGCTGTCGTCGAGGGAATTGGCGATCATGGCTGCGAATATATGACCGGTGGACGTGTTGTCATTTTAGGTCCAACGGGCCGTAACTTTGCCGCAGGGATGTCCGGTGGTATCGCGTATATTTGGGATCGTTTAAATACATTCTCTAAAAATTGCAATATGGGGATGGTTGATTTATTCCCTGTTAAAGATAAAAGTGATATTGCCGAATTAAAGGCATTGATTGAAGAGCATTATCAATTAACACAATCGACGGTAGCGAAGAATGTATTGGATAATTGGGAACGCAGTGTGGCTCAATTCATTAAGGTTTATCCAAAAGATTATCGTCGTGTTATTGAAGAAGCTCAGGAAATTGCCAAGCAATCTGGCAAGCAGGACATGGCTAAAAAAGGGTAAGACCTTCTTATTAATAATGGAGTTGAAGGGTTAAGCGCACTATGGGTGATATTAAAGGTTTTATGAAGCATGATCGTCGGGAATACACCAAGGAACCGGTGGCCGACCGCGTTAAACATTATCGAGAATTTACATCTCTTCCTCAAAATGAGGTCTTGCAAGAGCAAGGGGCACGCTGCATGGATTGCGGTGTTCCATTTTGTCAAAATGGTTGCCCTATTGGCAATATTATCCCGGACTTTAATGATTTAATTTATAAAGACCGTTGGGAAGAGGCGATTGAACGTTTGCATAAAACCAATAATTTCCCTGAATTCACCGGACGTGTTTGCCCAGCGCCGTGCGAGAATTCTTGCGTTTTAGGAATTAATGCACCACCTGTCACGATTAAAAATATTGAATTATCTATCGTCGAGAATGCCTATAATCAAAATTTAATTCATCCCCAACCGCCTAAACACCGCACAGGCATGACGGTTGCCATTGTTGGTTCTGGCCCTTCGGGATTAGCTGCGGCTGATCAGTTAAATAAAGCAGGGCATAAAGTCACGGTCTTTGAAAAAAATCAAATGATCGGCGGTTTATTGGCATTGGGTATTCCTGATTTCAAATTAGAAAAATGGGTCATTGAACGCCGTGTCAATCGCATGCGCGATGAAGGTATTACATTTAAAACATCAACACATATTGGCGTTGATATTCCAGCGGCACAGTTGGTTGAAGATTATGATGCGGTAGTATTGTGCGGTGGCGCTGAACAGCCTCGGGAATTACCTATTCCTGGGCGTGAATTAGCAGGTACATATCAAGCGATGTATTTTTTACCTCAACAAAACTTGATCAACAATCATCATAATATTGATAAATTTGTGCACCGTTACACAGATCATATTTTACAAGTTAAACCACAAACACTTGAACATATTTCCGCACAAGGCAAACATGTTGTTGTCTTAGGTGGGGGTGATACGGGTTCAGATTGCGTGGGCACCTCGATTCGTCAAGGGGCTTTAAGTGTGAAGCAATTAGAATTAATGCCACAACCTCCAAGCACACGCGCGGCTGATAATCCATGGCCGAATTGGGCATTTATTCAACGTACATCGTCCTCGCACGAAGAAGGCTGTGAGCGTGATTATGGCGTACTCACAAAGAGTTTGTCAGGTGAAAATGGCCAGTTAAAGAGAATGCATTTAGTGCGTTTAAAGTGGACCAAAGATCCGGCAACCGGCCAAATGAAAATGGAAGAAATTCCAGGTTCTGAATTTGTCATTGAGTGTGATTTATTATTATTGGCCTTAGGTTTTGTGGGACCAGTCAAGAATGGCATGATCAGTGAACTTGGTTTAGAATTAGATCCCCGCGGATGTGTCAAAGCCAATGCACAAAAGATGACAAGCAAAGAAGGCGTGTTTGTCGCCGGGGATATGACCCGTGGTCAATCTTTAGTTGTTTGGGCTATTAATGAAGGACGTACCGCCGCTGCAGGCGTACATAAATTCTTACAAACTAAAGCGCAAGCTAAAGCAAAGTAGTATAGTGTTGCTTATAACAATTCGGAGAATCATTATGTTTCATTTAAGCGTATGTGTATTAGCAATAGCGTTAGTATTCTCAGGTTGCGGTAAGAAAGAAGATGCACAAGTCCAAGGTAATACCTATGGCCAAGAGCGTCAGGAAATGGCACAAAAGTTGATCCTGAAAAGTTTAAGTGATTTGCAAAATAAAGATTTGAAATCAGCAGTAGCCTCTTTGGAAGCATCAATTCAAGTTAATCCAACAGTTCCCGATGCGTATCTTTTATTAGGTCAAATTTTATTGAAGGTTCAAGAATTCCCACGCGCAGAACAATTCTTAGATGAAGCCGCTAAGACTTTTCCAGATAATGGGACAATTTTCTATATGTTGTCTGTGGCCAGTCGCATGAATGGTAAGAAATTACCCGCCGTGCTTGCTTCTCGTCGAGCAGTTGAAATATTTCAACAAGCCCAAGACAAAGATAATATGCTCAAGAGTGCTGTGTTATTGCAAGATTTGATTAATACCCCGGATGATAAATTTATTCCTGGGGCACCTGATGGGGACATGAAGAATAACATAACGAGATAAAACGTATGCGTTGGTTGTTGTTCTGCCTTAGTGTTTTATGCTGTTTGAGTATGGACGCTTATGCGGACAAACTTTTACTGACCTCGGGTAAAAGTGTTGAAGGCCGCATTATTAGTCAGGACGATCGATCGACGGTGATTGACACAGGTGTTGGCACCCCCTTAACCTATTACAGTGATGAAATTGTTAATATCATTGTAGCCCCTTTTGCTGATCCTACCAGTCTCGCTGATAAACTTGAAAATGAAGCTGTTGCCTTAATTGATTCCGGGCAAAGAGATAAAGGTTTGGCGAAAATGCTCAAAGCCATTGAGCTTGACCCGAGTCCATTACGACGGATGAATTATGGCAGTGTGCTTTTTGGCGATGGTGTTGAACTTTATAAAAAAGGTAGCATCGAAGAAGCTAAAAAGATTTTGCATGAATGTGAACGGCAATTGCAATTGGCTATTAAAGAATTTAGTCCCTCCACAGATGCGGCATATTTGAGCCAAAGTTATTTTTTACTTGGTGAGATTGATGCGAATGCATTTGGGAATATACAAGAAGCAAAAGTGTACTATAATAAAGCGGTTAAATTATTTGATCATCCAGCGGCTAAAGAAGCGTTGGAGAAGATTAATAATCCTTTATAATAGTTATACACCATGCCCATCCTTTTGTTTTTCCTTCTCTACTGTATTATACTTCCATCCCAGTTATGGGCCGGTGCTGCCTTAGTTCAAGTGCAGCAAGCCAAACAAATGCGCGCCCGTGCTCAAGCTGAAGCAGAATATCAAGCTCAAATGCAAGCCATGCAGCAACAAGCAGCGATGCAACAGGCCGTGCAAGTTCAAGCTGCCCAACAATATATGGCCCAGCAGCAAATGATGTACATGCAACAACAAATTGCAGCCTATATTCAGCAACAGCAAGTGAAACAAGTTGAAGAAGCATTAGTGTACCGTTATGTGCAACAAGCTATGGCCCAGCAAATGGCCCAGGCGCAAGTGCAACAAGTTCAGCAAGTCCGTCAAGAAATCATGCAGCAGGCGATTAAGCAAGGCATTGAAAAAGCGATGTATGAACGGACTTTAGCTCAACGCGATGCGCAGTCTGCCCAAGCGTATTTACAAATGCGCAATGAAGCCATTGCACAATATCAAGCGCAAGTCGGTGCTCAATTAGTGCAGGCTAATGCACGCCAGCAAGCCGCAAGCGCCGTCGGACAAGCCATGGCCATGAATGCGGTGCAACAGCAACAATACGCCAGTGCCGTGGCCCAGCAATTAGGCTTGGCCTCACAATTGGCAGGGATGGAAAATCCAATTTCAACGGTGAAAGCTGGGGATGTTAAACAAATTGCATTGATTCAAGAAGTATGGTTATCATTGGATAAAAAAAGCACAGCCTGGTCTTTATTGATTGATAATTATGCCAAGTACATGACCGTTGAGGAATATAAGAATCGTTTCCGTCGGGATAATGTTAAAATTAATAAACCGCCTGCGTATTATGCGCGTATGATTGATGAATTATCTCATCAAAATCCAACCATGCTTGAGCAGCCTTTTTCAAATCTGATGCAAATTTTATCCATCATGGAATATGATTTTGATAATGGGATTGATAAAGATGCATTGGCTCAAAAAGTATTAGGCCCTGAAATGTATGAAGCAAATAAAAAGAGGTTGGGGCGTTAATGTATATTTTAGCCATCGACCAAGGAACAACCGGAACCCGCGCTTTTATTTTTGATAACAAAGCCCGCGCCATTGCTTCTTCCTATCAAGAAATCAAACAATATTACCCAAAGCCTGGTTGGGTCGAGCATGATGCCGAAGAAATTTGGCGTTCCGTCGATAAAACTGTGCGCACGGCGATTAAGAAAGCTAAAATCAAATCGTCCGATATAGCCTCCATTGGTATTACCAATCAACGCGAAACAACAGTAATGTGGGATACAACAACAGGCAAGCCCATTCATCATGCCATCGTCTGGCAATGCCGTCGCACCATGGATATTTGTCAGAAATTAAAACCGCATGAACGCGTGATTCATCGTCTCACTGGACTTGTCACAGATGCATATTTTTCAGGAACAAAGATTCAATGGTTATTAGATCATGTCAAAGGGGCACGTGCGAAGGCACAACGTGGAAAAATTGCCGTCGGAACTATTGATAGTTGGTTGATGTATAAACTAACGGGTGGTAAAGCCCATGTGACGGATTTTACCAATGCCAGTCGCACATTGATTTTTGATATTAATCGTCGTGAATGGTCCGCGCCATTACTAAAACTATTACGCATTCCGGCATCGATTTTACCGACGGTGATGGCCTCGGGTTCAACATTCGGACAAACCGCTCAAGGTATTGCTGGGCTTGCCGCTGGTACACCTATTAATGCCGTGATGGGCGATCAGCAAGCTGCTTTATATGGCCAGGGTTGTGTGAAGCCAGGGCTTATGAAAAATACCTATGGCACGGGATGCTTCTTATTATTAAACACAGGCGCAAAACCTGTCTTTTCTCGACGTGGGTTATTAACAACGATTGCCGCAGATCGTCAAGGTCAGCCGGTCTATGCCTTAGAAGGTGCAGTCTTTATTGCCGGAGCAGTTGTGCAATGGCTACGCGATGAAATGCAATTAATCAAAAGTTCATCCGCAACCGAAGAATTGATCAAAGGTCTTAAAGACACTAATGGAGTTTATCTCGTTCCCGCTTTTGTTGGACTAGGTGCACCTTATTGGTCATCATCAGCACGAGGGACGATTACAGGTCTGACACGTGGGGCAAATCAAAAACATATTGTGCGTGCTGCGTTAGAATCGATTGCCTATCAAACAAAAGATATTGTGGATCTCATGACGAGTGAAGCAAAGATTAGAATTCAATCTCTATCCGTCGATGGTGGAGCATGCCGTAATAATTTCTTGATGCAGTTTCAATCGGATATGTTGGCAATTCCTGTAAAGAGGCCATTGATGGTGGATACGACGGTGGCTGGTGTGGCTTATTTGGCGGGATTGCGTAGTGGATTGTATACCTCTTCTCAATTAGATAAGAGCCAAGGTATTGATCGGATGTTTAAGCCGTCGATGAAGGATGCGGTACGTCGAGAACTTTATGTTGGTTGGCAATTGGCAGTTAAAAAGGCTTTGGTGTAACTCTATTGATCTGTGCCGATGTCGATATTATTTAAAGGGATATGCCGCGCCTGGTCTGTTTTTGCCTAATTGCTGTGCAATTAGGCCCGCTAAAATTGTGTAAAAAAATACGGCAGCCCAACAACTCGCCAGGGCCATTTATCTGATGGCCCTGGCTCAAACAGTTGGGCTGTTTTAAGGCTGAAGCCTTAAAATTCCCGATTTTTTCACACAATTTTAGCTAAAACAGACAAGTTGCGGCATATCCCTTTAAATAATATCGACATCTCACATTGCTTGGGTATAGAACTTTGATAAAGAATAAGACGAAGATTAAACAGAAGGCTAAAAAGCGAATTAAGAAAAAAGCGAAGAAGAAATCGTCGACGAAATATAGACGCATGATCAAAGGGCTTAAGGTTAAAAAGAAAGCCTCTGTTGTTTCTGAAGCTTCACAAAACTGGCATGTCTATATTCTTCGTTGCAGTAATCAGCATTTATATACGGGTATTACGAATGACGTCGAGGCGCGTGTAGTTAAACATAATAAGGGCACGGGTGCAAAATACACACGCATATTTGGGCCTGTGGTGTTAGTGTATAGCGAGACGCAATTGAACCGCTCGCATGCATTGATTCGTGAATATCAAATTAAATGCATGCCAAAGTTAAAGAAAGAACAGTTGGTCAAGGCTTATGAAACGCTCCATTGATCAAATTAAAAATAAGACATTTGACCTGCTTATCGTCGGTGGTGGGATTAATGGCTGCGCCATTGCTCATTTAGCGGCTTTAGGGGGTTTGCGCGTGTGCTTAATAGAGAAGCATGATTTTGCCTGGGGCACGTCGAGCCGCTCGACAAAGTTATTGCATGGTGGGATACGGTACTTAGAAAATTTCGAATTTGATTTAGTCAGTGAAGCATTGCGTGAACGTTATATTCAATGGCAAAGCGTTCCCTACTTGGTTAAGCCTCTTCCTTTTGTTGTTCCTGTTTATAAAAATGACAAACGCCCTTTGTGGATGATGGCTATTGGTGTGTGGCTGTATGATCTTTTAAGTGGCAAATACCGTATTGGACGGCATCGTTTATTGTCCGTCGATGAAGTGGTTAGTCTAGCGGCAGGGATTAATCGTACGAATTTAGTCGGTGGGGTTGAATATTATGATGCGCAAATGGATGATAGCCGTATTGTGCTCGAGAATGCACTCATGGCTGATCATTATGGCGCACAATTAGCGAATTATGTGGAAGCCAAAGACTTTATTAAAGAGGGCCATCATATAGTTGGTGTCAATGCCGTTGATACAATGACAGGTGAAGAGTTTACGATTAAAGCGGCAACAACCATTGTGACCACAGGCCCTTGGGCCGATCAATTGCGTCAGAAAGATGTGGCCAATGTGACACTGCGCATTCGTCAGACTAAAGGGTCACATTTGGTATACCGAGGACAAATTGCCCCAACAGCATTCTTAATTCAATCCAAACAAGATAATCGCATTTTCTTTATCATTCCTTTTCATGGCAATACGCTTATCGGCACAACAGATACTGATTATAAAGGTGATGTGGATAGCGTCACCTGTAGTGATGAGGATATTGCGTATTTATTAAATGAAGCGCAGCGCATTTTTCCTCACATTCATTTTGATAAAGATAAAATTATTACCACCTTTGCAGGGGTAAGGCCTTTGGTATTAAATCATGCATCAGGGCAAGGGCCTTCGGCTGTATCGCGTAAGCATGTCATTGAGAAATCATCGACGGGTGTGTGGTATGTGATGGGTGGGAAATACACGACCTATCGTGCCATGGCAGAAGAAACAGTGCTTAAGGCGTGTCCTCAATTAAAGGGTAAGATAAATAGCGGACATCAATTTACATTATTTGGATCAGGAGCGGTGAATCAGGAATTAAAACTATTGCGTCATCGTTATGGAGGCATATCGATTGAAACCATTCGGTATTTAATCAGTGTGTATGGCTCACGTTTCGACGATGTCTTGAAATTAACCTTAACCGATCCATCACTCGCTGAACCATTATATGAAGGCGGCCATGCCATCAAAGCCCAGGTCATTTATAGCCGGGATATTGAAATGGCGTTGTCCGCAGAGGATATTTTTGAGCGTAGGCTAAATTTAGCGTATAATGATTGTCCTCGTGATAAATGTTATACGACCATTGAAACACTCTTACGAAAGGTGTGATGATTATGCAGGCAGAATCAAAAGATTTCTTAGTCGATTTATTATCCCAATGTGGGCCATCTGGTGATGAAGGCGCAAATCGTCGGGTTTGGGTTAAGCGTACGGCCAAATATGCGGATAAAGTAACCGTTGATGTGCATGGTAGCGCCATTGCGGTGTTAAACCCCAATGCCAAATTTAAAATCATGCTTGCTGGTCACATTGATGAAATTGGTTTTATGATTTCCCATATAGATAAAGAAGGGTTTATTTATGTGATTGCCGTCGGAGGTATTGATCCAGCGGTGTTACCTGGAAGCCCTGTGAAGATCTTAAATGAACGCGGCATTGTGCATGGGGTGATTGGCAAAAAGCCTATTCATTTGATGGAAGAAAATGAACGCGGCAAGGCCATGCAAATTAAAGATTTCTGGATTGATATTGGGGCTAATAGTCGTGAAGATGCGCTGAAAGTTGTGGAATTAGGTGATTGTGTAAGCTATGCCCCTAATGTGACATTCTTACGCAATAATTTATTCACCTCCAAAGGCTGCGACGATAAAGTCGGTGCTTTCGTGGTATCGGAAGTTGTGAAGATTTTAAAGACGAAGAAATTAGATAAGAATATTGGCGTGTGGTCCGTTGCCACCTGCCAAGAAGAGGTTGGTTTACGTGGAGCACGCACCAGTGCCTATGGTATAGCTCCTCATGCAGCGATTGCTGTTGATGTTGGTTTTGCCTCTGATACACCCGGCATTGATAAGAAACTCGTCGGAGAAGTTGCTTTAGGCAAAGGCCCAGTTTTACATAAAGGTCCTCACACCAATAGCGTCTTGGGTGATTTGATTGTAAAGACCGCCAAGAAAAATAAAATTGATTATCAATTCTCCTCGGTAGGTCGTCCAGATGGGACGGATACCGGTGCTATTCAATTAGTCCGCGACGGGGTTGCGACAGCTTTGATAAGTATTCCAAACCGCTATATGCACACCATGGTCGAGACGTGTTCCTTGCAAGACCTTGAAACATCAGCTGATTTAATTGCCCAAACTATTTTAGCCATGAAACCCGGGATGAGTTTTATTCCAAGCTAATGGCCATTGAAGAGCAATTATTAAAAGCATTTGATAAACGACAATCACTAGCCTCCATCACCAATGCCATGCGCGTGGTGAATGGGTTTAAAGATCAGTGTGAAGGTCTGTGCATTGACCGTTATGGTACCCATGCCATCATTTATGTGTATCAGCTCACCTGGTTTAAGCACATCAATGCCATTAAACGCACATTGATTCAAGCATATCAATGCACGTATATCATTGTCAAAGACCGCAGTGTCAGCGCTTCATCGAATGCCAAGGATATACATGCGGATGTCATCGAGGGTAAGGGTGACGGCACAACGACGGTAAAAGAACATGGCTTAAGTTTTCAGGTGCATGTCAATGACGGGTTAAATGCTGGTTTATTTTTAGACATGCGTGCCAATCGTCATCAGCTCGGATTATTGTGCAAGAATAAGAAAGTCTTAAACTGTTTTGCCTATACATGCGCTTTTGGCGTGCATGCGCGTCGACATGGTGCGCGTGAAGTGGTGAATGTGGATTTAAGTAAGAATTATTTGCAACGCGGCCAAGCAAATTATGCGCTTAATCATATTGCCCCAGGCCAAGGCGAGTTTTTATGTTTTGATGCGGTAAAGTTTTTAGCCAATTGTGTGAAGAAGGCGAATCTTTTTGATGTGATTATCCTCGACCCACCGTCTTTTGCCCGTGTTGGGACAAAAACATTTCAGGTTAAAAGGGATTTGGCGGAGGTGATGGCCTTAAGCATTACAAGTTTATCACCGGATGGTATTTTATTTGTATCAACGAATTGCAGTGATATTAGCTATGAAGACCTGGAGCGTATGTTAGCGAAAAGTCTTAATGGCCGTCGAGTTATTAAGACACAACGCCTTGCCCAGGACATTGATTTTCCTGGAACAAACAGTGTGAAAGAAAGTTATTTAGTTGGACTTGTGGTGCATGTGCGATGACAGCATTCGATAATCAACAACGCTTAGGTAAAGTTTTTCTAGAACGTGCCTTATCCAAATTAGGCATCGCCTCACGCACACAGACCCGTGAGTGGATTGAAGCAGGTCGCATCTCCGTCGATAAGCGCATTATCAAAGATCCTCGTTATCTTTTAGTGCCAGAAACAGCTGATATTTGCTTAGATGGGGTAAAACTGAAGCCATCAGAAGGCATTATTCTCATGTTACATAAACCAAAAGGGTATGTAACGACAAAGTCTGATGAGAAGGGTCGTAAGACCATTTATGATTTATTACCGAAAGAATATCATCACCTGCACGCCATTGGCCGCTTAGATATGGCGACGACAGGTTTATTGATGTTAACGACGGATACGCAATTATCGAATTATCTGACCGATCCGGTGAATGGCATTTTAAGAACATATGTGGTGGTGGTCAGAGGTTTGATTACAGAAGAGAGCGCTCTGCGTTTAATCCAAGGCATTGCGGACGACGGGGAAATTTTAAAAGCTAAACAAGTGACATTGCGCAAAGTGAGTCAACGCGAATCACATGTGACGATCGAATTAACCGAAGGCAAGAATCGAGAAATCCGACGGATGATGTTGGCTTTAGGGCATGAGGTGATTAGTTTAAAACGTGTTCAATACGGTAAATTAAACATTGGTGAATTGCAACAGGGTGCGTGGTGTTTAGTGCAACAGAAAGAGATCATTTAGAATATGAATTATGATGTTATTGTCGTCGGAGCAGGTGCAGCAGGATTAATGACAGCCATTACAGCTGCACGCGGTGGGCTTAATGTGGTTTTATTAGATGGGCGCGAGAAAATCGGGGCCAAGATATTGATGTCCGGCGGCACACGTTGCAATGTTACTAATAAAGTTGTTGAAGAGAAAGATTACAATAGCGAAGAATTAATGCGCGTCCGCGGCATACTGCGTGCATTTAATAATACAGCGGCCATTAAGTTTTTCAATGAGCTCGGTGTGGAATTAGTCCTCGAGGATACCGATAAATATTTTCCTAAAAGTAATACGGCCAAAACCGTACTTGATGCTTTAGTTAATGAAGTAAAACGGTTGAAGATTACGTTTATTAATCCTGCGAAAGTCACGGACATCACGTGTCACGACGGGGTGTACCAGGCTAAGGGCAGTGATTTTGATTATAAGGCGAAAAATATTGTTATTGCGACAGGTGGCTTGTCCTATCCTTCCACAGGGTCTGATGGCAGTGGATATGGTTTTGCCAAGCAATTTGGTCATGGGTTAATTGTGACGACCCCGTCATTAACACCGTTAGTCTCAGATGATAAAGCATTTCATGCCTTAGCAGGTATTAGTTTAACTGTTGAATTATGTTTGAAGGTTGGAAGTAAAAAAGTATTTAAAACGCGCGATGGGTTTTTATTTACGCATCAAGGGTTTAGTGGGCCCAGTGCTTTAGACATTAGCCGGCATTGGCTTAGGCATAAAGCTGAAGATAAAATGATTGAAGCTAATTTCATGCCGACTTTTAATGATGAAAGTCTCTCCTTACTAATTCAAGAATCTCATGCGAAAAATCCTAAGAAAACAGTCAAAAGTCTTTTATCGGATCATCTGCCAGAACGTTTAGCCCTATGTTTATTAAGTAAAGCGAGGGTGTCAGGGGAAGGTCTTATTAATCAATTAACCAAAGACCGTCGCCTTTCTTTAATCCAAGCCTGTTTGCATACACCGTTTCATGTCACTGGCGTTGTCGGTTATAGCAAAGCCGAAGCCACCGCCGGTGGTGTCAGCCTTTCCCAGTTAAATCCAAAAACATTAGAGTCCCTGCACCAAAAAGGCCTTTATTTCGTCGGTGAAGTCTGCGACGTCGACGGAAGAATAGGTGGTTTCAACTTCCAATGGGCCTGGTCCAGCG
>JACCDG011466723.1_pt1 | contig 13502 bp, 11 predicted proteins | sample 7442471 | NCBI WGS metagenome assembly JACCDG01 (sample SAMN15323444, study PRJNA562643) | freshwater metagenome | isolation source: river surface water | place: USA:Blue River Watershed | collected 2017-08-17 | reverse complement strand
TCAGGGTTGGGGTTCGAGTTGGTCTGGACTGCGGTGCCTTCAGTCGGTTCAGTGGTAGTCGTTGCACCATCTGCACTCACACCTTCGTTAACCTTAGGCTTCGGAAGGATCTGAGTTAAGAGGATTACTGGTTCAGGTTCACTGGTGAACACAACGTTCCCAGCTCCGTCCATGGAATAGGAGATCTTATACTTCTCACTAGTCCAATCTGCACCATATTGTTGGTAGACTGCCACATCAGTTGTAGCATCTAACAGGAAACAATATGCACAAGAGTCCTGCGACTCCATTTTGGCCTTAATTGCCCGAGATAAGATACTCCAGGCATCATTCATCAAAATGGAGGAGGCAATAGCTTGTACGCGCGGTAATAACTTACCACGAGTTTCACCCACCTCTGCCTGAATACGTGCATCACGCTCTTCGGGAGAGAGGTCAGCTAACGGAATCAGAGCGGGATCCGCTGCCATAGTAGTGGGTTGTGCGTCAGAAGGATCAGTTCCGTCTGGGCAAGTGCACGTACCATCGGTACCATTACAACCGCAGGCCTTGCCTTTAGTCTTCATTTTGCCACTTTGTCTAGCTGCTGGTGTGGCCATTAACTCTTCCTCATATGCTGACATAACATTTAGGCGGGGAGCGCCACAGCCATCTGCAATAGAGCAAGCACCTAAGGTGCCAGCAGAAAGCATAGCCAGGTGGTCCGAAACTACGTTATCCCACATCCCAGTGTAGGACTTACCGTTGAAGGTTCCACGTTGTGGAATAATGTCACAATAGAGGCCTGTGGAGACTTCAACTGCTTCACCTGCTTGGAGACGTGCTAACGTATCTGCAAAGTCGCCACCAAGTTCATTGGCACGAGCTTCATCGATCCAAGCTTCAACCTTCAGCTTCTTGTCTTCGGCACGAGCATTGGCAATGAAGCCATATGCCCATTCTTCCATCACCTTAGGATCATTGGCCGAAACATACTGACCACGGATCTGAGGATGGTTCTGAACAACAGGACGACCATTCCACTGAATTGCCAGCTTCTCAATCACTTGTGCTGGAACATATTCAGGATTAGCCGCATTCGCTCCTTGCAGAACACCTTCGACTAAGGCTACAACCGGAACTACAAAGTAATCACGGCCCATGAATGATTCAGTGCGAGTTTCAGCCCCCGCATCAGCATGAACCTGAATTTCACGTAACTTGGTCATGTTAAGTTATTATAAGACTCTTCAAGAGGGTTGTCAAGACTGACTATTTTGGTCAAAATGTTTTTTGTGTCCAAGTCCGTCTCAGTTACCAAAGGCGTAAAGTCCTAATGTAAGTAACGATCCGACGAGTATACACAATTACTGCTTGGTAAGCCCAAGAGCCTACCACAGTTGCATTGTTCTGCAGAATCTTAGTAGTGCGTAATACTTTAGAGGCCAAACCCTCAACACTAGCTTGTATATTGAGACCCAAGAATTTGGTCAATGAAGCTACGGCATTCGAAGTGGCAGTAAACGTCCTAAACATTACAGATTGTTTAACCATAGTGGCTAAGCCGTCAGAAGCTGTTTGCACCTCATGCATAAAGGACTTATACAGAGAAGCTACAGCCATAACTACTGCTGGAGAAACCACATAATACACATAAGTGCTAATGTAGTTCACAGAAGCGGGAGACACTACCACAGGAATAGATTCAGTTGGGATATAGTCTTGAGCTTGCACACCATCATTAATCATCAGGCCCCAGACAATGGGCAATGCTGCAACTCCCGGACCACCATTACCCACACGTTGATCAAGGCCAAAGCTAATCTGACCAGATCCTGTAGTAGTGATAGTCACTGAGAACCTTTGCCAAGAAGTAGTCAATGCGGCAATAATGGTTTGTGCATCGCCAGTTCCAAAAGCACGTAAGCCAACATTCACAGTCCCAGAATCTAACTTCATATATACAGATCCAGTATAGGATCCTGCAGGTAATGTATCTGGTGTGATATTGTAACGGTAACCATCAGCAGCGATGGTAATGAAGTCAGAAGCCGACATTTTACCTTACCTATCTACCTACCTAGAAGGGTGCGTTATCTACGTTAGTGGTAACAATAGCATTAGCTGAAGACGAAGTCCACAGTTCTGCTTGTGCAGAATATGGAAGATAATTCTTGATCGCACCTGTAAGAGCACTCATCCCCTTAGGTAACCTCTTACCCACAAAGGCCACTACAAAAGCCGCTACCACAATAGACCTTGAAATCTGCTTAGTCACACCAGCAATAGGAGCAGCAACTGCCTGTAAGGTCTTAGACACAAAGTGCCTAATAGCCATCAATGGTGCAGTACTAGCTTGAAAATTCTTTCCAGGTAAGTTTACTAGCATGCTTATAGTAGTGACATTAGCTTGTAAGGTACGTAACATTGACCTGACTAACGTAACTACAGTAGTAGAAACTGCAACTAAGGAGCTTAAAGTCTCCTTAACCAGAGAAGCATTCACTGCTGCAGAAACAGTCAATACAAGTAAATTACCAATACTCCGACTAAGCACTGCAATTGGTGTTGTAGTCGCTTCAAAGGTTTTAGTTCCAAACCTAACTAAGGAGGCTACTGCAGTTGTAGTGACATTAATTACGCGTACAGAAAACTGTACAAGCGAAGATGTCACCGTAGCATTGACTGCTAAAGGTTTACTTGTAGACCGTACTAATGCAGCTACCTTTTCAGCTAGAGCCTGAATACTCACCACATTAGCATGTGCTGTCACAAGTGATGCTATTGTGGTAACTGCAGAATTAATTGTCCTGTCAAAGAACCTAACTAATGAGCCTACAACAGTTACCGTCCTAGAGATAGGATGACCAACTAATTTGGTCAAAGAGCCTACAACTATGACAATTGTAGAGACCACATGTGATAGACTTCTGAGTGCTGCAGCAGCCACTGTAACATTAACTTGTAAAACCTTGAATACAAGCCTAACTAAGGAGGCTACAGGCACTGTAACCGCGGAAATTCCTTTGCTTAATCCTCTTTGTAACGATGCAACTGCGGACACAGAGTTAGAGCGGAGGAGAGTTGAAACCCTCAAGATGCTTGCAGTAACTGTAGCATTATTCGTAAAGGTCCGAACATTTACACGTAATAATGTACTAACCGCCTCAGCACTTGCTTGTAAAGTCTTCAAAGTTGTACGTACTAAGGTAGCAACAGGTGCTGTAACTGCTGTAATAGCTTTTACATAAGACTTAACCTGTGTTAAAGAAGCAAGTACGGTAACTGCAGTAGAGATTACTTGTAAAAGTTGAATACTTCTAGTAGCAACTACCGTAACGGCATTAGCTAATGCCCTAAAGAAGGTGCTTAAAGTAGATGTAGATCCAACAGGAGCAGTAGTAACCTCAAAAGACTTATTAGTCGTGTTCAGTTTAGATGTAACCACACTTACTGCATTAGTCAAGGACCTAAAGAAAGTTCCCAACATTGACAATGCAGCTACAACAGTGACATTTTGTGCAGCACCTTTCCAAGTAGTGCGCACAGAAGTTGTCATTGCTGTAATAGACTGATACAGCAACTTTAAGGAAGTATTAACTCTCGAAGCTACTGCACTGGTAGTTGCGGTTAATGTCCTGTAAAAAGATCCTGTAGTGATAAGAGAACCTGTAACAGTGACAACAGATTGAAGCCTTCTGGTGGTGAATCTAACTAAAACCTTTACTGGGGTAGTTAATGTAGTACGAACTAAAGTAGGAACACGTCGCATACTTGCTAGTGGGTTTGTATTGTATTCTAATACAATGATGCCTGGTCCAGAAGTCTGACCTGTGCCAGTGCTGGCAAAGGAATTAATCCCTGCTGCGCCACCATAACCGCCGCCATTACCACCCTTACCAGAGCTATTATAGCCTCCACTACCTCCGCCACCACCACCAGGACCAGCCCACTCTCCATCAGAGGTTTGCTGCCAGAAATCAAATTGAGCTCCGTTACCTCCATTGCCCGCAGTAGTGTCACCACTTAAACCCCAACCACCACCGCCACCAGCACCTAAACCTGTTGCTGCATTACCACCATTTTTACTACCACTAGTACCTTTAATGCCGCCATCTGCACCTAATGGTCCAATACCACCAGGAGAACCATTACCAGAACCATCATCTACAGCGGATGCACCCCCCATGGCGCCACCACCACCAGTACCACCACCATATAGAGCACCTTGACCTGTAGAAGGTGTAGCGGCATCACCCCCATTTCCCCAAGGACCTGCTGCTCCGCCTCCACCTTTACCACCTGCTGTTGAAGATGCAGGACTAGATAAACCACCCTTATAAGTTAGTGATCCGTAATTTACTTGTGATGCTCCAGCTAATTGACCAGATGCACCTAAAGCCCCCGTCGAATTGGCAGCTTTGAACCATGACGCATTACCTGAATCAGCTGCACCAACACTATATGGGATGCTCGCGCCGGGTGTCACTGAGAACGTCCGCGCCCCATAACCACCACCACCAACAGTAACTGTGTTATATGAACCTTTGTAACCAGGCCCAATACAGTGTGCCGTAACAGAGTAGACACCAGCAGGCACCGTCCAATTCGTACCTCCACCCGTAGTTTTCAGAAACTCAACAGTTCTTCCACCAACCCAAGATAAAAGACTTCTCAGGCGCAAGAGTGTCCTAGAAAAGGAAGCAGCAGCAGCTGTGATGGCTTGTTGGGAGTAACTTCTATTGGATGAGAAACTTTTGGTAGGAGTAGTAGAAGCTTGAGATAGTGGTTTAATGTCCTTCTTAGCTGCAGAAGCTCCAGGACCAAGACCACCATCTCCAAAGATTCTAAATTCACCTAAACCAACATAACCACTAGCTGCCCGTAGACGGAAATATCGTCCAGTTACTTGACAGGAAATGATTTTATAAGTGTTAGCGACCGCACCAGAGACAGAGGCTACAATGGTGTTCCAAGTTGAAGGTGCTGCATTGGTTGCATATTCAAATACTCGCCCATTAACATAACTCGGGCCCCAACCGCCATACGAGGCGAGGATGTCCATGAGCCAGACCTCGGAGACGAACTGATCGCTGCCGAGGTCCACCTGAATGTAGGCGTTGGTCGCGCTGTTCGATCCGATGATCGAGGAACCTGTGTTATTCAGTCCATCTCTCATCCCGGAGCCAGGTGCAGTATTTCCTGTATAACCACCGTACATAGAAGGTGAAACAGAAAAAGTGGTAGACGTGATTTCTGAACCAGTCTTATGTCCACCTGACGTGGTGCAAGATTGGTTAAATACAGTCACGTATAATCACCTTTCAACCTAAAAGGGGCCTCGGGCATCGAACCCGAAGCCCCCAATAATAGGCTTAGTTCAAATTGAATCAGGTTATTAACCTGCGACGAACTTAAGTCCAAACGTGAACTGGATAGAATCACCAGAAACCACGTTAACTGCAGAGAACACTGAACGAATCAGCATGTTACCGCCAGAGTTGGCATCAAAAAGGCCAGCTTCGGTAATAGCTAACGTAGAACCTGCAGCAACAGTACCCTGCCCTTGATAGTTATCGTTGGTCACAGTTACTGTGGTACGAGACTCAGTCGTGGTCACACGAGTAGTCGTCGTAGGAGCAGATTCAGTCACTAAAGCCGTATCAGTCACAGCTGCCGCAGTAGTTCCCACACCCCAGCCGATCTTGTTAGGTGCGGTACCTGCCTGAATGATCCGGTTCGTGACAATAGCAGTACCTGCGTTCGTAAACACAGTTGCCAGAGCCACAAGACCCTTCTTAATCAGTCCTTTCATGAAGTCAGTGACAATGCCGCCAACATCAGGAAGCGCTTGAGGCTCTGCATAGCCCGCGTTGTAGATTGCGAGTGCTCGCGCGTTCATGATTTATGCCTCCACAGGGGCTGGATCGACCACAGGCGGAGCTGCGGACTGCGTAAAGGAAACCGTGATTTCGGCTCCTTCTTGGAAGATGCTGAGTGCTTCTTCCAGATTCTTCGGACCCAGACGTAAAGTCTGAGACATGGAGCCGTCAAGAGCTACAAGTTCTGCATAGAACCCACGCACTTGAACTTCTGTTTCCACACCGTCAATGATTGCAGTCCTAAGGATGGTCTGCTCATCAGCGGAATGGACAATATACTTGATATCCATCCTAAACTCTCCGTGCGAGTTGAATTAACCACTTACCCATCTTCAGGAAGCCTCGTGCGAAGATGGCCATGATATCTTTACCGGTGATAAGCGCCGGCACTTCCTTGGTATAACCCTGGGCAGAGGGAGTATCACAGACAGGACATTTGCCTTCTGGACGAGGTGGCTTCATTGCTAGAGGGTGTAAAGCTTCACAGTTCGCACACCTAGGCAAGAAGGTAGCAAGCATGGAAGGCTCACGCCATCCCATTGCATTTCCGATATTTGTGTTCTGAGTGGTCATGTTTAGTGCTTTAGGTTCCGTCACCAGCTAAGGTGACCTTGAAATTGGATAATGTAGCGTCTGCTGTTGGGAACACTACATCAATTTCATCATCTTCTAAGCCTACAATCTCATCACCAGTAATGGTGAAGACCCCAACTTTAGTTCCCGCATTCACGACCACAGTTCCGACCACTACACCATTATGTTCAATGTTGCCAGTAGTGGTGTTAGTAGCGTTGGTTCGCCCTTTGCCTTTGCATTTAGCCTCTTTGATGGTGAGAGGGTCAGAAAGTACGACACCTAAACGATCACCATCACGCATTAACCCTTGAAATTCCAGTCCAAATCCCACAATGGCTGGCTGTCCAATATCCCCTTTTGGACCTCGTGCATTTGAAACCTTCAGCTGAACAGGCTTGGGATCTACCTTTAACTGAACAGGTAATGACGTAACTTTCAGAACAACAGCTGAATTAGTCAATGTCAGTCACCCCCATATTAAGGGTGATCTTTCCTTGGGCATACTTAATTGTGATTGTATCCGGCCAAGTCAATACCAGGTCGTAGTAGAAGATGCGCTTCTTAGCAGGCGCAACAATTCGGGACTCTAATTCGGACCTGCGGATACAAACGTCAAACTCACCAGTAGTTAAAATAGCTGCAGAATAGACAATTCCAGTAACCCGAGGAGCTACAAGAGCTGCATTGACTAGGGTGAGAACAGGAGTAGCGGTGATATCTAATGAGTCCTTCAGATCTAACCGCATAGTGACATTGACGTCGTCAACAATAGACACGCCAGACGTCTTATCCGTCAAGGCCCAAGTCTTCAGATAATCCCCATTGTTAGGGATCTCGAAGTCGTATTCCAGGACTTCTACGGACTTAGTCGTCACAATTGACTCCTGACTTTGTTATATTATAAATGACTAGCAAGAGGAAGTCAAGACAGGAATTTTAGGTCCCAACGATATATTGTGTCCAAACTACTAACCAGGCGTTATTTTCAGGATAACCGCACCCCTAGCGGCCGGAGCAACAGCAAACTTCATTTCTACCGACGGAGTTGCTCTGCATGCAGTTGATCTAAGGTCATCCCTCGACGGACCTTTTGTTGCATGATCCAGCGATTGACTGCTAAACCTACAGAAGCTCCGGCAGCCGCTGTGTAAATTGCCGCTTCCCTCCAGTTTGCATGAGGAGCCTTATCCGAAATCATGGATACTGCAGCTGCTGCGCACATGAGGGAAAAGAGCCAGATTAGTTTCTGAACCTGAACTGGAACAGTAAACAATCCGATGGACACATTTGGCTTTAATTGGCTAGCCCATATACCGATACCAGCACTCGCAAGCCATAAGGAAGCCTGAGTCCAGATGTCCAGAATGTCTTTCAGGAAATATGCATATGGGGTTAAATTCACGGATGATCTCCGTCGCTAGGTGGGTTACCTTGATTGGAGTTGCTTCGGAAATTGCGGATCAAGTCTTTAGCCTTGTTGATTAATGTAGGCAGAAGTTCCCAACCAACAGCTCCGATCATAAAAGCAACTGCTGCTCGGTCACGGAGAATAGCGATAGGCACCCCCGAAGTCAGTGGAATAGCCAAGAAATAGGCCAGAATCGCACCAGATGCAATGGCAAAGGTGACGTTGATGATAGCCTTGATATAATCAGCAGTAGTGGCTTGCTGACCAGAAGAGATCACAGCCATGAGGTGATACATCCCATAAAGGGCTGCACCTGGAATGGCGAAGAAGGCTGCTGCCAAACGATCAGGATCAATGCCCAGATTCATTCCAACCCCCCGAAGTTAGTATGCACATTTCGCCCTGACTTTCCTATTTAGGTGTTTGAACAGGCTTGCCTTGACCATTAGAGTCTGTGGCAGGTGTAGCAGTAGTACCAGATCCTGCACCTGGTTTAGGTGTTTTACCGTCAGGCCCCTTGGGCTTAATGGGCTTGCCAAAGGCTGTGGGAACTGGAGGTTCAGGAACTTCTGGTTTAGTTGTTCCTTCCATCTTTTCGGGCATGTCTAACGTCTTCCTCATCTCTTCCACTGACATGAGGTTAGTGACGTTCTTGGCTGAAAGGCTCAGATTATTGGCTGCGGTGGCCTTCTGATTAGCCATCTGTGCTCTCTCCAAAGGAGATAACCTATAAGCATCTGGCCAGGAAACTTCAATCTTGGTCAGCTTAACCGTAGGCAATACTCCAATGAGCATGAATTTCTCAATCAACGGAGCCAAGAAATGTGGTCCCGCTGTTAATAGGCGATATTCTTGGATGTGCTCTGCCCAATTGCCCTTATCTTGTGTAGATGCATTGTGAGCAGCTTCAGAACCAAGCATAATCCGCTGTGGGATGCCAGTAGTACCTGCAATCAGCGTGACAATGGTCTTGAATGGTCCTTCCGGATTGGCCACTTCCGAGCCGAGGGATTTAATATCTACCCCACGAGTACGGATGAATCGACGTAACCCATTGTGATATTCGTCCAGTTCCTCAGAGAGGGCAGCCTCATCTTCAGGACCCATCTCCACTTCTTTGTCCACATTGGCAGACATACCACGATTGGCAGTTAACCAGTAGGATTCAGCCGAACCTCCAACCACTTTCTGCAGATCTGTCAGGTAATTCCAAATAGACCATAGGATTGGAATGCCAAAGGTATCATTTTCCAACTGACCTTGAGTGACGTGGATCACTCGTGACCAGTGGACTCGGAAAGAAGACTGCTGGTTAACAACAGAAGTCCCACCAAAACCGCCAGAAAATCCTCCGTTGATTGAACGGTCTTCTTGAGCCACCTTATGCGGATAGATGGTATACTCTGTAGGAAGACCAAAGCGAGGATCAGTGGGATCATTACCCCAAGCAGTAATCTGCGCACTACGGTCCGAATAAGGCTGTAAGAACGTGATTTCAGCCCCAGGACGTAAAGGAGTCTCCAGATTGGCTTGGTTAGTCCCGATGAAAAGGATTGCATATTGGCCCAAATTAGTAAGACGGTCTAACCTATGTAAGATTGACCAAAGTTTCAGGTCATCAGCAAGCTCTTCCCACTTCTTCTGGAATGCTTGGGTAGACTTGAGTTCGGGAGGATTACCCCAAGTAGCATCAGCATAAGCATGCACAATGCGCTTGGCGATACCCCCTCTGTTATACATTTCCCACATGGATTGGGAAGTAATCTGACGATCCCAACCAAAGGTCTTGTACGGATCACGAGTTCCTGAGGCTGTCCCTAGCAAGAAGCCGAGGAAATTCCGAGGCATAACAGACATGCCGCGGATAGAACTCAACAAGGATTGAATATTGAAGCCAGTCTTTGGCCTTTGAACTGCTACTGGTTGGTCAGTCATGGTTGGCTCCTATGTTAGCCTAACCTACGGAAAAGACGGACTTCTTTGAGCCCGGAGGTCTTACAGTATTGGGATTACTACGGCCAAAAGTAACAGAGCCACGAGCGCCATACTTAACAGTACCATCTCCCAATTTCTGTCCTTTGGCTGCTTCTTCAGCTGCCTTGGAACGACCGAAAGCACCAGCAAGAGGCTTGCGGCCAGTGCAATCGTTGTACAGACTTGATACAGCGTCCATGATATCATCATGCGTCCCCTCTGGGAAGTCTGCAAACTCATCAATGAACTTGGTAGCCCAAGGAGTGGCTTGGATATCCTTCAAGTCATCAATAACTAACACAACGTTATGTGCTTCAGTAGCTGCCAAGAAAGGCTGAGCCTTCAGAAGCTTAGAACCTTCAGCTGCAGACTTGACCACACGAACCACTCGTTGAGGAGCCAATTGCTTGAAATGTCCTGATGCATAAGCACCAGCACTACCAGGCTCTTGTTCAATCACATACTCAACGTCTGGATGATCATGTTCTGCATGCGCAACATAGATCTGTTCAGTGCGTCCTGCAGAATATTGCCCATGAACCAGAGAAGTCAGATACAATTTCTTGGTAGCTGTATCATATACACCTTCTGGGCCAGCAGTAAAGTCCCCAGCATCCTTAGTAGATGCGAAGTCCCATGCACGCCGTCTTTTGAAACGACCAGGCTTACGATCAGAAGCCAGCAGTTCTGCGAAGTCTTCTTTAGTGATATACCGTAGGTTTTCGACGTTCGTGATGGCAGAATCTTCCGATACAGGATTTTGCTGGAACATCGCTTCAAACCAACGATTTCCTAATTCTACACGTAAATCCTCCAATTGTTCACGATTATATCGCCTTTCGAACAATGGCTCTCCTGGTGCACGTCCCAAGATATCAGGCACCATTCCAGGGCCCCATTCACCAGATTCGCTGTCCTTTTTACCAGCTATCGCAGGGATCTTGATGATGTTGTAGAACTTCCTGGAACGACGGGCTTCCATTCGCTCAATATAACCATGAAGATCATTGGTAACCCAACGAGTAGCCACAATAATAACAACAGCATTAGGCTCAAGGCGAGTCCGGGCCACAGTAGCATACCAAGTCCTAAGTGACTCAAGATAGTTAGCGTTGAGGGCTTCTTTAGGTTCCTTGATGTAGTCGTCGATGATAAGAACATCAGCTCCGCGTCCAGTAATGGTTCCTCGAAGACCCACAGCCTTTAGACCGCCGCCTTGAGTAGTAACAAAGTTTTGAGCCCTGTCCACGTCTCTGCGAATACTGACTGAGAGCTTGGAGCGATTAGCTTTGATTAAGTCCTTGACCTCACGAGTGAAGTCGGTGGAGAGGTCTTCGCCATAGGTGGCAACGATGACATTCTTCTTAGGGAAGTTTTCCAAGACCCATAATGGGGTTGCTACGGTAATGAGCTTGCTTTTCCCGTGTCTTGGTGGTGCCGAGATAAGAAGGCCACAATTTCCCCTGGCAACTGCACTTGCAATCTCCGCCGCTAGATATTGGAGGAAAGGAGCTGGGTACCACCAATCAGCTACCTCAGACATCAGAGTAGCCGGCGTCAACTTATAGTTACCAACCAGACGAGCGATCTGAGCACCCGACATTGAAGCCGATGCTGATTGCCCGTTGCTGGAAGGCTCAGTTGACGCTGGAAAAGTCATCGCTGTACAATTCTTCTTCTACTTCTATTGACTAAGCTTGAGGTGAAAGACTAAGGGCTAAGGGCTAAGGGCTAAGAGCTAAGGGCTAAGCGTCGTTCGGGACGACTCTGTGGCGACCTTCAATGATGGCTGGGTCTATTGTTTCAGTTTCTGCACCATGACGCACTTGGATGATCAGAGTCTGTGCACGTTGGGCAAAGGATGGATCAGACAAGAGAGCCTGCAGATTGGTATCAATGCCCAGAGACTCCGTAGCTCCAGGCAGGTTACGCGTGATATCACGCATGAGATCAGCCCCACTTGCAGCCGCATCTGGATTAACTGGAGCGCCTCCAGCATTCCCGTTAGCTGCCAGACCCACGCTCATACGCTGAACCTTCATCAGGTTTACCATAACCTCTAAGGCTTCCTTAGCAGTCAGTTCAGCTAACCACTCTTCTGGTTCTCCTGCGAACTTGGTCTCTAATGCAGCGAGGAGCGCACCCGCACGATCGTAGTGAACATTCTCTACCTTGCGAGCACGTAGCTCACGGCGCTTACGATCGGCTGCTACTTGGAAGAGATCATATGCACGAGCGCGCCAGGACCACATATATTCACGGCTGCAATCCAACACCGTTTCCATCTTCACATGTTGTTGGATGGATAACATCTGGAGCTGGCGCAAACCAGTCTCCTCAGCCTGTTCCAGGTACCTCTGAAAGAGAAGGTAATCTTTCATAGGCTCATGTGGTAACTGATTCCAGAAGATCATCCCACCATTGAAGGTAGGATAACCTTCATAGTAGTCCAAGGAAACTACAGCGACATCAGCCTCTTCCATTGTTAAGCCACCTGCACCATAAGGTAACAGATCACTCCTATAGAAGAAGGTCGGCAACTGATATTCATTCAGCGGAACACTTTGACCCAACAATTGGATCACATCCCCTTTTGTGGCACCTTCAGGCAACACCATGAGAGGCATGTTGCTGATGCCTGAGGATTGCGGAACAGACCCATCAAAGCTGGACTCTGTCACTGCAGCATCAACAATGTCGGCATCAGGATCATATCCTAATGCCTTGGTGTATTTGACTTGGGGTTCTGGAACCTGGTTGCTGGAAGGCTCAGTTGTCATGGTGAAACTCGTAATACTGCATGTATTATTAGTCTTAGTCTACTAGTATTATATAGACGATCAAGTTGGACCACAAGAGGGATTCGAGGTCCGACCAACATTATCTTGGTAGCATAACCACGGGAGGGACATCCGCCCAGTTTCAAATTCGGTAGGATTTTTGACCGCTGACCTACAACTATAGACATAAGTATTGTTTCATCTATTGTTATCTATTGTTGGCTATAGTGTAAAGAGATAGTAAAGAGTTTAAGTAATTCTAAGTAAAGGTAAGTAACAAAAATCTAATAGTAAGTAACAAATATCTTTTGTCGCAAACAGCATCATATATATTAATGACATCAGTTGAGACCAACTGATGAATCAAACAAAAGGAATAAAGAAATGACGAATCTGACTGGCAATCAAGAAGCCGCGAAAGTCGAATCTAAAGAAGAGGTTCAAACAATTCTTCAAGGAGATCTCAACACTTCTCAGAAGATCAGAGCGCTCAACGCGATGGGTCTTCAAACGATGACGATCTCAATACTTCTTGAGAAGCGCTATCAACATGTGAGAAATGTCTTGATGACACGACTCACAGGTAAGTAGAGTAAAGTGAGAGTAGAGTCGAAAGACTCTACTCTCTACTACTCAACAAACAAACAACCAATAGAAAGAATCAAACATGACCGATTATGTCATCACCCTGACCGTTGCGATCTGGTTCCTCTGGGCAGTGTCCATGTACGGCCTGTGGATGTCGAGCCGGACCACACGGATCCTACACACGTACCTTTGGTACGCTGTCACAGTCATCTCGTTCCTGTACTCGTTCATCCCTAGCCTGATCCTGATCAGTCTGCTCAGCCACTAGATTAAGGGGGTTAGGCCACACGGTCTAGCCCCTTTCCTAGTCTGGTC
>JACCDG011599659.1_pt1 | contig 13503 bp, 21 predicted proteins | sample 7442471 | NCBI WGS metagenome assembly JACCDG01 (sample SAMN15323444, study PRJNA562643) | freshwater metagenome | isolation source: river surface water | place: USA:Blue River Watershed | collected 2017-08-17 | reverse complement strand
TTCCCGCTGGAGTGCCGCCACCGCCGCCACCGGTCGCGTTTATCGTAAAATTACCGCCTGTGCTACTTACCGTCACGTTTGTACCCGCTGTAATGCCAACCACAGGGAGCGTCACAGTCTTTGCCGCCTGTCCGTCACTCGATAGCGATGCGCGTAATGTTTGCCCTGAAAGACTGAATGTGTCAATGGTTTGCAGTTCATTGGTTATGCTTCCGTCAACCTCCGTGCCTGTAACCGTTATCGTGCTGCCTGATGTGCCAACCGTGTTGATGCCACCGCCCGTAACACTCAATGCTCCAGTAAGACTATTCAGCGAAGTTACTCCACCTCCCCCCCCCGGCAACGTCACCGTCTTCGCCCCCTCACCATCATTCTTCAGCGACAGCGACAAGGTGGAGCCAGACACACTGAATGTATCTATCTGCGCCTTGGAGTCAATTACAATCTGCCCGCCATTGCTGCTCGCTGTAGCAGTAATAGTCGTATTATTGGTGCCTACCAGCCCAATATCATTGGCAGTGCTGGTGTTGCTACGCAACCAGGCATCTGCTCCCGGATTGATAGCTACGCCAAGTATGCCTTCATTGGATAACGACTGATCAGTCGCACTTAACAAAATAGATCCACCATTGCTCGAAGTTGTTTCCTGAATGGAAATACCTCCAGTGGCATTAATGGTGACACCTGTTGCACCACTGGTATTGCTGGTAATCACCGAGCTGGTAGAAGTGCCTGCCTCAACTCCAAGTGTGCCCTCATTGCTTGCGCTCTGATCAGTCGCTGTGAGTGTGAAGCTCGGATAGGTTCCTGTTACGCCTACACCACCTCCATTGGTGAGTGATACGGTCTGATCGGGAGCGCTGTTAGTGACTGTTATAGTACCGCCGTTATTGCTGGTTGTTTCAGTCACAGCAATTCCAGTCCCGCCAGACACGGTCACGCCATTGGCTCCATTGGTATTGCTTGTAATGACAGAAGTGTTGGCCGCACCGGCTCCTACGCCTATCTTACCCTCATTATCATCATATAAATCACCTGTATTATTAATCGTAAATTCATTAGTGCCTGGAAATATGTCTATACCATTGCCTGCATTAATGCGAATATTGGAGCCGTTTGTATTAGAGTATATATAATACAATGTTGCATTACCACTACCATATAGAAAGCCTTCATTGGTATTGCTTGTATCCACCTCAGCAGCCTCCCATCTCGAATTAGCTGACTTCCATAACAAGCCCTGATTATTGCTTGGCGATGGCGCATATACATCATGCAGCTCGCGCAGCTCGTATCCATTCTGGATGGTCACGAATATAACCCCGGCAGTCGCATGCTTGCGCACACAAAAGCCTACTTCAACGCCATGGTTCGGAGCTGTAGGTCGCACGGCTGTCAGGGCTCCAGCGGTATCCTTGCTGAGCCATACCATTCCGCCTTCGGTCAGATTGCTGGTATTGATATTACGTACCAGTCCGAACGTGGTGCAAAATGCCTTGTCGCCACCACTGGCACTTTCGGTCATCACCCCGAAGGTGTTGGCGCTGGTTGACTCTGCATTGGCACGCGCATACCTGACTGTCAGGTTGTCGCCTGAGCTGCCTACGATATACACCACATTTCCTTCCACAAGCCCTGAATTATCAGCGTGCTTCACACGCTGCACCGATTCCTGTCCGAGTTGCAGCGTGACATTACCGCCCAGCAAGCCCAGATCCAGTGTGCCATCTGTGAGGTTCCAGCGCATGGTACCGACTCCACCCGAGTAGGTGCTGTCGGTTCGGAAATGCAGGCGCTTGAGCGTGTCAAGGCTGATCGTATAGTTATTTCCAGCTTTCACCACATCTATGCCGGTGCCTGCGCTCACTGTGCTGTACTTCGTGGCGATGTAGTCGTACACTGCTTTGGCTGTGACGCCCTGAGCATGCGTACTGAGCGAATCAATGGTTTGCAGCACGCTGGTCAGCGTGTGCCCATTCAGGGTGAGCTGTTGCCGCGCACGCACATTGTCGTAGCTCGCTGTGGTTTGGGTGTAGCCCGCTACTGTGCAGGCCAGAAGAATATAGACGATTGTCAGTGCTCTCATTATACTGCTATTAGTATCAGTTTGACGGTTAATGTGGCTGCTCCATAGCCACTGAAGTGCAGGGTGCCTCCTGTGTGGAAGTATCTATCCAGCGCGAATACGGCACCGTCGGTATCGAACGATTCAGCATTCAGTATTTGTGTGCCACCCGCACTGGTGCCCACGCTGAAGGTACCGCTCGTGCTTCCGATCACGATGATCTTGCTGATCAGCTTCCCGGATCCGACTGCAATACTGGTGGTTGCGCCATCAATGGTGGTGCTGCTCACAGTCATCGGCGATGTATTGGCCATATTGGCCTCAATCCATGCCAGCAAGGTGCTTAGCTCTACCTGCCGTGGAGCTGGCGAACGAGAGCCTCCCAGAAACTGCAAGGGTAATCTGGTATCGCTGTACAGCGTGCTCTCCAGCGCGAAAGTATGTACCTGTGCCATAGTCGTTATATCTGCCAGGCAATCATCATCGTATCAAACCAGGCAGATCCATCCGGTTCCTGCCATGCATTTGCAATCATTGCCTGTAATTTTCTCTTTGAATAGTTAATCATATCCAGCCTCGGCAGCGCAGTGAAGGCATAGCTGTACAGCTCCTGCCTGGTCTCGCTGACGTTGGCGGTATCGGTGGTGATGCGGAGTGGTATGTAGCCCGCATCGGTCACATCGTATGCCTCGCCTGTGATCAGCAACTCCTGCAGCGCTTCGGCTTCGGCTTGTGTCACGAAACCTGTGCGATATGTCAGTTCGTTCTGAAAGCTGCGCTGATACTGAAAGGTATCGGTGGCATACTCGTTGTATCCAGGCTGTAATGCCCTCGAGCTCACAGACCTGTTCACGCTGAGTCGCTTCGACCATACGCCTGTGCAGCGCCATGTTTCAGGCACGCCAAACGCATTCAGGTATTGCACATTGCGCGTGCCCTCGTTGTACTGGCTATCTATGTGGTAGGTGCGCCACTGCGACAAGCCCTCCCAGGCCAGTGAATCGTTGTAATAAACCACCCGCACGCGATATTTGTACGCGTCAGGTATGACATCAAGGCCAAGTACCGAAGGCTCTACAGGGAGCAGGGCCACCTCATAAGGCTGCACGGCGAAGGCTGTCAGGTGCCTGGTAGCTGTGCTGATGGCGTTGTTGTCAATGTCGTACCACTGCATTTCTACGCGCACGCTGCGCTGTTCGCCACTGTAATTATACCAGGCAAGGTATTCAGGCTGACCAATGGCAATACGCCTGCCATCAGCTTGCCATGTGAGCAGGCTGTCGGTGCTGTCAAGCCCGGCCAAGAAGTCGCCCTCGGCGAATACCGACTGCGATACCCCGCCATCCATGCAGTGCTTCACATCGCTGTACTGCCACTCCTGATTGTCCACTGGATTGCCGTACTGCTCGGTGTAGCGCACATAGTAGCGCCGAAGGTTGCCGGCCAGACTGATGGTGTTGGTGCCATACACAGGAACCAGCGGTTCGGTGCGTGCCTGCTTCGCACACGCACCGAGTACGCTGGATATATCGAAGTACATGAAACCTGTTTGCGCTGCCGGTATGCCCTCGAGTTCGGCTACCAGCTCATAATCGCCCTGCTTGTAGGTGCTCTCGAAGTACACCTCCATCAGCACCTTGTAATTGGCCGGAAGGGTGCTGGCTGCAGCGGCCTCTGCCGCTACACTGAAGCTGGCAGAGTTGGTGATGGCTACTGCCCACCCGGTGGCAGTGCTTTTGGCGCGCACACGCAGCTTGAGCGCTCCGCCCTCGCTGATTGTGGCCACCGAGAAGTATGGAGCGATGCGCGGATGTGTCGCCACAATCAGGCGCACCGCCTCCCAGTATTGCGTGTTGGTACCCGAATATCCGGATGCCGGTATTTCATTCGTGCCCGATGGTGAGGCTTTCGCCGTGAAGGTCACCACCTCGGTGGTAGTGTCTGGTTCGGTATAGGTAACAGTGAGCGTGGCATTCACCGCGAAGCGATCAGTAGCCAGATACGTCATCTTGCTGCCTACACCCGTGGCATCGTATGGCGTACCGGCATTGTCGGCCTGTAGCTGAAAGACGACTGGATTGCGGGCAAAGGCAATGGCCCCGGGCTGTGATATTGCGGTGAGTGCCATTACAGATCAAGCCAGTTGAGGTTATTCACATCGGAGCTGTCGCCGATGCACTTGAAGGTGCCAATATCGAACATGTACATGACAGCTGCGTAACTGCCATCACCCTGATAGTCCAGGTAATCGCCATTGAGGCCTATGCGCTCTACGCGATCAATGGTGGAGCTGAACAGTCCGGATGGTGCATTCCGACGACTGTCGAAGATCATGCGGGATATGAAGTCATCAGCCACTTTTTCCGCATCACGAAAGGCTTCCAGTTGGGCGGTCTTGCTGGCTTCTTTCTGGGAGTAATATTTCCCGAACATCAGCCCGACCTGATACCATTTTTCAGCGCCGTTGCCCCGGTCGCGGAAAGAAACGGTGGGCAGTATAAAGCGCACGAAATACGCTTTCTCGCGCCCACCGGTACGGAAATCCGAAAAGGCCTGATCATAGGCAATTACCTCATACGCCCTGTTGCCTGCCGACTCCTCGTGCCCAATTGTTTTGTGCTGAGTCGCCAGGTTGAGGAAGTAATCTGATATGTCCTTGATGGTGGCCATGTGTGTGAGATAATCGCAATCCTTCTTATAGTGGAACCGGATTTCTCTGCAAATATGGCTGTGATACAGCCGCGTATAAAGGACTGAAACAAAAAACGCCCGGCGTAGTGCCGGGCGCTGTTATCATCATGTTCTTTGCTTGGTTCTTTGCTTAAAGCGCAACTTAAAAGGTTAGTTGGCTTTCATTACATTCATCTCGACTTTTTCTGCCAAAGCTATTCTAAGCCTCAGACACCTTGCATACGTCTCCATTGAACTTAACTGCATCATCATTAATTCTTTTTCAACTGGATTTAGACTTTGAAATATTTTGCCTTCAACAAAGTCTATAATCTTTTCCATTTTCTTGTTTAGGTCTTCTTTTTCATCGTTCATCCGACGAATATAATCGGTTACAAATTGCGGTTCGTCAATCATTGTTTCATGCGTTTTAAAATGTGAGTTGCGTCTGTTCTACATTCAATTTCACCCTGACCACATCGCGGTATTCCACCCGGGCCACCACCCCAACAAAGTCGGATCGGTGCATGCGGCACACCGCAATAATTTGTTTTGGCCGGTTGACAACTTGTTTCTTGGCTGCTTCAATAGCCTGCTGTTCTGACTGGTACACGCCCACGGCAGGGCATTGCTTGTCGGGCTGCTCCCACTGCTGCTTCTTCGGGCACACGATGTTGAAGTAACTGTATCGCATGGTCAGAAGAGATTGAGTTGTTCTTCTTTTACCTGGACAGCCTCTTTGGGCATGCTTCCATGTATTGCAGGCTGGCCACCTGTTCGCTTCCAGATGATGCCACCGAACCGACCGGAGGATTCCATCCAGACGAAGTAGGTAACATCCGGCGATTCAGATATAGCCATCATCTTGTCGGCTTGTGCAATGGCCGACTTAACTTCCTTGTAAAAGCTGCGTACCTCGCCTGCTTCTGCCATTTGCCGAGGGCTTAATGCTGCCATATCTGCTGTGGCTATTTTCGATACGTTGTAAGTAGCCATGTCAGATCAGTTGTGCGTTATCCAGTTGAAGTTTAGACTCGGTATATACGTGCGCCTTACAGGCCACCCACTTGTATCCCGGCTCAATGTTATGCTTGTTCGCGAGCTTGCATGTTTGATTGGCCAGTTTTTTCGTGCGATATATGAGCATTTTTTTGGCCTCCTTGATAGCCCTATTATAATCAGGCTCATTTTCATTGACCTGTGCGACCAGGTATATATCGTTCGTTTCGCTATAGTTGAATTTTTCCATGATTCAAAATGTTTCAGTATCACCCTTTGCAGCTTGCACCAGTAGTTCGGCAAGGGCATACTGTTGTTTCAATTCTTGTTTGGAAGTGGCCCGCACGCTGGTGCGGCGTGCGGGCTTTTTTGGCTTCATATCAAAAGGGGAGACTGTCTTCATCGGGTAGCGCAAGTTGCTTGATCGAAGTGACGTGATTGATCATCTGCCCCATATTGTCCACATCAATCTCTCTTTGATTGGCCAACAGATCGGCACGGAGATCACCCATGATGAAGCCAATAACCATATCGGCATAGATAGCACAGGTGGCCGGATTGTCGTGCAGGCCCGACAAGGCCCGGCATACGTGTTCGTGCATTTTGGCGTAAGTTTCGGCTGGATGTCTCATCTTTTCTTTCCGGTTTGAAGGTCCAAGATAATAGCCTTGTCAACGAAGTGAATGGACAGAGTCAGCATCGCGTTGATGCTGCATAGCAGCTCTTCATCGAGCTCTTCGGTGACCAGCAGGTGAGCAGCACCATTCATCAGGTATTTAGCGTGGTGGAGGCAGTTGTCCATGTCATCGTGAAACATGGCAATGCGGGAGTTGATCTCGGTCAACTCGGGCGATACATTTTGTTTAGTTAGCATAAACAAAAAAAAATCGGCGCGTCACGAAGGGCTAACCCAGACTCACCCGCAAAGGATGGAATGGCAATCGTGCGCGCCTTATCTTGAAAATCTTGTGGAAAAAGGAAGACGCAGGGAATCTGAGTTAGCGTGACAAAGATATACACACTTACACATTTCTACCAAATATATGCCCGGTTTTTTTCTGACCATATTGGTAGCGTCAACAATATGCTATAGACGCAGCCATGTGCGTATGGTCACAAAAAAGGCCCTGCACATTTGCAGAGCCTGTAATATAGCCAAATACAAAAACGCCTGAAAAAAAAAGGGCGGCAACTTTCATCGCCACCCTGAAACCACTTTGTATGGAACTCTCTCTGTCTGTTAACTTTCACAGAGGGCTATTGATTTCCCTCTGTGGAAATTAATAGCCAGATACCATTACGTTGAACTTGTAAGTAGTATTGGCCGTAAGGGCTGTACCACCAGCACGAATAAGAAATCTGCTTTTATTGCTTTCATCACCCTCAAAGAATACCTTGGCAATTTCAGGCGCAGCAGCCTGATTGCCTGCGCATGCAACAGGAATAACAGCATTTGGATAGGTATTCGGTAGCGTAATAGTAGCTAATGTGCCAGTCGAAGTAAGTGAAGCAGAACCAGTAGTAAGTGTAACGACGAGATTACTGCCTGTACCAACTAAACTGACTGTAGCTGCAGTACCTGCAGCGGCTCCAACAACAGCAGTAGATAATTCAGGGTAGAAAAATTCATTCCTTGCACCATCGAGATACTGCTGCGCACGCAGATATGCCAGCTTGTTGCTCACACCTGATACGCCCAGTACCAGCGAATCGAGTGGGCCCTGAAAGAGTATCTTCTTACTGAGTTCATTCACGGCTTTCACGCTGTTATCAGAAGTCTTGTAAATGTAGTTTACCTCCTTGCGCGGCAGGAAGAACGTATTGCCATTGGTGTCAGTAGCTCTCCAGTACCAGCGAGAGAGGGCGGTGCGCTTGGCTGCCCAGGTAGTGGATCCGGTAACCGTAACGGCAGTCGTGTCACCTGAAAACAACTGGGTATTGGCCGCTGCATCGAACAGCTTTACGATACCGTTATTGTAGGTGAGGTAGCACTTGTCGAGATCATAGAAAGACCGGGTGACAGAGTTGGAGCCAATCAGCTCCACGCTGGTGTTGGTGATGCTGATAGTCTGCGCATCGGCTGTCGCGAATACCGAGGCAAGGAGCAGCAGGGTGAATAAGAAATGCTTCATTGCAATGAGTTTTTTTTGAAACGTGTTTTGATGATCGGGGCAAAAATGCGGCTGTGACATAGCGCAGGAAAGGACGCTATGAGGTAAGCGCCTTTACCGCCCAGTGCAAGGAGCTTTCGAGCTCCGTCTGTGCGATAGATGCAGCCCTTGGGTTTTTCGATTTGAACTGCTCGATTGCATCGATAAGTTGAGCGTACTTGATTTTCAGCTCAATTACATCTACGTTATCACTGGATGAAATTCTGGCGGCTTTTTCGCCTGTTGAAAGTTCACTCATGGTGTGTTATTTACGGGTACAAAAAATCAGAATCAACTCTGATGGTATAATCCATGAAGTCCTGAAAATCCGCTTCATCGGATTGCAGCCTGCGAACAGCTTCATCAGTAATCTTTCCATCTCGCTGCTCTATACGTAGTAGGCGCACATCGCGGGGATAGTCCAGGTAAATAATCATTGGATTGAACTTTTCCACCCCAATCATTGCTTTATAAGTCGAGAATTTTCTTGAATCTTTAAACTGAGCAATCATTGCAGGTGGCAACACCACAAAGTCACTATTCATGACTTCTTTCAAATAAAGTATGTATCTCCACTGATCATAAGTTTTATCAGCAAATTTATCCGTTTCCCATCGTATTGGTTCGTATTCACTATGGATATACTCATGCTCATTGTGGTGCTCACGCTTTGGCCCCACTACATGCAGCTGTGCCTGTATCAACCCTTGCGCTCGCAGCTTCGACGCCAGCGTGCTCTTGCCGGATCCAGATGGCCCGGTAATAATAATCTTGATCATATTGTCAGCCTGGTAATGGGCTCCCCCATGATTGAGAGAGCTGGTTATAGACTACGAACACCCCATAATCCAGCGCATCGCTGAGGTCAGTGGCCAGTTCGCGTTTCTTGTTGTCTACTCGTTCGCCGCTTTTATCTTTCTTCAGATCGCCCCGGTCGCCTTTCTTCACCTTCGCTCTGGACATGGATATGAACAGCTCTTTAGCGTTCTGAATGTTCATCCTGAATTTCGGCAATCGCGGGTTCTTCTCTTCCAGTATGCGCTCCCATAGCAGGAACTTTTCTGTATGCCTCGGGTTGGTGCCCGACATCGTATAGGTCGCTACGTGCCAGCCCAGCCGCACGAATTGCTCTTGCGCCTGTCGGCCCCGATTGATCTTGCTGTTGCCTGTATTCGCATTGCCTGACGCATCGTGGTAGAACTCTATGCGTGTATTGCCCGGCTGGTGATACTGGTAGTACTGGTTAAACTTGTCTATCACATCATCCTGCGTATGCCCATCGGAGCCCTTCACCCAGAAGTTTTTCAGCACCCGCAACTCGGCAGGCAGGCGCTGACAAACCACCAGTGAATTGATAGCCGCGCCAAAGTCCATGCACACCATGAGCGGGTGATTGGGTATCAGGTCGTCATCGCCCCGACAGTCGGGCTTGATGCCAATAGCATCTGGGCTGTAGTGGCTGTAGTTGAAGTTGGTATAGGTGTGCCGCTCTTTGTCCAGCAGTGCATAGAAACCTCCCTTGAACAACTGCGGCCTGATATTCAGATACTCCGCATTGAATGTTTCCTGATCGCTGGACTCTGCCCTGGCTACCTCCAGATAATCCGGCTTGAGTATGCCCAACTTTATATTTTCGACACAATTTGCCCGCAGGAATCGGTGTTTGTCGGGCATATCCAGCGCAATGGCTTCGCGCTCAATGAACCACGCACCAATGTCTGTGAGGGGCGTGCTGCTTTCCATGATGCGGAAGTCGAAATAACGCTTGTCGCCGAGTGCCCGCATATTGCTACCACGTATGGATGGTCCTGACTCTTCGTCGAGCTTTCGCTTGTTCAGCATGACCGCTTCAGATACAATACGACCATCGGTTGACAGGCCGCGACCGGATCCGGGTATATCCTGCGACAACAGCTGTATCCCGAAGCCGTTCCAGAAGATAATGAAATTGTCGTATCGGGCAGGTGCCTTGTACGGCTCCGGCCAGTTCCACGATTTAGGTGGGCGGCGGCCAATGAAGTAATGCAGGTCTTTATAGATACCCTGCATTTCCAGTCCATGAATGAATGATGGTATGATCTCGGTTAAGAACTTCATGTAGGTTGGCACCTCCCACTGGAACACCCCTCTGGGCAGATCATGTGCAATACGGCGGGCGAATGCTGCCAGCAGCGTTGTTTTGCCTGTTCCCCTCCCCCACTCCAGATCAATGTTTTTGACCTTCGGAAAGTTATCTGCCAGAAACAGGGTGGTCAGTTGACTCAGGTTGTACTGAATACGCTTGATATTGGCAGACTGCACCTGCGACATGAGTCGCTGGTAGTCGCTGTTTTCGCGCTCATGGAGACGCTGAATTTCTGCCTTTATCAATTGGTCAGTAGTCATCGAAGCCCCTTTGATTTCTCGTCAATCCACTTTTCCATACCCATCACCACCCAGTTGCAGAAATTGCACAGGATATAAAGCATGACACCAATCGCAAGGCAGTACAATAACTTGTTCATCAGGCAGGCACAAATTTCCCATACACTTTCTTGCTCGCCAGATCAAGCAGAAGCTGTGCCTGCTCAAAGGATGCAGCCAGTATTTTTGGACCGTCATACGTGATCTCTCTGCGTTCCAACGGGCTGTATATGCTGATGCGTGTGGTGTAATATTGGGGCTTTTCGCCCTCCGGAATTACCTGACTGGCGTACACGCCTGCCTTGTATTCCTGATATTCATCGCCATCAATGACGTTGTTGCTTTCGGGTATTGTGTACTCTGCTTGCATGGTATGTTTAGTTTTCTTCTGAATCTGTTTCAGGGTCAGGTTCTTCATCGGTGTCGGGCACCTGTTCGTAATCGGTGTAATCCTGATCCGCAGCGAGGCCCTCGAATATCTGGGAGAAATCGGTGACTCCCCCACCCTTCGCAAGTACACTGAGCAGCATACTTCTGATTTGCGGGTCAAGCACCTCAGCGAATACCTTTTCGCTCTGGATCCGCTCAATATCGAATTTCTCAATGTCTTCCTTTTCAATACCCGAAGCCTTGATGTACACTGCTATTGCTTTGGCCGCTGCGTCTGGGTCTTCGCGCACCATTGCGAGCTTGTACGCATCCATGGCCATACGCTCGGCAGTTTGGCGCTTGAGCGATTTTGGCAGCTCTTCCACGCTGTCGTAGATAGAGCGCATATTGCGGATAACCCGAGAGGCAGTATCAATAGCAATATTGAATTCAGTCATGAGCAATTCGCGTACCTCGTTGTACTGGTACATTTGATGGAACTTCTCCTTCGCGAACTCCATGCGCGAGACCATACCGCGCTCTTCCTCGTTAAGGTCGAACTCGTCGGGGTCATTCATCCAGCGACGAATAACATCGAGGGCCTTCATACCCTTCAGCGCTTGCCGGTTGGTGTATTTCCGGCGCTGTTCTGGCGACATCGCCATTGCTTTTCTGGCAGACAGGTAGGGCATCAGATGAGCTTGTTGGAACGGAAACCGTGGCGTTGCTCGAACAGTATGCGTTCGGCATTGAGTGTAATGCGCAGCGCTGCTATCTGCGCAACATCGGGCAACTTGTTTTTGTGGGAACTCAGCAGGGCCGAGTGGCCATGCACATGCTTGTAAGCCGCATTGTACTTGATGAGAACTCGCTTTGCTTTCGAGTATGATATGAACAGTTCATGCTGCAATCCCTGCATAATCTGTCGGTAGTTATGCCCTGCGAGGCGGGCCTTTTCTATCTGCTCCATGACAGGCAGATAATCCTCCGGCATATCCTTGAGCACTGGATTACCATGCATCCATTTAGCTTGCGTTGATGTTGTCATATTCGGCTTGTTTTAATTCCAGCATTTTCTCCAGGTCTGCTTTCCGTTTCCCCCGGGCTGTCTGGAGTTCCTTCTTGATCTGTGAAATGCGCACGCGGATAGATTGCCTGATGCGCATTGTTTTCTTGTCGAACTCGTCACGCGTCATACCTTCCTCTTCCCGGATTCGATTGTACTCCGCATCCAGCGCTGGAAGTATGCGATCCATAATTTCCCGGGCGAATTGCCCGCGCATCAGATCATCTGTTATAATCGTCAGCATGGTATGGAATCGGCTGTGCTCCTTGTGCAGTTTCTTGGCCAGCTCACTGGTCAGGTGAGTTGAAAGTGCCTCTTCTGCAGGTTCTACTTCCTTTTTTTTTGGGCAGGTGGTGCCGGTATTGAGTGTGTTTTGGGTTTGCTTTCCGGCTTCTGCTCAGATGAATCAGGTTCAGCAGGCGTATTGGCTGGAGCCGGATCCAGTTTACTCAGTGCATACTGTAGCTTGCCAATCAAATAGGCATCCGGCGACTCACGGCGCAATCGGTTGATGATGTGTGGTGTCAGCGTTTTGCTTCCGGCATCGGCGAGTATAGCCAGTCCGAGTTCAATATCTCTGCCGGATTCTTCCCAGCGTTCGAGTGGTGTTAATATTGTTGTTTCCATAGTGCGAAAGTGAGAGATTATACAGGCTTTTTAAAGGACAGAGGCCACGCGATAACGCGCGGCCTCCGAAAACAAAACCGAAATTGACAACTATTCGCCGCTGGCGGGGGCCTTTGGCTCCTTCGGTTTTGCAGGCTCCTTGGTCACAACCCGCTCAAGGATAGTGCACCCGCGCTGCACCAGCAGTTCGGCGTGCGACTCCGATAGCGTTGTAAGGTTCACTTTGTACAGCCCTTGTGCCGGGAAGTCGAACACTGGCCCACCCTTCACAGGCTGGGTGAGTCGGTACTTGCCTGACAGGGCATCTGGCAGCTTCAGGCTCATTATACGTTCGGCGTTGTGTCAATGGTACCCAGATAGACCATTGGTCTCGCTGTGTACGCCTCGACAGTTACTACGAGCGTGCGATCACCTTCAGGACCGTCACCCGTGCCACCTTCGACGGTGGTCACGAATGCCGCTTCATCCTTGTGGCCGATAACGTGTACCACCCCCACCTTGTCGGTGACCAGGAACGCAGCCGGGATATTCAGCATGCGGGTAGCGAATTCAAGCTGTTCAGCGTTCAGGCCCTGCAGCGTGAACGTGAATGTTTCCTTGAAGGTCTTGCTACCCTTGCCGCCCACGCCAGACAGCGCATAGCTGCCCGTGTCAACGAGGATGGGGAACGAACGGAAATAACCTTTGCCTACGCCAGCACCGGTGAAGTCGTAGTTGCCAGATGTTTTCACATAGTCGCCTTCGGAAGTGCCGGTACTCCAGCCTGGTTCAGCCGTGATTTCACTCACCGGCACGATGTAGGCAGTGGTCTTGATGCCCGGCGCGTTGGCGGCGCACGGCACTGCCGTCAGATTTGCAATTACACACATATTGTTGTAGTGTTTTTCGGTGAATGAAATGGTTATACCTGGTTGTTCACGTACACTTCCTGTGGGTACTCGAAGCCATAGCCACGGTAGATGGTGGCGTACATCTGGAGCACACGCGGGGCGGTGTCGAAGATCATGTTCGGGTAGGAGCTGTAACCGGCACGATCTACCCAGATCATGTTGTCGCGGCCATTGGCGAGGAATATCATGCGCTGACTGCCTGCCATGGTAGCCACTGGAATCAGCTGTACATTGTAGCCATCCACCAGCACAGGGCGCAGGGCA
>JACCDG011578810.1_pt1 | contig 13504 bp, 21 predicted proteins | sample 7442471 | NCBI WGS metagenome assembly JACCDG01 (sample SAMN15323444, study PRJNA562643) | freshwater metagenome | isolation source: river surface water | place: USA:Blue River Watershed | collected 2017-08-17 | reverse complement strand
CTAAGGGTGGAGCATCAGGGATTAAGCAACCATCTACTGATAAAGAAGTATTAACAATATGGTCAGAGGATGGAGATCCATATGCAACTGCTATATTAGAATATAGTAAGTTAACTACTACATACGATACATTTGTAATCGGTATTCAAGAATTTATTGATAAAGCTAATTATAAATTACATACCTCGCTTAATCAAGCAGTTGCAGTTACAGGTAGATTAAGTAGTTCTAGCCCTAATCTTCAAAATCTTCCAAGACCTGGGACTGATAAATTTAAGATTAGAGATGCATTTATTGCCTCTCCTGGAAAGCGCTTAATAGTATTTGACTATGCTCAGTTAGAAATGCTTATTCTTGCTCATAAGAGTGGAGATCCTATTATGGTTAAGGCAATTAAAGAAGGTAAGGATCTCCACTGTTTAGCAGTTTCTCTAATCTTTAATTATCCTTATGAAGATGTTATTCAAGCTAAAAAAGATGAGAAGCATGGTAAACAGTTAAGCGATATTCAGAAACAATATCTCTTATTAAGGCAGGCTATGAAAAGCGTAGGATATGGGATTATATACGGAATTGGCGCTCAAAAACTATCTCATGATCTAACTCTTGAATTTCAAAAGACCGATAAGAATAGAGTTGTAGACGAAGATGAAGCACAAGGATATATAGATGCTTGGTTCAATCTATTCAAAGTAGTAAAGCAATTCATTCAGCACGAGAAGCAATATGTAAAACTACGCAAATATGTACAAACCTTTTTAGGAAGGTTTAGAAGATTACCAGAAATACATTCAGGTAATTTAAAGGATAGACTTAAGGCTGAAAGACAGGCCGTGAATATTATTCAGGGAGATGCAGCAGATATTCTAAGAATAGCAATGTTAGTCTTAGAGTATCATCCAAGACTTAAAGAATTAGGATGTAAAATGCTTCTTCAAATTCATGATGAACTAATTTTTGAAATGGATGATAACGAAGAATTGATTGCTGAAGCAATGACAATAATTAAGCATGAAATGGAGAATTCATTTAATGAAAAAGTCTTTAAATTGAAAATTCCTTTACAGGCCGAAGGTGGCAGTGGCTTCAGTTGGCGTAGTGCTAAATAATGTCCAAGAAAAGAATTCAAGAATTAAAGGATAATAAAATATGTGTAGATTGTCAGACTAGGTATAGATATTGGATTCTTCAATTTGATCATGTACTTGGAAAAAAAGAATTCAACATCTCTAGAATTGGTAGAACCAAGAAAATTAGTAATGAAGAACTATTAAAAGAAATAAGCAAATGCGAATTGGTATGTGCTAATTGTCATGCAGAAAGATCGTATAACAGGAGTGGAAAGAAGATGGAATTGGAAAAGAAGCCTTTTAAGAGAATAAGATTTCAAACCGCAATAAAGAATCATATCTGTAATAAATGTTCAGGTTTTATTACTCCTGGTCAAAGTTATTTAGTTAGTATTGAAAAGATTGGAAAGAGTATTAAGCATACTAAATCTCATACCTCACATTGCCCTGCTCAGGATTATTCTAATCTTAGAGATGAACTAAAAAAGGATAACGATAAAAGAGTAGAGCAAATTATTGAGGGGCCTATTAAAGAATTTATAGATACTCTTCCGCCAGGAAAAATTATAACTGGGGATATTCTTGGAGGTACTGATAAAAAGATACTTCTAAAAACTGGAAGGACTTGTCAGAAAAGCACTCACATAGGATCTGTATATGATAAAGATTCTAATGTACTTCCTTCATTTGTATTAGAGGCAAAATCATTTGTAGAATTTTTAAAGTCTCTATATGAGTTTCATAGACGTTGGGGAATTGCTATAACGAATACGATTGAAGATCGTAAGAAGATTATGCTTGAAGAGGTTGAGGAATTATATAATGCTATTAAAAATAATGATTTAGAGAATGTACAAGAGGAGCTAGCAGATAATATTGCTATTGCATTTGGCAATGTATTATGGTTCTGGAAGCAGAGAGATTATCCAGAGAGATGGAGTGGGCCTAGTTTTAGCATATATAGTATCTTAAACTATATAACTGAAAAGCTTACATATAGGGCCAAGTTTGGATATCTAATACGTAATAAAATTAGTGGGCAACATAAAGCTACCCACTTTGCTAAGGTTGTTAATTTATTGAAAAATAGAAGGGAAGAGTGGGAGGTAATTTCTGGGCCTAAAGATATTCATCCAGAAATTAAAGAATTGTTAACATCTCAAGAGATTGAGAAGTTAGAAAAAATGGGAGTCTAAAAGACTCCCTTAGCTTTTAATCTTATCTTTAAGCATCTTAGATGGCCTAAAGGTAATTACGTTTCTCTTAATCTTAATAGGCTTATCAATACCCTTTGCACCAACCAAGCCTGGACGAATAGTAAAGGTTCTGATCTTCATAGTAAATGAACCAAACCCAGGGAGAACAAAGCTCTCCTTATCGTTAAGCTCCACTACATGATCAACAATAGTATTTAATACAGTATTGAATAGATTTCTAGTATTTCTCTTTGAGAGAGAATGCCCAAGAATATCTACTACTGATGTCTGTAACTTATCTAATACTTCCTGCTTATTAAACTTTGACTTGCTCATTTTATTTTTCCTTTGAATGAAAATACTTTACCAAAACTAAAAGATTTGTCAATGGTTTTAATGCATACTTATGAAAAAAATTTGATAGATCTTAATCATTTGAAATTATAAGACAAAGGATCGAGGAACTGTGATACCAGAATGGTTTAGAATTAAGAGTCAAGAAAAGTTTGAAACAGAACAAACTATTTTTGGATTCTTTGATAACTATAGATTTTTATCTAACTTTCATAAATGTGCAGTTATGCTACCTATTGATGATCCTAGTATAAATTGGATAATTTATCCAAGTTCTGAAAATGCTTATCAGGCTATGAAGTTTAAAGATAATAAACATAAATTTGAGATAGCAACTCTATCTCCTAGAGAATCTAGAAGATATGGACAGATTGAGCCTATAGAAGTTGAAGACTGGGATTCTTATAGAGTAATAGCTATGAAGATGTGTATAGATGCAAAATTTAAGGAAGAGAGCTTACAAAATCTTCTTATCTATACATTTCCTATGGAATTAGTTGAGGCTAATTATTGGGGAGATAATTTTTGGGGAGTATGTCTTAATGGCGATAAATGGGAGGGCAAGAATATGTTAGGTAAATTATTGATGGATAAAAGAAAAGAAATAATGGTCGAAAGAGGGCTTGCCGATGCAGATGTACACACAGTGCAAGATAGTTAGAAAAACTAATGAAGGATTATGTGAAGATATTGCTTTTATTCCTATTGAATTTGCCAGAATAGGTAGAAATATTAGGATTAAGAAGGATAATGAATGGATAGATGGTTGGACAGTATCAGAAGTTTATAAATCATCTACAGTAACTGAAACAGTTGCACTAAAGGCGCAAAATGAGTACAGAGATTACGGAACTGAAGAGATTGCTGGAAGAACCTCCAGGAAAGACTTATAAAAAGGAATGTCTATGGTGTGGTCATATAGTAGATTATTTGGATAAGTATTCATTGCCTCATACTATTGAAGGTGATCCTATAAATTGTAAAGAGTTTGCTTTAGGGATAAAGCAATGCACGTTTGATCCAAAATTATGGCAAGTATATTTAAGTACAGAAGAGGGTGATAAAATCATCAGCAAGGTGGTAGATAAATTGATGGAAAAGTACGCTGTAGAAACGCAAAAAATTGACAATACAAAAACCGCTAACGAATTACAAAGATGCACAAACTGTTCATCTATGTTAGAAAAAAATAGTAACGTACCAAAGTGTCCAAAGTGTGGTACTGAATTTACTGAATCGAAAAAGTAATATGGGCCGTGAAGAATACGATAATAAGATTCTAGCCAAAGATCTTAAAGTTGGAGACAGATTACATTTAACATTTATGGGTGGTGATGATTATGCTCTTATTACCTCTGTAAATAAAGGACGTGGTAAGGTAGTTTGGAGAGGTTTATGTTGGGCCGAATTAAAGGATGTCGTTAGAGAAAATACTGAATTGTGGATTAAGAAAGAAAATCCAGAAGGAGACTAATCTTGTCTCTAATTCTCTTCAGAGAAGATACTGATAATAGAGAAGAATTAAAAATAGCTAAAAAATACTTTGATGTTTATACAAATAGATGTTCTATACCTCCTTTTAATTATGTCATAGGAAGATATTCTGTCCTTCCTTATTATAAAGAATTGGTTAGAGATCTTCGTGATATGGAATGTGACTTAATAAATGATCATAAACAACATTCTTTTATTGCAAACATATCAGAATGGTATCCATATCTTGAAAAATATACATTTAAGACATGGTTTGATTCTTCTCATATTCCTTTAAATGCTCCAGGAGCATTTGTTGTTAAAGGTAATGTAAATAGTAGAAAACATAGTTGGAATAATAAGATGTTTGCATCTAATAGAACCATGTTGGGTTTCGTAATGTATAATCTTATTGACGATCCCTTAATCTCTGATCAAGGTATGTGTATTAGGCAATATGAAGAATTAGAGACATATATGATTGGTTTAAATGGACTTCCTATAACCAATGAGCATCGTATATTTATTGCCAATAAAAAGATTGTATCTTATGGATATTATTGGGCAAATTACCATATTGACGTTATAGAAAAACTTGGTAAACTACCTTCTCTAGATCAATTTCCCGAGGCTTGGAAATTGATAAATGAAGTAAAATCGATAGTAGATGAACATGCTTCTTTTTATGTTATAGATGTAGCTAGAAAGAAGGATGGTAATTGGGTATTAGTTGAATTGAATGATGCCCAAATGAGTGGGCTTTCTACTATTGATCCAGATAACTTTTACAAGAGTTTAGGTAATGTTTTAAATGAGCACAAAGACAAAAAAGACAGTTAAAAAAGACACAACATTAATAGAAAATCCTAATGAAGATAAGCTCGATACAATAATAAATGATATAAATGGAAGACTAGCAAAGCTATCAGAGGGCGGTCAGATAATTAGAGCTTCTGAAATAGAAGGTACATTTATATTACGTAGACCGACAAACTTAATGGAATTAGATATAGCAACAAAGGGCGGCTTTCCAAAAGGTGTAATACAATTAGTTGGTGCAGAGAATAGTGGAAAGACCGCCCTTGCTTATCAAGTTTGTAAAAATGTACAAAAGATATATGGAGAAGATACTAGAATTGCATTATTAATGGTTGAATCTTTTGATAAGGCTTTTGCTAAAGATATTGGATTCCATGTTGCATATTCTAATGAAGAAGTAGCTCTTGTTGAAAAATCTCTTAAGAGACCTCTGAAGCCAGAAGAGGAGGCTTTTCTACGCAAAGAGATTGGAAGGGTATATCATGTTTTCTATCCAACAGCTGAGGTATTATTACAGGCTACTTATGAACTAGCTAAAACAGGAATGTTTCAAGTAATAGTTGTTGATTCTATTGCTGCAATGGAAGGTGAAGAAGCCTCTGGTAAGACTCTTGATGAACAAACTAGAGGAGGAATTAGTAAGCCTTTATCATCATTCTTTAAAAAGATGTCTAGCGTTAATAGTGATACTACAATCATATTAATTAATCAGCTTAGAGATAATATGGATGCTGGCCTATTTGGAAAGAAGACTATTATTCCTGGTGGTAGAGCATTAAGACATGGAAACTTCATTACTATTACTTTAAGTAGTGGGGAGAAGTTAAAGGTAAGTATTAGTAAAGAGAAGGAGATTATTTATGGTAAGGAAGTTCATTTCTATATAGAAAAGGGTAAGGCTGGTTGTCATGATGGACCCAGAGGTACTCTTGTATTTTTTAATGGAGAACTTGGTAAGCCATTTGGATTTGATGAGACACAATCATTGTTTGTTTCAGGTCTATATAATGGAGTCATTGAATTAGAAGGTAAGACATTTTCATTCAAAGGCGAGAAGATTGCAGTTGGTAAAGAAAATGCAATTGAAACAATCAAATCTCAGCCAGAGCTTTTTGAAGAAATTCGAAAGCAAATATTAATCAAAGAAGATATTAATATAGTTACAAGGATTTAAATGTCAGTAACAAGAAGACAAAAAAGACTCAGTAAGAATCAAGAAAAGCAGGCTGCTAAAGATATAGGTGGTACTATAACTCCAGGAAGTGGTTCGTTAGCTCATTCGAAGGGCGACGCACGACTTTCTGGAGAATATCTTATTGAGTGTAAATATACACAAGCTGATAAATATATACTCAAGCTAGATGAGCTTTTAAAGATTAGAGGGGAAGCTTATAAGAGAGGAGAGTGTCCATTATTTCAAGTAGAATTTAAAGGAGAAAATAAGGCTAAATATGTTTTTATACCATCACAAAGAACTATTAGCGGAGATATTATTAGAATGTGTACTAGAAATAAATCAGTAATACTTGATTCAAAACTTATGTTCGAAAGAGCATTTAAAGATAATAATGGTCTTCCATTCATAGAAATAGAATTTCATGGTACAAATTATGAGATATTTAAAGTCTTTGGTTATGAATGGAATTCATACATAAAGAAGAAGGAAGAAGATAATGATAGAAATTAATACAATATCTGACTTCTATTCTTTAACTCCAGAACAACGAGGAGATATTTGTAGAAATATAAAGACAGTAGATAGACTAAAAGAATATTTAGATCATAAACAAGATATAGAAGAAGAGGATAAGGAACCAATTTGGGTTCCTTGTAAAAAATGTGATAGAAGAGGATATGTATTAACTAATAATGATGAGAAAAGAAATAATTCTGACATACATGCCTCTCAAATTTATAAATGTACTAAGAATCTATGGTACAGCTGTACAGAATATGTAGATCAAAGAATAGATAAGGTCGATAGTAAAACAAAATTAACCTTTCAACATGGTCATATGATTCATCATATGCTTCAAGGATATGGTAGAAAAGGAGTATGGTGTAATCCTGAATTCTATCAAGATGAAGCAAAGATATTACCAACTATTGGTGAAGCAGTAAGTCAAAATGCTCATCAATTACCAGAGGCTTTTAAGTATAGAATAAGAAGTTCAGTTGATGCAGTTCTATGGAAATATAGAGTACCCGATGTTAGAGGTATTGGTGATGTTAATATAAGATTAATACATGAATATAAATCTATTAGTCCTGGAAAGCCTACTAAAGATGGAAAGCTATATGGTGGCTTTTCTTCACTTACTGGACCTATGATCGATCACAAAAGGCAAGCCGTAGTATATATGAAATGTTTCAACATCCCTATTACAGTATTTCTTTATTATAACAAAGGGGACGATAACATAGCAGAATTTGCCATGCCTTTTGATTTATTAACATGGAATACTGTAAAAGGAAAAATCGAACGAGTATTGCATTATGTTAATGAAAATAAAATGCCGGATTGGTCCGAAACTAGTGCCGTACTTAATCCTAGTGAGTGTTTAAAATGTGAGTATGCCAATATTTGTAAACCTCCTAAAGATCTCAAATTAGTATGAAGAAGAGATTAATAGATAGAGTTGGGTATAGATTTGGAAAATTATTGGTATTAGAAAGAGGACCGAATAAACAAAAATCTACAACATGGATTTGTAAATGTGATTGTGGAAATAAAGTCTGCGTAAGATCAGAAAGTTTAACTGCTGGTCTAACTAAGACATGTGGATGTTCTAGAAGAATTAAAGCATATGAGTCTTCAGTAAAATACATATTCAGAACTTACAAATCACATGCTAATAAAAGAAACTTACTATTTGAATTAAGTTTTGAAGAATTTTGTAAACTTACAAATGGAAATTGTTATTACTGTGGATGTAAACCAAAACAGAAACTTAAAAGAAATAGTTATTTGCTACTATATAATGGAATCGATAGATTAGATAATAGTCAAGGATATATTATTAATAATTGCGTATCTTGTTGTGGAGAATGTAATTCTGCTAAGGGTATAAGAAATGATCAACAATTCTTTGAATGGATTGAAAAAGTCTACAGGAACATGACGAAATGAATAATGAAAAAGATGAAATCCTTGCTATAAATTTTAAAGAAGTACGTAGAAAAATAGAAGAGCTTGAAACACGAGTAAATAAATTAGAATTAGAGATAAAGCAAAAACAGGATAAGCCAATTTATGGACAAGGATGGTAATGGATAACGAATTACTTGATGTCTACAGACAAGAACTAACGGAGAATCCTCAATATACATATATGGTTCAAGAAGCTTTTGCCATTGTAAAGGCTTTAAAGATTCCAGTTAATGATTATTCTGGAGAGGCACCTCAAATGCCTAGGGATATTGGAAGTCTTACAGATTCTGATTTGGGTGAATGTCTTAATCAGCAAACTCAATGGGCCTCTTTTCTTGAGACTAAATTGTCAGAATTTCAATCATATCTTACAGTGCTTGAAAATGAATTAGAATTCACAGCAGCTAATATTCATACAGATTATGTAAAAGATGAGAGTATAGCTACAAGAAAGATTACTGAAAGAAAAGAGCTTATGAAAACTGATAAAAGATATGTATCTCTAAATAGGGAGAAGCTTAAATACGAGATTGTATGTAATATTCTTAAGGCCAATTTAAATGCGGCCAATAATAATTGGACTAATATTTCAAGACAAATAACTCTTAAAGGACAGGATGAGCAGCGGCAGTTCAGAACCAATAGTGCTCTCAACTTTATTCCCGCCGAGTCACGGCCCAGACCCCCCATGCCCCAAGGATTTAAACATCAATCAATTGGAACTAATATTCCAAAAGCTAAGCGTTCCACCCGTCAATAATTTAATGAATTTACCACAAACTGGAGAAGAGCTAGAAACATGTCTAAAAATGAAAATAAAGTAGTTGATCCATTTGCTTATGATATTAAGCCATTTCCAATTTCAGATAGCAAGGTTGATAAATCAGAGCCCGAATCAATTTATACTGTTACAGGTACAAAAGTTGGAGAGTTGGTAACTAAAAAGAATGCGGCATATGGTGATTCTTTTAATAAGTGCGCAGACTTCTTAAAATTGCTATATCCAAATGGTATCGATACTGAACAATATACAGATATGCTTTGTCTAATACGAATGTTTGATAAGATGTCTAGAATAGCTACTAATAAGGGTGCTTTTGATGAGAGTCCATATAGAGATATTGCGGGCTATGCCTTATTAGGTATTGTTAAAGATGATGCTCCTCAATACACAAAGATTGATGGAGTAGTTGTTAAAAACAATATGTATCCAAATCGTCCTAATTATAAGAAAGCAGACTAATGGCTTACTTAGCCGCAATGGCTAAGTACTTCTTATTATTCGGATATATATTCTTAGGAATGGGTATGTCTACTCAATTCTATGCAATTGATCCGTATAATATAGATCCGCACTTAGCTTGTGGTGGCGTTCTAGTTGATACTATGAGAGTGGTAGCTCACAGAACTCTTCCATGCAATACAAAGCTATTAGTATGTAATAAAGATCTCTCTAAATGTACAAAGGCAGTTGTAAAAGATAGAGGCCCATATGGATGTAAAGCTAAAATAGGTAAAGATTGTATCTCTTATAGATCCGAAATTGATTTGTCTAAGCAAGTATCCATAGATATAGATCATTCAGGATTTGAACCAGTATATTACTTTGGAATAATTGATGACGACGATTCAACTACACATACCATTCATACCTCCATCTATAAACCGTTTGTACTTTAATAACAAATATAGTGGTGGTCGTACTCTTAGTAAAGAAGGTGACGTATTCAAAATAAGGGTCAAAGATTATATAGTTCAAAACTATCTTGAAAAACTTAACGAATTAAATCCTAGATCGATATTTTCTGTTTCTATTGTATTTTATCTTCCTATAGAAGATCTATTTACTAGTGGGAAAAATGTTAAATCTCCTTATAGAAAAAAAGATCTAGGAAATTTGGAAAAAGTAATTATCGATTGCCTTAAAGATTTTGTTATGGATGATGATTGTCAAATATTTAGTGAGTCTCTGATAAAAATACCATCTAGAACTTATCGAGGTATGAGAATAGATATAATTGAACAAGATCTTACTTCATATCTACTTCCTTATATTCATGAAACAGATAAAGAATCTAAGGATTTTTGTAAAGACTTAGCTCGTGTTTATAAAAGGGTTGAGGATTTTAAACTTGCAGAATCTAGAAAATCTTAATAAGACTGAACTTACAGAATTAATTAAGATTCAGACAGGTATGAGAATATCTCCTTCATCAACAGATGATGAATTAATAGCTATAGCTACTACAGGGGAGATTAAAAATCTAGCGGCGTCAAATTCTACAAGAAAGAGATTACAGATATTTATAGATAAACATAAAGAAGCTTATCAAGCTAATCTTCCTTGTGCCGGTAAGATTAATGAAGGTAAATGTACTGTCTATAAATGCTCAGAAATTAGACATATAGATTGTTGGAATAATTTGAAAGAGAAGATCAATTCATGAATTGTACAAAATGTAATAAAGAAGCGACCGATCTTATCTTAATTGGTGATGCTGATTTGTGCGAAGATTGTGGAGAAGAGTTATGTACAAGAGTCAAAAGGCTAATTATTAATAGTTATATAGTTCATACCATAACCAACTTCTATAAATCGGACAAGAAATAATGGAGATTAAGATACCAATCAAGAATGATAATCTTCCATATTCTCGTATTGAGTTAGAACAATTATTAAGAGAGCAACTCTTATCTAAGAATCATATGTATATTAGAAAGTTTGCTCTATCAAATTATGGATTAAATCCTGACTACTACATTACATCACCAATTATATTAGTTCTTCACTGGCTATTAGATAGAATGATTGATGATGTAAAGAATAAAGATAGTATTAAGGTTGTTGGTGAAAAGATGGGCCTATCTACAAATAGGCAAGGGGATTCTTATAAGATAAAGGGGTTTGATCCTAAAGGAGATAATTCAGAATTTATGCTTGCCTTTATTAAACAATTAGCAAATTTCATATCTAGAAATCAAGCTATGATGCCATCTGATAGTGAGGGAGTTGGTTTAGAGGAGCTTAACAGATTTATAGAGCCTGATAGTGCTCCTACTATTATTATGCCAGTTCCTCCACCTGGAGTTATACTTGCTGATAGTATTCCTCTACTTATAGATAATAAACCACCTATTAAACCACCACCAGCTGCAGTAAGAAGACCAAGAGGAAGGCCCGCAAAGGTAGAATCATCTCCCTCTATAACTCCAACTGAACCGCCAGTTAATACTGAAGTTAGTATTAATTTAGAATATCTTGTTAGGAGTTTTAAAGCTCAAGTTACAGCATTAGAGGAGAGATTAAATGCAGTTGAGAACTCCATTCCTGGAATCGATTCTAGAATATTTCATATAGAGAAGAAGATTAACGTATAGTTGGTATAACTTTAATAGGAGGACCCATATGAAGGCTAAAACCCTGGCTATGATTATTCTCTTTGGCTGCTCGCCAAAGGTGGACTCTGTAGAGTCTGGACTCAAGAAGATGACTATTCAATACTGTGGTCAAGAGTATTGTGTAGACCCTTCTTTATGTGAGGAATTTATGTGTGATGAAAGTCCTGAGATCATCTCTCAGAATGCTATCATCGCTCTCCCCTCATATTACTTCTCCTCCTTCAATTGGAGGGGATATACAATACTAAAAATGACCCTTAATGTGAGCGAAATAATATTCGGTTTTAAGGACGATGCCCGATTTATTCGAAAAATGGATCCGCGTGATCCAGTTTGTCCTCGTACAATAATAACGAGGACAAGCGACGAGTATTGCCAGTAAATTGGCATGGGGGGGCTCGTTTTTAGCCATTTAAGGGGTCAATATTGGTATAATATATATAGGAGGAACGAATCAATGAAAAGCTTACTCGTATTGTGCTTTGCGGCTGGTGTTGTTGTTGGTTGTGGTGGTGACACTGGTTATACGCCTGGAGGTGGGGGTGGTGGATCTGTTCGAATGTTGAACTGCCAGGAGCAGTTCCTCTTTGATCAGATTGAGAAGGAGATCACCTTCCAGGGCGGCAGATCGGTGATGACCACTACGGGACCAAGCACAACGTGCCCCATGTCGCAAGGGACTTGGACTGGCAGGGAGATTCAACACAGCGCTGAGATCGAGTGCTCGAAGATGGTTCAGGGCAAGCGGATCTTCATGACCTATCTGTCCATCACCGACTGGGATGGTACTACTCGGCTGTTCGAGGCTGGTTCTGTTCCATGGCGGATCACTGGGCCAACGGTGTCAAGCTGTGTCCTGAGCTTCAACAAGCCCTTCCCAGACAGCACCTTCCCATTCCCCGATGGAACGACCGGATTCACGGCACAGGATTGCCGCACTACCAAAACCTGGAGTGTGTGCATCCCATAGTGGATGAGAAGTGTGGGCGCTTGTGGCGCCCATCTTCTTTAATAATCAGCTAACCAAAATTTAAAGTAATCAATAGCTAATGGAATTTGATTATTAGATACTGATGTCCCAGTTGTATGTATTAGGAATATTGACTCTAATATATTGGAGGTCATTGATTGACTTATTGTAAATGCATTATTTATATATACACTTACACTTCCAGATATTCTTTCAAATGTAAAGGTAGTCCAATTAGTAGTTAATAAAGTACCAGTATCATAGTCAGTATTATTAATACGAACCTTCCAATTTGTATCTGTATTTCCACAAATAATACCTACCTGAGCATTATAGTCTGGTGGGGGTGTATCGTTAGAAGATCCAAATCCTACAAATATGCCTGGACTATCTAAACTATTAGAAGCTGCTAATATAGCACTTGTTGGTAATTTAATTTTTATCTTCATAACAAAATCTCTAGTGCTAGTTCCAGCGGCTATTTTAGAAGAAGCAATCATATTATAAGTAGAAGGACTTGTTACATTGACATACATAATTCCATAAAGGCCACTAGTTATTAGAGATCCAGGTGCAGTATCGGATGCTATATTTGTAGAACAATTTGAGATAGAAGTTACTCTAAATCGAGGGGTTATGTCTGCTACAAGAATATTTGTACCAGTTTGTTCAAAATGTTCTATAAATTGAAAATCCTTAATTATGTCTCTTGTTTGCCAAGCTGCATCTGTAAAATTAGCAACAGCTAAGGTTGTATCTGAATGTATATATTCAGATATGCCTCTATTGCTAAATTCTTGTTTTATAGAAGTTCCAAAGATATCTTTAACCCACTTAGTTCCATCCCAGGCTGCATTATATGTTTTACTTGTTGTACCGTTAGAGTTTGCATATTCTCTAATTACTGGAGAAGCGCCAACTGATTGAGAGATCAATGTATATTTATTAGATGTTGCAAATAAATTATATTGAATTCTCGGAACCAGAGCCTTTGTCTGGTCAGCAACAATTTCTTCTCCAAGTGAAAGGCCATTTCCAATCTTATTTATAGATGTAATTGTTTGATCATTAT
>JACCDG011147913.1_pt1 | contig 13504 bp, 13 predicted proteins | sample 7442471 | NCBI WGS metagenome assembly JACCDG01 (sample SAMN15323444, study PRJNA562643) | freshwater metagenome | isolation source: river surface water | place: USA:Blue River Watershed | collected 2017-08-17 | reverse complement strand
GGGAAGTCGTATTGTTCTCGCCCAGCATGGTGGACAATTTGGAATCTCTAGATTTCCTTCATTTTCGGAACGGCACGAAGAAGGGGTCTCTGATCGGTATTTAACTTGGGGATGGGCTTCGGCTGAGCACTGTTATCGAGGTTTTGCTCTCACTGTGAATAGTGCAAAGAAGGTCGTGCCTCAATACTCCGGGTCTTTACTTGTGGTCACAGATGAACTCTGGAAATACCCACGATCTATTTTTACTGACTTGAGTAATAAATCTGGCTATCTGGAACATCTTGCCGATGCCCTTTCGTTATTACAACCGCACGTTCAGTCTGATGTGTTGCTACGAGTACACCATGCTGAATCTCAAGCTGGCGCTCCCCAACGACAATGGTGGTTGACACAATTACCCCATATCGCACACGACAACGGGAAATTGTCATTTCAACAAATGCTTTCCAAGAGTCGCTTGTTGCTTATTGCTCACAACGGAACATCGATCCCTGAAGCAATTGCACTAAATGCACCGACGATTATCACCTGGAGCGACTCGTATATGAAGGTCAGGAAAAGTGCTGAAGCTGTTTTTGATGCACTGGAAGCAGCTGGGGTCTTTCACCGAACCCCAGAATCTGCAGCATCATTTATCAACTCCATATGGAATGATGTTGATGGTTGGTGGAACTCACCGGCGACCATTGAAGCGCGCAAGCAATTCACCGACCAATACGCACGTACAGTTCCGAACCCCGTGCGATTCTTGGCTAAAGCATTGCAATTCTGAACAACTGATTATCAGATAGGTTGACCATCGTGTCAAAAGTATTGATCACTACTTCTTCGTTCAATTTGGGCAATTTTGCCCAAGCAAAATCTCTTCATGATGCAGGCATTTCTATTGAAGTGAACCCACATGGCCGGCGACTTAGCGAAGACGAAGTTGCAGATCTGGTAGCTACAGACGTGATCGCAATACTGGCTGGACTTGAACCGCTTACTGATCGCGTCTTATCAAACGCAAAATCGTTGCGAGTAATCGCTCGGTGCGGAACGGGACTGGACAGCGTTGATTTGCAGGCGGCTAGCCGATTAGGAATTGATGTGTTCAATACTCCTGACGCACCAACCCAAGCGGTGGCCGAACTCACCATCGCACATATGTTGAATTCATTGCGACATATTTCAACTACGGACTCAAATATGCGATCAGGAAAGTGGACCCCAACAATGGGTTCACTACTCGCAACAAAAACCGTTGGGCTTATTGGTGTTGGCAGAATCGGAAGCGCCGTTGCAAAACTTGCAAAGGCGTTTGGATCCCGTGTCATTGGTTTTGATCCCGTAGTGAGTTCACACAACTCCGTTGAAATGCTCTCGCTTGACGAGGTTCTCACCCAGGCTGACATTGTTTCCTTGCACGTACCAATCAATGATCAGACACATCACATCGTGAATGCGAGCGCCATTTCACGTATGAAACCCGGATCAATCGTTGTAAATGTCTCACGCGGTGGTCTTATTGATGAGTCAGCACTTCACGATGCATTGAAATCTCAACACTTGTCCGGTGCAGCACTTGACTGTTTTGAAGACGAGCCATACTCGGGCCCATTGCTACAAATTCCCGGAGTCCATGTCACCGCGCATATGGGTTCATATGCGCGTGAAACCCGTGATCTCATGGAAGTTGAGGCAAGCACCAATTTGGTGAACGGACTTCGAAAGCGCGGATTGATCTAACCAATAGACTGAAAGCATGATCGCCGCTCTCATGATCGGCCGTGCCGGCAGCACTGGTTTCCCAGGAAAGAATGTCTCACTCGTACTGGGGCGACCACTCTGTGAGTACCCGTTGATGGCCGCATCCGGATCCACCCACGTTGATCGAATTTTCATCTCAACCGATTCTGATCAGATTCGCAAAATCGGCGAAAAATACAACGCCACTCACATTGAACGACCTGCCCACTTAGCAACCAGCACTGCTCTGTCTGATGATGTGTTTGTACATGCCTTTGGCGTGATCAAAGAGACACTGGCCGCAGAGGGACAGCAGCTCGACTTTCTGGTTTTGTTATTTGCTAACGCTGCAACGATCAAGACCGAGTTCATCGACCAAGGCATCGAAATGCTGCGCAACGATCCGAAAATGGATGGTGCAGCTACTACTTCTATCTACAACATGTACAGCCCATTGCGTGCACGAAAAATGGGATCAGATGGTTACCTCAAGCCGTTCGTCCCTTTTGAAGCCATCGGTGACCCATCAACGTTTAACACCAGTCGCGATTCTCAAGGTGATGTGTATTACACCGACGGTTCAACGATTGTGATTCGACCTCGCTCTCTTGAGAATATTTCTGAAGGACTCCTTCCTCACAAATGGATGGGGCAACACATTGGATCCATTCCAAACTGGGGTGGATGCGACGTTGACTATGAGTGGCAAGTACCGATTGTGGAGTTTTGGCTCAAGGCCCACGGTTTTTCGGAAGGTTCGTAGTAGCGCTTTGCGCTAAGGCTGCTCATGAGCGAACTTCGTATTGGTATTGCTGGTTACGGAGTAATTGGTAAACGCCGTCGTGGCTGCGTGGATGCAAATCCGTTCATGACCACTGTCGCAGTGTGCGACAAAAAGTTTGCCGACGACGGAACACTTGATGACGGAATTGCCTACTCACGAGAATACGAAAAGCTGTTTAATCATGACCTAGATGCTGTTCTCGTGTGCATGAGTAACGACATGGCGGCCGAAATCACTATCGCTGCCTTAGAGCGCGGATTGCATGTGTTCTGTGAAAAACCACCCGCACGCAACATGGCCGAATTGCTTGCGGTCGTTTCGGCTGAAAAAGCACACCCTGAACTAAAACTGATGTACGGCTTTAATCATCGATACCACGATTCAGTGCAAGATGCCCTCAAACTCATTAGATCTGGCTCGCTCGGCAAAATCATCAACATGCGTGGTGTTTACGGCAAATCCAAACTCATTACTTTTGATCAAGCCGATTGGCGGGCTAAACGTGAGATGGCCGGTGGCGGCGTACTGCTTGATCAAGGCATCCACATGGTTGACCTCATGCGTTTATTCGCTGGTGAATTTACCGATGTACACAGTTTTGTTTCGAACAGTCATTGGAACTACGACGTTGAAGACAATGCGTATGCAATCATGCGAACCTCAAATGGTGTCGTGGCAATGCTTAACTCATCAGCCACGCAGTGGCGTCACCAGTTTTCGCTTGATATCAACCTGCAAAAAGGAAGCATCATTCTTCGCGGCATCTTGAGTGGGTCAAAAAGTTATGGCTCTGAAACCATGACCACAGTGTTTGCTAATCCCGATCGAGACAATGGTGATCCAAAAGAATCAACGCAGGAATACAGTTTTGACCCTTCGTGGACAGCAGAGATTGATGCCTTTGCAGATGTTGTGCGCAACAACCTGCCAATAGAAAGCGGAACTTCTCACGACGCGTTGATGACCATGCAGCTGGTGCACAAGATTTACTACGCCGATCCAAAATGGCGTGACACGTATTCAATCCCTAATCCTGACTTCACCAATTAACACTGGAGCAAACATGAGCGGTGTGCAAAACAAAAAAGTTCTCGTCACCGGAACGTCGAGAGGCATCGGCCTTGCAATTGCTGAGGAATTTCTCAAGCAAGGCGCACAAGTGTTTGGAACTGCAACCAAGAGTTCTTCGCAAATGGGGTTTTCTGGTTTTTGTATCGCTGATTTCTCGAAGCGTGATGGCATTCAGCAGTGCGTAGATTTTGTCAAAGATGTTCAACCAGACATCGTGATCAACAATGCAGGAATCAATCAGCCTTCTTCGTTCGAAGGAATAGATTCTGAGAAGTTTCTTGAGATACAGCAAGTGAATGTTCTCGCGCCAATGGAAATCTGCCGCGCAGCAATCCCTCACATGGTCAGTAATAACTGGGGTCGGATAGTTAATATCTCGTCCGTATGGAGCAAGATTTCAAAAGAGCATCGAGCCCCCTATTCGGCAAGTAAGTTTGCGCTCGATGGAATGACCTTGGCGCTAGCTATCGAATACGCAAAACACAATGTTTTGGCAAACTGTGTTGCGCCGGGTTTCGTAGATACCGACATGACACGTGGAATTCTGGGGGAAGAGGGAATCAATAAGTTGATGCAAGTTGTGCCAATTGGTCGACTTGCCCAACCTGCAGAAATAGCAGCGTTTGTTGTGTGGCTGGCCAGCGAATCAAACACGTATATAACAGGTCAAAACATTGCAGTAGACGGTGGATTCACTCGTGCCTGACTCAATTGCGATTCAGTCCCACAAGGGAACCTACGAGGCTCGCTTTACCCCCAGCTTGCTGACTGACCCATCACTCCTGCTTGAAGGAGAGCCTCACTTCATCATTGACAGCAATATTGCCCGCCTTTATTCACAGCAACTGCGAAGCGTTCTTCTTCATCAGAATGTGATACTTGTCGATGCCACCGAACAAAACAAAAGCCTTGAATCGGCATCTCGAATTATTACTGAATTAGTTGCGCAAAAAACACGGCGCAACCATCACCTTGTAGCCATTGGCGGTGGAATCATTCAAGACTTAGTGTGCTTCATTGCAAGCACCCTCCTTCGTGGTGTTTCGTGGCAACTTGTACCCACAACACTTCTTGCACAAGCAGACTCGTGTATCGGCTCAAAGAGTTCGATCAACGTAGGTGATGCGAAAAACATTGTTGGTACTTTTTATCCACCAACAAAGATCTTTATCGACCAGAATTTCCTGAGAACGTTGCATCAGAGCGAGATCCGCTCGGGAATTGGAGAAATTCTCAAAGTGCATGCAATTGACTCTGCGGAATCTTTCAATCGCGTAGCCACTTCACTAGATGCAATTACAAATGACTTGGATTTACTCCAGCCGTTTATACACTCTGCGCTCACCATCAAGAAGCGATACATCGAAGTAGATGAGTTTGACGAGGGAATTCGCAACATTTTCAATTTTGGTCACAGTTTTGGTCACGCAATTGAAAGTGCTACGAACTTTGGAGTTCCTCACGGAGTAGCGGTCACGATGGGTATGGACGTTGCATGCCAGATTGCAACATCGCGGGATCTCTTGCCAATAAGCGAGTCAACACGCATGCGTGCTGCCTTGAAGATGAACTATGCGCCATTCGCGAAGGTTCAAATTCCACTTGACGCCTCCATGAATGCGCTGCTGAAGGACAAAAAGAACAGCACTACGGAACTTGGCCTTATTCTTCCAGTAGGCCAGCAGGCAAACATTGAAAAAGTAATGGTTCCTCCAAACGAAGAGTTTGTGGAGCAGTTCCGAATTGCCTTGGGTGCTCTTGCTCAATGACGAAATCTATTCGTGTTGATGTCGTAGTAAACCAGTCGCAAGTACGCACAGACATTGACTACACGATTCTTTGGGATGATTATTCCTCTCAAGAAAATGTTGTTTCTCTTCCGGAATATGTTGAACTCCACGCCGATCGCCTGCGATTGCACTTCGCAGAATTCGTTGACCAAGTTTCTCAAACTCCATTAAATGGCGGCACCGTCTCTGAGCTTCTCCTCATTCGCAAAGACTTCAGCTATTGGTGGATGACACTGTTTGCTTCCACCAGGTGGGATCCAACAAGCAACATCAATCATGCAGTGAAACTCATCGCGTTTGCGGAAATTTGCGAAAAGATTTCAGCAAGACAGGTTTCAGTTGATTTACCTAACGCGCGCATTGCTTCGGCTATCCAAAAATTCTGCTTAACAAAAGGTATTGCAATTGCAGCACCTCACGTGCTGCACAGGCAACTGAAACGTCGTTTGCCCCGATTTCGAGCAATTGCTGCAGTTGGAAAATTTGCACTCACCCACCGCGGGGTAAATGTTCTTGACAGCAAGAGTCAGTCCAGCACGCTCATCGTTGATCACTTTGTGCGTTTCAATGAATCATCCATTGACGTGGGTCGATATGACTCGCAATATTGGAATGCGTTGATCAGTGATTTATCGTCAGACATATATGGAGTTCGCTGGGCCCATCACTTTGTCCCAGGGTTTCGATCAATCAATGCAACCGAGCAACTACTCGCCAAACTTAATGCGAAATCTTCAGATAAGCATGCACAGTTTGAGACTCGGCTGAGCGCAAGTTGCCTGTTCCCACTGTTGCGTGAACTCAGACAATTACGCCACGTAGCTCGCTTCTCACAAGACAAATCTTCGCTTTTTGTAGACAAACACACTGGATTCGACTTCACTTCTCTCTTTGAAGAGCAATGGTATGAATCACTATGCGGAAGCACGGCCGCTCGACATTTGATCATTCTTCGCCAGCAAGAGGCACTTCTTGAATCTCTTCCGAGACAAAAAAATGGTTTATTTTTGTGCGAAAACCAACCATGGGAAGCCGCGTTCACCTACGCATGGCATAAACATAGGCATGGCAAATTGACGGCGGTTGTTCATGCTCCAATTCGATTTTGGGATTTTCGATATTTCACACTTGCTCGAGCTCTCCGTGATAACAAACACAATGCAACAAATAAACCGACTCCATCTGTCGTTGCAGTGAATAGCCCAATTTCGCGATTGTTCATGGAAGAAGCTCAGGCGCCAGGGCATCGCATTGCTGACGTTGAATCATTGATGTTCAACTATCTCGCTTCTGGCAGTTCATCACGGACATTGCAGAAAGACATTCTGCTCATCGTGGGAGATTTTTTCCCACACCTAAATGACCGACTTATCTCGCTGGTAAGAAGCGCTCAGTACGTTCAGGAAACATCATTGACAATCGTGTTCAAGCCACATCCAATGAACACCAAATTGCCGGACCTTTCGGGTCTTACGCATGTTCACGTGTCAAATTCCAATTTGGGTGAATTACTTCCTCGCACGTCTGTAGCCATTTGCTGTAACTCAAGCACCGCAGCACTTGAGTGTTATGTGTCTGGAGTCAAAACAATTTCGTACATCGACCCAGAAGCATTGAATTCAAGCCCTTTGCGTGGAGTTACAGGTGCCGTTTTTGTGACATCGAGCGAACAGCTTGATGTTGCGCTCGACGACACACGTGCAGATCATCACCATGGCCAACCGCTTTTGATTATTGACCCAGCGACGCCTCGTTGGAAAGAGCTTCTTGCTTAATCAACGCTGAGTAGTCTTTTTGCCGTGAGTGAAAATTCTGAACCTTCGCTCATCAACCCTGAGATTTTCGAAACTGAAATCAAAGCATTCCAAGCAGCACGTGCTTGGCTTGTGAAGGCAATCAATTCCACCATTGCTGCAAAGGGCTCATGCGTTCTTGTGCTCGCAGGGGGAAATTCGGTTAATTCAGTAATGCGCTTGGCGCTGCAAGACGACGTCATCTGGTCACACGTGCAACTTGTGCTTGCCGATGAACGTTGTGTGCCGGTAGGTCACACAGACCGCAACGATGTTGCGCTTTCGGCTCTTATCGAATCCGCTTCACTTCAGCATCACCTGGTCGTGCGTGGCATTCCTGCAGAACTTGGCCCATATCTCGGTGCTGAGAAGTTCTCAGCACAGTTAGCAATAATTGGTCAGCCCGACATTGCTCTTTTGGGTGTTGCCGATGACGGACACGTAGCAAGTTTGTTCCCAAATTCGACTGCGTTGTCGGCATCTGAAGATGCTGTACCGGTTACTGATAGCGCAAAAGCCCCACGGGAGCGCGTTTCCTGTTCTTTGAAGTATCTCACCAGTGCTACATACAGAATTGCCCTACAAACAGGGCATAATAAGAGGGATATTTTCGTGCGACTCCAGCAGGGAGAGCGACTTCCGCTTGCATTATTTTCACCAACTCACTGGTTTATGGACTACAACGCGACTCGTTGATCAGCGTTGTGCACTGAGGACTCCGTGAAAACCGTCATTTTGTGTGGAGGTCTTGGCACTCGAATTCGGGACGTCGCAGACGACATTCCAAAACCAATGATCCGTGTTGGCGGTATGCCGATCATCTGGCATCTCATGAAGTACTACGCATCATTTGGACACACAGAATTTGTGCTGTGCATGGGCTACAAAGGTGAAGTCATACGAGATTTCTTTCTCTCTGCAATGTCTGCAAATAGTGTTTTGTCCACTGTCGATGCCAACACCGAACATGTTCAATTTGCAGCATCCGACGATTTCACAAACTGGTCTGTGACTCTTGCAAGTACTGGACAAGACGCGATGACTGGTGCGCGAATTTTCAAAGTTCGCAACTACCTCAACAATGAACCATTCATGCTCACCTATGGTGATGGATTAAGTGACATCAATTTGGATTCACTCCTTGCTTACCATCGCTCCAAGAATCTCACCGTCACGGTTACTGGCGTGCGACCTCCAGCCAGGTTTGGTGAATTACAAATTGGTTCTGACGGAATTGCAACTGGCTTTAATGAAAAGCCACAAGCCAGCGCAGGAATGATCTCTGGTGGCTTTTTTGTATGTGAACCTGCAGTGTTTGATCATATGAATAATCGTGAAGATCTTGTTTTTGAACAGGATCCAATGCAGTCCGTCGTTCGCCAAAAACATCTTGCCGTTTACCAGCACGATGGGTTTTGGCAATGCATGGACACGTTCCGCGATTGGCAACTACTCAACTCCATGATTGATCAGGAAAAGGCGCCATGGAAAGTTTGGTAAACGCGCTCGAATCATTCCGTGGAAAACGAGTCCTCATTACAGGAGACACAGGATTTAAAGGCTCCTGGCTGAGTTTGTGGTTGCACAACCACGGCGCAGAGGTGTTTGGTTACGCACTTCCTGCGCTGCCAAACTCACACTTCAACGATTTAGCACTGGGTTCAGTAATTGATCATTGCGACGGTGATGTGCGCGACCTAGCCAATTTGAAAAAGCGCTTTCAACAAGTACAGCCTCATGCTGTATTCCATCTTGCAGCGCAGCCCCTTGTTCGCCTTTCTTATCGCGACCCAGTAGAAACATTTGATACCAACATCGGCGGTGCAACCAATGTGTTGGAATGTGTTCGACTTACCGAATCGGTGCAAGCACTCATTTTCATTACCTCTGATAAGTGCTATCGAAACGTTGAACAAGTTGCTGGATACACCGAAGATGATGTTCTTGGCGGCAATGACCCATACAGCGCGTCAAAAGGTGCTGCTGAGCTTGTATTTGCGGCCTATAACGCATCATTTTTCGTGCACCGCGAAGGACTCATTGCTGCTTCGGCCCGTGCCGGAAACGTAATTGGTGGCGGTGATTGGGCAGAAGATCGCATCATTCCAGACTGCATTCGCTCTCTACAACAAAGCACTGCAATCGTTATTCGCAACCCACACGCAACACGCCCTTGGCAACACGTACTCGAGCCACTGTCGGGATACATCATGCTTGGCAGCGCGATGCTGAAGGGCAATACATCAGTCTCGGGTTCATGGAACTTTGGTCCCCGCGAAGACGAAGTTCGATCTGTTGACGATGTCACTCGTGAAGTCATCAAAGTGTGGGGCGAAGGTTCAGTCAAACTTGACGCAAATCAGAATCATCCACATGAAGCAACCCTGCTACAGCTCGATTGTTCTAAGGCGCGCACCAAACTTGGTTGGTCGCCGCGATGGGACTTCCTCACCACTATGAACAAAACGGTTTCTTGGTATCAATCTGTTCATCAAGGATCCAACGCCTTATCAATAACCCAGAAACAGTTGGACGAGTACGAAAAGAGCAACCGTGATTGATGGAGTAATTATCACACCGTTACGTCAGATATTGGATGAGCGCGGCAAAGTCATGCACATGCTCAGGTCTACAGATGAGCATTTCACTCAGTTCGGAGAAATTTATTTCTCCACTGTTTTCCCAGATGCCGTTAAGGCATGGCACATCCACAAAAAAATGACTCTGAACTACGCGGTACCGGTTGGTCGCATCAAGTTTGTGTTGTTTGACGAACGTCCAGATAGCCCGACTCGCGGTGAAATTCAAGAAATCTTTATGGGCCCAGATAACTATGTCCTCGTCACCGTTCCACCAATGGTGTGGAACGGATTCAAAGGCGTTGGTCCTGAGGCTTCACTTGTTGCGAACTGTGCATCTATTCCCCACGACCCAGACGAAATTGAGCGATGTGACCCTGCCGATACCCGCATTCCTTATGACTGGGCGCTGAAGCACAAATGAGCGCAACTGTCCTCCTAGTGGGAGGATTCGGAAATCTTGGTGGGCGAATTGCCGCTCATCTTTCACAATTTCAAGATCACCAGATTGTTCTTGCATCACGCAAGAAACAAGGAGCGCCACTTTGGGCAAAAGAGGCTCAAACCATTCAGCTCGATGTCACCGACCCATCAACATTTTCAAACATTCCAAAATCCGTGAACTGCATCGTTCAACTTGCAGCCACAAACGATGTTGACTCGGCCCATAACCCGGAACTCGCTCGCAGCGTCACCACCGAAGGCACAGCATCGCTCTTGAATATTGCCGTTCGTAACGGCATTGAACGTTTCATCTATTTTTCGACAGCACATGTTTATGGAGCTCCGCTGACCGGCAATTTCACTGAAACATCGCCTACGAATCCCGCACACCCGTACGCCACAACGCACTTAGAAGCCGAGTTTGCCGTCAAGACTGCTCACGAAAACGGCGACTTACTGGGGTTTCGTGTTCGACTGTCCAATGGATACGGCCGACCAATGGCTTACGAGTCTGGGGACTGGCGAACCTTATCTAGTGATCTGTGTAGACAAGCGGTGTTAGAAAAACGAATGGAGATGCGCACCGACGGTCTCCAGGAGCGCAATTTCATCACCAAGACCGACATTGCTCGAGCTGTTCAACACCTGATTACGCTTCCAAAAACTCAAGCTGGTGATGGGCTGTTTAATTTAGGCGGATCACAATCGCAGACTCTTCTGTCTATGGCTACGGTTATTCAAGAACGAGCACAGAAGAAGTACGGGATGGAAATTCCACTACATCGGCCCGAGCCAACCACAGCCGATGTTCAACATTTGTACTTTGACATACACAAGTTGAAGAACACAGGATTCTCACTAACCGAAAATGCGCTTACTGAAATAGATGATTTTCTCGACATGATTGAATTGCATCATCAATCATGAATACTTCTCCACTCGTATCTATAGTCATTCCGACTTATAACCATGCCTCGATGTTGCAACGTGCGTTAGCAACCGTGGTTGAGCAGACGTATCAAAACTGGAATGCAATTGTTGTAAACAATTTTTCTACAGATAACACGCTTGAAGTAGTGGCAGCATTCAATGACCCGCGAATTCAATGCGTCAACTTTCGAAACAATGGGGTGATTGGGGCTTCACGAAACGAAGGAATTGCACTTGCCACCGGTACGTACGTCGCTTTTCTTGATTCAGACGACACATGGTTCCCAACAAAGTTAGAAAAGTGCGTTGAGCTTCTTGAATCTGGATCCGATCTTGTTTGCCACGCCGAGTATTGGATAGACGAAAGTGGGAAATCGCGACTCGTGACCTACGGCCCAAGCCAAGCAGCTACGCATCACAATTTGATTTATAAAGGGAACCGCATCAGCACATCTGCAACGGTGGTACGCGCAGCACTACTGAAAGAAGTACGTGGGTTTGATGTCGCACCTGAGTTGATCTCAACTGAAGATTACGACCTTTGGATTCGGTTAGCTGCAAAGTCTGACAAGTTTGCTTTCATTAGCGAACCACTTGGCGAATACCACCGCCATGACAACAATGTGAGTGCAAACATTGAGAAGCACTTGGCAGCTGAGTTGGCTCTTCTTGCAAAGCACTTTTCAACAAACACACGATTTGAAAACATGATTGCACGACGTCGCCGCAAAGCATTGGCGTATTACGGAGCAGGACGCTCGTTGCATCGAACCAGAAAACACTTCCTTGCGCTACAGAAATTCTCCCGCTCATTGGTTATCTGGCCACTTTCACTTCGTTTATACGTAGCAGTCATGCTTTCGGTGATGGGATTTTTTAAGCCAAAAAGCAAGTAGCGTTACAGCCATCGAAACCGAACGCGATATTCGATATTTTGCCTATGCCCGCCATGCGCTTGCTGAGGCACTGAGGGTCTGCGAATGCGGTCCGGGCGATGGCGTTCTCGTTCCTGAGTTCATTTGTCGGGATGTTTTGAGTTCAATTCACGCCGTTGGATCCACCCCCATTTTTTTCCCCGTGGACAGGTCGCTTTCACCAGTGAGCCTGCTGAATTCGCAGCAGTGTAAGGCCGTTCTGGCTGTCAACTACTTTGGGTTCGCTCAAGATCTAACGCCATTCCGTGAATACTGCGCACGAACTGGCGCAACCCTTATTGAAGACAACGCTCACGGCTTTCTCAGCAAGGATAGTTCTGGTGTTTTGCTTGGAACGCGAGCCAATCTTGGAATCACCAGCATTCGGAAAACGTTTCGCTTGGTAAATGGGGCTGCACTGTATTTCTCTGGCACCAGATACTCGGGCCTTGTATCGAAACAGTTGGAGTTTCAAAATGGCACTGCTCCGAAGGGGTTCTTCCTCCGCAAAGTGAGTGCACAGATCCAGCGCTCAACCAAGATCCCCACGCTTTCACTATTTCAATTCACCATTCGCATGGTGCGACTACTCGCTACAGGATCGCGACTTCCAAAATCCACTAGGGAGAGCGAAACCGAGCTTCCAACACCAGTAGCACCTCATCGCAGCGTTGAGGAACTCATCGCAGCGCTGCAACCGAAAGTTGAAGTTGAGCGACGACAGAAACTATTTGCCGAAGTTCACAAACGGGTGAAGGATCAAGAAATTGAAGTGATTTTCAGCGATATGCACCCAGGCGTTTCGCCTTATGGACTCGCTTTCATTGGCGATGGCGACTCCGTAAATTCGGTGCGCAACAAGTTGAGAGGGCTTTCGATTGAGGTAATTCATTGGCCGGATCTTCCAGATGCAGTGAATGTTCCCGGGGATCATTTCTACCGCAATGTTTGGGTGGTGAATTTTCTGTGAGCTGTAACTGGAAGATTTTTGAAGGTGACGATAGTGATTGGGATGAATTACTCAAGCAATTAGGGCAAAAGTGTGTTTTCCAATCATCACGCTGGGCGCGTCATAAGTCTTCTACTGGCTGGAGTTCTGCTCGCATTGTTAAGAATACTGGTGATTCACAAATCGCCATTCAGTGCCTTGTCCGCAAGGGTCCGTTTGGGATTGCAATGGCATGGGCTCCTGGTGGCTTCGCTGGCGACCTGTCGCTCATTGACAAATTGTTTTCGTCGTCGCTGAAGCAGTTACTGAAATCACAATTTCTATACATTCGCTTTGGAATGATGATTGAGTTCAATTCAAGTGAAGCATCTCTTCTTGCAAATGCAGGGTTTAGGAAGAGCAAGAACCCGATTGGTGCAAAACAAAGCATGCTGCTCAGTATTCATGGCGATCAAGAAGTTATGTTGTCTGCAGCTTCAAGTAATTGGAAGAGAAATTACAAAAGGTCACTCCGAACACCTT
>JACCDG010631587.1_pt1 | contig 13506 bp, 13 predicted proteins | sample 7442471 | NCBI WGS metagenome assembly JACCDG01 (sample SAMN15323444, study PRJNA562643) | freshwater metagenome | isolation source: river surface water | place: USA:Blue River Watershed | collected 2017-08-17 | reverse complement strand
TTCAGCAAGCCGAAGATCACCGCCAGGCCCAGTGAGAGCAGCGCATAAAACGAACCGTTGATCAGTCCGATCAGCAATTGCCCGAACAGGGCTTGCGAGGGAATGCCAAAAATTTCCATGGCGGTGACTTCGTATGACTCAGAACAACAAGGGGATCACTTCTTGACCAGCGGGCAGTCGCTCTCGGCCAGAGGGCGGAAGGCCTGGTCAGCCGGGATGGTGGCGCGGACCTTGTGGTAATCCCACGGTCCCTTGGACTCCGAAGGCTTCTTGACTTCGACCAGGTAGACCGGATGGACCTTGCGGCCATCGGCACGGATGCTGCCCTTGCCGAACAGCGGATCGTCGGTGGGAGTGGCCTTCATCTGGTCTACCACCTTGGTGCCGGTGTCAGTCTTGGAGGCCTCCACGGCACGCAGGTAATGCAGGATGCTGGAATAGACACCCGCCTGAACCATGGACGGCATCTTGCCGCCATGCGCTGCAGCGAAGCGACGGCTCCAGGCGCGTGTCTGGTCGTTCAGATCCCAGTAGAAGCTTTCGGTGAAGATCAGGCCCTGGGCAGTGTTCAGGCCCAGCGCATGCACGTCGTTGATGAACATCAGCATGCCGGCCAGATTCTGACCGCCTCTGGTGATGCCGAACTCGGCGGCCTGCTTGATGGAGTTCACGGTGTCGCCACCGGCATTGGCCAGCGCAATGATCTTGGCCTTGGAAGCCTGGGCCTGCAGCAGGAAGGAAGAGAAGTCCTGAGACGGGAAGGGCGTACGCACCTTGCCCACGGTACGGCCACCGGCCTTGAGCACGGCCGCCTCGGTGTCGCGCTCGAGCGCATGACCGAAGGCGTAATCGGCGGTCAGGAAGAACCAGGTGTCACCACCGGTCTTGGCGATGGCGGTACCTGTACCGTTGGCCAGCATGTAGGTGTCATAGGTCCAGTGCACGGTATTGGGGCTGCAGGCCTTGCCAGTCAAGTCGGACGTGGCAGCACCCGAGTTCAGGAACACCTTGTTCTTCTCACGCACCACCTGGTTGATAGCCAGAGCAACAGAAGAGGTCGGCACGTCCACAATCACGTCGACCTTGTCAACGTCAAACCAGGTTCGGGCGATGTTCGAACCAATGTCAGGCTTGTTCTGGTGGTCAGCACCCACCACTTCGACTTTCAGACCTGCCTTGGAAGTCTTCTGGAAATCTTCCACGGCCATCCGGGCAGCCACGAGTGCACCGGGACCGGAAATGTCGGCATACAGACCGGACATGTCGTTCATGACGCCGATCTTGACGACGCCGTCGGTGACCTGGGCCTGTGCAGCGCCGCCCAGAGCGCAGGCTGCGGCAGCAGCCATCGAGAGAAGTTTGCGTTTCATGGTTGTCTCCTGGTTGAAAAAATCAGACGCCGAGGTATTCGCTGAGCATGCCCATCTTGGAGGGCAGTTCGGCGGCGGCAAAACCTTCAACGATCTTGCCGTGTTCCATCACATAAAAACGGTCGGCCAAGGGCGCAGCGAAGCGGAAGTTCTGCTCGACCATGATGATGGTGAAGCCCTTGGCCTTGAGCGAGAGGATCATGCGGGCCAGCGCCTGCACGATCACTGGCGCAAGGCCTTCGGAGATTTCGTCGAGCAGCAGCAGCTTGGCACCGGTGCGCAGGATGCGGCCCACCGCCAGCATCTGCTGTTCGCCGCCCGACAGACGCGTTCCCGGACTGTTCCTGCGTTCAAGCAGGTTGGGGAACATGTCATAAATCTCGTCGAGTCCCATCCCTCCGTCCGCGATGACTGGAGGCAGCAACAGGTTTTCCTCACAGCTCAGCGAGGCAAAGATGCCACGCTCTTCCGGACAGTAGCCAATGCCGAGCTTGGCGATCTGGTGTGGCGCCAGATTGATGGTTTCGTTGCCATTGAGGGTGATGGCGCCGGTGCGTTTGCCCACCAGACCAAGAATCGATTTGATGGTGGTGGTGCGCCCAGCCCCGTTACGGCCAAGCAAAGTCACGACCTCGCCCTTGTGCACCGTCAGGTCAACGCCATGCAGAATGTGCGACTCGCCATACCAGGCGTGCAGGTTGCTGATGCGCAGCATTTCGGTCGCCTCAGCCATGGGCGCCCTCCAGTTGGTTGTCGGTGCTGCCCATGTAGGCTTCGAGCACCTGCGGGTTTTTGGATACCACCTCGTAAGGTCCTTCGGCAATGACCTGACCACGCTGCAGCACGCTGATCGTGTCGGCGATGCTGGAGACCACGTTCATGTTGTGCTCCACCATCAGGATGGTGCGGTTGGCGCCCACCTTCTTGATGAGCTGCGTGACGCGGTCCACGTCTTCGTGACCCATGCCCTGCGTAGGCTCATCGAGCAGCATCAGCTCAGGCTCCATGGCCAAGGTGGTGGCGATTTCGAGGGCACGCTTGCGGCCATAGGGCAGCTCGACTGCCGTCAGATGGGCCATGTCCTGCAGATCCACCTCGGCCAACAGGGCCATCGCCTTGTCGTTGAGTTGGTCAAGCACCCGCTCGGAACGCCAGAAGTGCATCGACATGCCAGTGGCGCGCTGCAGGGCAATGCGCACGTTCTGCATGACGGTCAAGTTGGGAAAGGTGGCCGAAATCTGAAAAGAACGCACGATGCCGCGGCGCGCCACCTGTGCTGGCTTCTCTGCCGTGATGTCGTGGCCGTTGAACAGGATCTGACCCCGTGTGGGGATCAGGAACTTGGTCAGAAGGTTGAACACCGTGGTCTTGCCGGCACCATTGGGACCGATCAGGGCATGGATCTGGCCACGGCGGACCTGGAGGTTGACGCCATTGACGGCAACAAAGCCCTTGAACTCCTTGATGAGGTCGCGGGTTTCGAGGATGTATTCGCTGGACATAAAGGCTGCTCGGTTTCCTTCAGTGACGGGCGCACTTGGACAGGGGTGGATTCTGCGTGCAAGCCGTCAGTTTCGAGTCATGGTTATCCCGCGGTTTGTCTCGCAGGTGTCTGAAAGAACAAGTCACTGCGCCGTCCAGCCGCCATCCACCGGCAGGGCCACCCCGGTGATGCCGGCAGCGGCGTCGCTGCACAAAAACACCGCCACATCCCCGATGCGCTCTGGAGGCAGCAAGGTCTGGTTGGGCTGCTTTTCGCGCAGCAGGTCACGGATGCCGGCTTCGCGGTCGCCGCCGCACTGCTGCGCCCGTGCCTCGATCTGGGGCGCGATGATGGGCGTGTCGGTCCAGCCGGGGCAGATGCAGTTGACGGTGATGCCCTGCGTGGCCGTCTCCAGCGCCACCCCTTTGGACAGGCCCACCAGCCCGTGCTTGGCGGCCAGGTAGGCCGTCTTGTTGACCGAGGCCACCAGGCCATGCACCGAAGCGATATTGACGATGCGCCCCCAGCCGCCCGTACGCATGGCGGGGACCGCCGCACGCATGGCCAAAAAGGCCGCGGTCAGGTTGACGGCCAGGATGGCGTGCCAGCGCTCGTCCGGAAAGGCCTCGATGGGGCTGGTGTACTGAATGCCCGCGTTGTTGACCAGGATATCGGGCGTGCGCAGCGCGGCCGTGGCGGCCGCAAACAGTGCACTGGCCGCCTGCGCGTCCGACAGGTCGGCCTGCACATAAGCCGTCTGACGACCGGTGCGATGCGCCAGCTGCTGCGCCACGGCCTGCCCCTGGGCCTGGGGCTCGATGCCGTGCAGCACCACATCGTGGCCGGCTTCGGCCAGGCGGGTGGCAATGGCCAGGCCTATGCCTTGTGTCGCGCCCGTCACCAGGGCGCAGTGGGGGGTGTTCATGCGGCTTGTCCTTTCAGGGTTTCGGCATCGCGCTCGCGCAATGCCGTCTTGAGCACCTTGCCGTAGTTGTTCTTGGGCAAGGACGGTACAAAGTGGTAATGCTTGGGCCGCTTGAAGCGGGCCATGTTGTCCAGGCAATGGGCATCCAGCTCGATGGCCGTGACCGCCTCGCGAGCCACCACAAAAGCCACCACCACCTCGCCCCATTCGGCATCGGGCCGGCCAATCACCGACACCTCGCTGACCTGCGGATGGGTCAGCAGCACCTCTTCGACCTCGCGCGGGTAGATGTTGGTGCCGCCGCTGATGACCAGGTCCTTGGCGCGGTCGAGCAGGGTCAGGTAGCCGTCGTCGTCCAGCCGGCCAATGTCGCCGGTGGCCAACCAGCCGCCACGGATGGCGCGGGCCGTGGCCTCGGGGTCGCGCCAGTAGCCGGTCATGACCAGTTCGCTGCGCACGCAAATCTCGCCCACTTCGCCGACCGGCAAGGCCTGGCCCTGCGCATCACACACCGCCAGTTCGACCATCGACTGTGCATGCCCCACCGAGGCCAGGCGCTGCCTGTAACGCGGGTGACCGGTGTCGAGGATGTCGCTGCCCGGCAGCACGGTGATCGTCATCGGGCATTCGCCCTGGCCGTAGATCTGCGCAAAGTGCGGCCCGATCACCTGCAGCGCCTGCTCGATGTCGGCCAGGTACATGGGGCCACCGCCATAGACGATGGTGGCCAGCCCCTGCGGCCGCCCGCCCTGCTGGCGCGCAACATCGACCAGCCGATGCACCATGGTGGGCGCGGCAAAGAAGGAGGCTTTCTGCCAGTGCGCGGCCAGCGCAAGGCATTCGGCGGCATCAAAGCCCTCGCTGCGCGGCACCACGTTCAGCCCCGCCTGCAGCACATAGGGCAGGTGGTACATGCCGCCGCCGTGTGACAACGGCGCCGGGTGCAGCATGGTGTCGCCGCGCTGCACCGCCTGCACCGAAGCGAGGTAAGCCAACGTGCAGCCGCGCAGCTGGCGCGCGCACAGCACCACGCCCTTGGGGCGCCCGGTGGTGCCGCTGGTGTAGAACAGCCAGGCCGGGTCGTCGTCCTCGCGGGGCTGCAGGGGGAGCTGCGCCATGCTGGCGTCGTGCATGAATCCAAAGTCTGTATGCACCGCAGTCGGACTGCCCTGCGCCTGAAGAGCGGCGCGCAGCTCATCGGCACGCGGCGCATCGGTGAAGGCGATGCGGGCTTCGCTGTGGGCGACAATCCAGGCGGCCTCCTTGGGGTGGAGCTTGGCATTGACCGGCACCGCCACCGCCCCCAACCACCACACACCCCACAGCAGGGGCAGGTATTCGGGCGCATTGCCCATGAACAGCACCACCCGCTCGCCCGGCTGCACGCCTTGCGTCTGCAGCCACTGGGCAGTGCGCGCCGCACGGCGCGCCATTTCGGCGTAGTCGCACCAGACCTCGGTACCGTGGGCAATGGCTGGCTGCTGGGGATAACGCTCGGCGCTGCGCGAGAGCCACAGGGCAATGTTCATGAACGGACGTTTCCGGTTTGTCGTGTTTGCGGGCCGTCAGGCACGGATTGGCTGGGGCTATATTAGGGACAGACACTGCCCTTGTGCAGTCGTGAAACCACGCCCGGACTTACCCTTGCGTAAAACTACTCCTCCTGTTGATGCTGCCGAAATCACGCTTTCTGGCGATGCCTTGATCGAGCTCAGTCCGCTGGGCCTGATGCTGTCCTCGCAGCGCAAGATCCTGCTGTGCAACACCGCATTTGCCCACCTGTTCGGCTACGAGGCGAGCGAGATGCAGGGCGCCAGCCTGGCCATGCTTTACCCCAGCGTGGACGAGTTCGAGCGCATCGGGCAGCGGGGCTGGCAGGTCATGGCGCGCGAGGGCCAATACCGCGACGAGCGCCTGATGCGGCGCCGCGATGGCCAGCTGATCTGGGTGCGTGTGCATGGCCGCGCAGCCGACCTGAGCAACCCCTTCCAGACGGCCTCCTGGGTGTTCGAGCCTTTGTCGGCGGCCACCGATGCCGAGCGCCTCACGCCGCGCGAACGCGAGGTGCTGGCCGGCATGGCCAAGGGCCAGACCGCCAAGGATTCGGCACGCGAGCTGGGCCTGAGCCCGCGCACGGTCGAAAAGCTGCGGGGCAGCCTGCGCGCGCACTTCAGCGCACGCAATGCGGCCGAGCTGATGTCGCGCATCGGCGGCATGCCCGGCTGAGCCGCCACCTGCGCGGTTCAGACCATGACCATGCCACCATCGAGCAGGATGGACTGGCCCGTCATGCCACGCGATTCGTGGCTGCCCAGATACACCGCGAGCTGCGCGATCTCGTCTGGATCGAGGATGCGCCCCAACGGCACGCGCGCCAATGCGGCCTTGACCATCTCCTCACCGCTCATGCCCGAACTTTGGGCCACCTGCGCCTTGAGCGCTTCGACCATGTCGGTCTGCACAAAACCGGGGCAGATCGCATTGACGGTCACACCATGGGGACTGGCTTCGAGCGCGACGCAGCGCGTGAGCCCCACCACCGCATGCTTGCTGGTGTTGTAGGCGCTCTGGTTGCGCGACCCCCATTTGCCCGCGGTGGAGGCGATGTTGACGATGCGCCCGTGGCGCCGCGCCTGCATGCCGGGCAACACCGCCTGCATGAAATGCAGCACGCCAAAGAGGTTGACGTCGAGCATGTCCTGGAAGTCCTCGTCGGTGTAGTCCAGAAAGGGCTTGGCCCGGTAAACGCCCGCGTTATTGACCAGCACGTCCACGCGTCCGAAGTGCTGCGCCACCTGCGCCACCGCCTGGAAGCTGGCCGCGCGGTCGGTCACATCCACGGCCAGCGTCATCAGCCGGTCATCGGCCAGCTTCATGCTGGCAGCAACGTCGGCGAGTTTGTCGGCCCTGGTGGCGATCAGGCACAGGCTCGCGCCTTCGGCGGCGTAAGCCTCGGCGATGGCGCGGCCAATGCCCCGGCTGGCGCCGGTGATGATGGCCACCTGGCCCTGCAGTCTTTGTCCCATGCGCACTCCTTATGGTGTGCAGCCATGATGGAGCGCGCAGGTCCCGGCAGACAGTCACGGCGGCGACCGCCGCTCACTTGCCGATGCAGAAGCTGGAGAAGATCACGCCCAGCAGGTCATCGGCGCTGAACTCGCCAGTGATGTCGCCCAGTGCGTTCTGCGCCTGGCGCAGTTCTTCGGCCAGCAGGTCCAGGCTTTGCGCCTGAGCCGACAGGTGCAGCTGTGCGAGTTCGAGGTGCTCACGCACCCGCAGCAGCGCCTGCACATGGCGCTCGCGGGCAATGTAGAGGCCTTCGCTGGCCTGCTGCCAGCCGGCTTCGTGCAGCAGACGCTGGCGCAAGGCCTGCAAACCGTCGCCGGTTTTGGCCGACAGCACCACGCCTTCGCGGCCTGCCGCGTTGGCGGCATCGGCCTTGTTCCAGATGTCGATCACCGGCACGGCCGCCGGCACGCGCAGCGCCAGCGAACGGGCAATGTCCTCGTCGGCTGCGGCGTAGTCGGCGTTGGCCACCCGTGTGAGGTCATGCAGGAACAGCACCGCATCGGCCTGCTCGATCTGGCCCCAGGCGCGTTCGATGCCGATCTGCTCGACGGCATCCACCCCTTCGCCCTCGCGCAAGCCGGCGGTGTCGATCACGTGCAATGGCACACCTTCGATCTGGATGGTCTGCTGGACCACGTCGCGCGTGGTGCCGGCAATCGGCGTGACGATGGCGAGCTCTGCACCCGCCAGCGCATTGAGCAGCGAGCTCTTGCCCGCATTGGGCTGGCCGGCAATCACCACGCGGATACCCTCGCGCAGCAGTGCGCCCTGGCGCGTGCGCTGCAGCACCTGCGCCAGCCGCGCCTGCAGGCCATCAAGCTGGCCTTGGGCGTCGGCCTTTTGCAGAAAGTCGATTTCTTCTTCGGGAAAGTCCAGCGTGGCTTCGACCAGCATGCGCAGGTGGATCAGCGCCTCGCGCAGCTCACCCACCTCGCGCGAAAAATCACCCGCCAGCGAACGGCTCGCGCTGCGCGCCGCCGCCTCGGTGCTGGCATCGATCAGGTCGGCAATCGCCTCGGCCTGGGCCAGGTCGATCTTGTCGTTGAGAAACGCCCGCTCCGAAAACTCGCCCGGCTGCGCCACCCGCAGACCGGCGAGCACCGGCTTGCCGGTGGCCGCATCGGGGCTGGCGGCGGCCTGCAGGCAGCGCTGCACCACCAGCTGCAGCACCACCGGCCCGCCGTGGGCCTGCAGCTCCAGCACGTCTTCGCCAGTGAAGGAATGGGGCGCCGGAAAGTGGATCGCCAGGCCATGGTCAATGGCGCTGCCATCGGCATCACGAAACGGAAGGTAGGTGGCTTCACGGGCCTTGAGCGCACGCCCGCAGAGCGCCTGGATCAGCCCCCCGAGGCCACGGCCCGAGACACGCACGATGCCCACCGCACCGCGCCCGGGGGCGGTCGCAATGGCAACGATGGGTTCGTGGTGGCGGGCCAGCATGGGCGTATTGTGAGCACGGGTTTGCTGAGGGCGTCACCCCGGGCCTGACCCGGGGTCCATGGATGCCGGATCAAGTCCGGCATGACCACCAAAAGGATTTACTTGAACTTGGGCAGGTTGAACTGCGGCGGCACACCCATGCGCGTGTTGATGATCCACTGCTGGGCGATCGACAGCACGTTGTTGGTGATCCAGTACAGCACGAGGCCTGCCGGGAAGAAGAAGAACATCACACTGAAAATCAGCGGCATGAACCACATCAGCTTGGCCTGCATCGGATCTGGGGGCGCAGGGTTCAGGGCCGTCTGCAGCAAGGTGGTCAAAGTCATGACCAAAGGCAGGATGAAATAGGGATCAGGTGCAGACAGATCGACGATCCAGCCCACCCAGGGGGCGTGGCGCATCTCGACGCTGGACAGCAGCACCCAGTACAGCGCGATGAACACCGGGATCTGCACCAGCATCGGGAAGCAGCCACCCATGGGGTTGACCTTTTCCTCGCGGTAGATCTTCATCATCTCCATTTGCATCTGCTGCGGATTGCTCTTGAGGCGCTCGCGCATTTCCATGATGCGGGGGTTGATGGCCTTCATCTTGGCCATGCTGGCGTAGGCCTTGGCGTTGAGCCAGTAGAAGGCAATCTTGAGCAGCAGCACCAGGGCCATGATGGCCCAACCCCAGTTGAGCAACACTTTGTAGAGCTGGTCCAGCAGCCAGTACAGCGGCTTGGCCAGCATGGCCAGCCAGCCGTAGTCCTTGAGCAGATCCAGGCCCGGCGCCAGGGCTTCCAGCGTCTTTTCTTCCTGCGGGCCGGCAAACAGCTGGTTCTCCAGCACCTTGCTCTGGCCCGGGGCCACCTCGCCCAGCGGCGTGATCATGCCCACGGCATAGAGGTTGTTGTCGACCTTGCGCACAAAGTTTTCGCGCGTGATGCCGTCACTCAGCAACCAGGCCGAGGCGAAGTAGTGCTGCACCATGGCCACATAGCCGTTGGGCGATGTCTTGTCGATCTCGGCCTTGTTCTTTTCAATGTCCGAGAACTCGACCTTGTGGTATTTCTTGGCTTCTGTGTAGATGGCCGGGCCCGTGAAGGTGGAGTAGAACGACGACTCACCAGCGGGCTTGTTGCCGTCACGCACCAGCTGCAGGTACAGCTGCGGCGACACGGCGGCAGCGCCCTTGTTGATCACCTCGTGCTTCACGCCAATGGCGTAGCTGCCGCGCTTGAGCGTGTAGGTCTTGACGAGTTTGACGCCACTGACTTCTTCGGACTCGAAGCGCAGGGTCAGCTCGTTTTGCCCGTCCTTGAGCTGGCGCTCGCCGGCAAAGCGCATGGCACTCTTGTGCGTGGGCAGCTGACCACCAATCAGGCCGGTCTGCGCCACATAGACGCGGTCCTTGCTCTCGTCAAACAGCACGAAGTTCTTTTTGGCATCGAGCAGGTCCGGGTGCTGCACGAATTCGGCATGCACCAGCGAGCCGCCTTCGGTGTCAAAGCGCAGCTTGTACAGATCGGTTTCGACATCGATCAGCTCGCGCGCAGCGGCCGGGGCGTTGGCCACCACCGGCACCTGGCCGGGGCCAGCCGGTGCGGCGCTGGCCACAGGCACGGCCGCAGACGCGGCGCCTGCCTTGGCCGTCGCGGCAGTTTCGACCTTGGGGAAAAAGGTGGCCTTGTGGCCATTGTGGATCTGCCACTGGTCCCACAACAGGACCATGGAAAAGCCAAAGATCACCCAGAGGATGGTGCGGCGGATGTCGTTCATGAGGACTTCTTGGACGAAGGTGATAACAATCGGGTGAACAGGCGAGGCGCCTCTTCGGGTACGGGGTCATGGCCGCCGGCGCACCAGGGGTGGCACCGCACCAGCCGCGCCAGCGTCAGGTAACTGCCCCAGCCGGCGCCGTGCTTTTCGAGCGCGCCCAGCGAATACGCCGAGCATGTGGGCTCGAAGCGGCAGGCCGAGCCGATGGACGGACTCAGCAACAGCCGGTAGGCACGCACCAGCGCCATGAGCAGACGCTGCATCATGCACGAACTCCGTGCTTGAACAGCTGCTCCAGCTCCTCACGCACAGCCTTTTTGAGCTGTTCGGACGTGGCGCTGATGAACTGCTTGCGGTCGAATGCCGTGCGCAGGCGCACCACATGGGCGGCACTGGGCAAGCGGTCGGCAAAGCGGCTGCTCACGGCGTAAATCTGTCGCTTGATGGTGTTGCGGGTGACCGCACGGCGCGCCCAGCGCTTGGGCACCATGGCGCCAATCCAGACGCCATCCAAGGCAAAAAGGGCCTGCGCCTCATCGGGTGCAGGCCCTGCCGTATCGGCCATTGCCTTCGGAGTGCCGGTGCCAGCCGTCAGGGGCAGGCGATGCAAGGCGAAGTGCGCTGTGCGCGAAACCGTACCGCCAGCCAGGGCAGCCTGGAATTGCGGGCGTGTCTTGAGACGATGCACGGCGACCAGACCCTGACTGTTGCTGCCAACCATGCACCAGGGCGGGCTGACAGCGGCAGCGACGATCAGACAGCCAGACGCTTGCGGCCCTTGGCGCGGCGTGCGTTGATCACGGCGCGGCCACCGCGGGTCTTCATGCGAACCAGAAAACCGTGGGTACGGGCGCGGCGGGTTTTGGAAGGTTGGTAAGTGCGTTTCATGACGATTCCTTGGCGCTCCTGATGAGGTTTGAGCCGGTCAGTCGGGCACAGCCTGACCGTCCAGCTTTTGGAGCGAAGCCCGCGATTATCGCAAACTTTGGCACGGCGGGCAAACAGGCGCCACAAACATGCACAGGCGCCAGCCCGAATCCATCCGTGAACACCATGAGTGCGCGGACCCATTTCTGGTTTATGATCTGCAGCCGCGCACCCTCTGGCCTGTGGATAAGCTCTTGATAATTCAGGATCGACTGCACCAGAACAGCCGACTGTCCACAACAACAATACCGAACATGTCTGAGGGAATGTCCCCCGATCTCGCCCCCGAAACCAGCCCCGCGCTGTGGCAGGCCTGCCTGGACGAACTGTCCCGCGAGCTGCCCGAACAACAGTTCAACACCTGGATCAAACCCCTCGTCGCACAGGTCAGCGACAGCCAGGACAAACTCACCCTTTTCGTGGCCAATCGCTTCAAGATGGACTGGGTACGCGCCCAGTACGCCCAGAAGCTGGCACAGGTCCTGGAGCGCCTGCAAGGCCAGCCCGTCCAGGTCGAGTTAGCTCTCACTCCGCGCGAAACCCCCGTCAGGACTGGACGTCCTGCACCTACAGCCCTCTCTCCGGCCAGTCCGGAAATGCTGGACATGCCGGAAGAAGCCCCCACTCAGGCCTTCCGCAGCCGGCTCAATGCGGCCCTGACTTTCGACACCCTGGTTGAGGGCTCGGCCAACCGCATGGCGCGCGCTGCGGCCATGCATGTGGCGGGCTCGCCCGGGCAGCTCTACAACCCGCTGTTCATCTACGGTGGCGTGGGTCTGGGCAAGACGCACCTGATGCATGCGATCGGCAACAAGCTGCTGGCCGACCGACCTGATGCCAAAGTTCTCTACATCCACGCCGAACAGTTCGTCTCGGATGTGGTCAAGGCTTACCAGCGCAAGACGTTTGACGAGTTCAAGCACCACTACCACTCGCTCGATCTGCTGCTGATCGACGATGTGCAGTTCTTTGCCAACAAGGACCGCACGCAGGAGGAATTCTTCAACGCCTTCGAGGCGCTGCTGGCCAAAAAGTCGCACATCGTGATGACCAGCGACACCTACCCCAAGGGCCTGACCGACATCCACGAGCGCCTGGTCTCGCGCTTCGACTCGGGCCTGACGGTGGCCATCGAGCCGCCCGAGCTGGAAATGCGGGTGGCCATCCTGATCAACAAGGCCATCAGCGAAGGCAGCGAAATGCCCGAAGAAGTGGCTTTCTTTGTGGCCAAGAACGTGCGCTCGAACGTGCGCGAGCTCGAAGGCGCCCTGCGCAAGATCCTGGCCTATTCACGCTTCAACCAGAAGGAAGTCTCGATCCAGCTCGCCCGCGACGCGCTGCGCGACCTGCTGTCGATCCAGAACCGCCAGATTTCGGTGGAAAACATCCAGAAAACCGTGGCCGACTACTACAAGATCAAGGTCGCGGACATGTACAGCAAGAAGCGCCCGGCCAGCATCGCCCGCCCGCGCCAGATCGCCATGTACCTGGCCAAGGAACTGACGCAAAAGAGCCTGCCCGAGATCGGCGAACTGTTTGGCGGACGCGACCACACCACGGTGCTGCACGCCGTGCGCAAGATCGCGGCCGAGCGCCAGCAGCTGACCGAGCTCAACCAGCAGCTGCACGTGCTGGAACAGACACTCAAGGGATAAGGCTCCGGCAAGGGAAAAACAGGGCCTCCAGGGCCGTAAAAACAAGCAAAAACCAGCGAAAATGTCAGCTGTTTGCAAACTTCTGCCCAGCCGGGCGGATGCCTGACAAAAACCACCCAAGGTAGACATCCATGATCGTCCTCAAGGCCACCCAAGACAAGCTGCTGTCGGTCCTGCAATCCGTCTCCGGCATTGTGGAACGTCGCCACACCCTGCCCGTGCTGGCCAACGTGCTGATCCGCAAGTCGGGCCGCGCCATCCAGATGACGACCAGCGATCTGGAAATCCAGATCCGCACCACCGCAGAACTCGACGGCGACCCGGGCGACTTCACCACCACCGTGGGTGCGCGCAAGCTCATCGACATCCTGCGCACCATGCCGGCCGACCAGACGGTGAGCCTCGAATCGTCGCAGGCCAAGCTGATCCTCAAGGGCGGCAAGTCCAAGTTCACGCTGCAAACCCTGCCGGCCGAAGACTTCCCGCTGGTGCAGGAAGCCGCCAGCTTCGGCCCCAAGTTCAGCGTGCCGCAAAAGACGCTCAAGGCCCTGCTGGGCCAGGTGTCGTTTGCCATGGCCGTGCACGACATCCGCTACTACCTCAACGGCATCCTGTTCGTGGCCGAAGGCAAGAAGCTCAGCCTGGTCGCCACCGACGGCCACCGCCTGGCCTTTGCCAGCGCCACGCTCGACGAAGAAGTGCCCAGCAAGCAGGAAGTCATCCTGCCGCGCAAGACCGTGCTGGAGCGGCAGCGCCTGGTGTCGGATGCCGAAGGCGCGATCGAAATGCAGTTTGCGAACAACCAGGCCAAGTTCAGCTTTGACGGCATGGAGTTCGTGACCAAGCTGGTCGAGGGCAAGTTCCCCGACTA
>JACCDG010559253.1_pt1 | contig 13507 bp, 8 predicted proteins | sample 7442471 | NCBI WGS metagenome assembly JACCDG01 (sample SAMN15323444, study PRJNA562643) | freshwater metagenome | isolation source: river surface water | place: USA:Blue River Watershed | collected 2017-08-17 | reverse complement strand
CTATGAACAAAAAAACTACTTTCAACGTGTTGGCAAGAATGAAATCCAGCGCAACTCTTTTGTTGACGCTGTTTTTATTGCTCTCCTCAGGATTGCTCGCACAAATCAACTATTCTCAAAACTGGAACAGTGGAAATATCAGTGGATGGAGTACAAACTGGTCCGTAACCTCTTCACAAACATGTGAGGGAACTGGTATGGCCAGAAAAAACATTTATTCTAATGGAACTTCAGGTGCGTTTGTTTCACCAAATGTTGGGGTTTCTATTGGGACAGCTGTTACCATGACTTATCAATATAAAATTACGAATTGGTCTGCTGGAACTACTGCTACACCTGCAAACTTTGGAACTATTGATGTTCAATACGCTTCAACAGCTACTGGCCCATGGACGACTGTTGAAACAATCAATAGTGCCAACCACGTACCATCTACCTCTTGTGCTACAAGAACAGTAACATTTACTCCACCAGCATTAGGTACATTTTTCATTCGTTTTAATTGTTCTTATGGTTCGGGTGATTACTGGATGGATTTTGACAACGTCAACATCAACCAAGCGCCTCCTGCACCATGTGTTTACTCTGTAGTTCTTTATGATACTTATGGCGATGGCTGGAACGGCGGATCATTAAATATTAACGTTGCAGGTACAAACGCTGTTACTGGCGCAACTATTTCTGCAACAAGTGGTCCTGCAGGATTTGGTCCATTGGCATTTAACTTTAATGTTTACCAAGGTCAATCAATTACTGCAAACTACACAGCTGGTTCTTGGTCAAGTGAGAACTACTACAGAGTATTCAATGGTCCGAACGGAACAGGAACCCAACTTTACGGTTCCGCACCAAATTCAACTCCGCCTGCAACTATGGCCATTACAAATGGTTGTACAGTTGCCAACCCAGGATGTACTGGAACACCTGCTCCAGGAAACACAATTACTTCAACACCTTCAGTTTTCCCTGCTGGGACAGCTTCACTTACTTTACAGACTGCTACATTAGGTGCAGGTGTGACTTACCAATGGCAATCAGCTCCGAGTTCAACAGGTCCTTGGACAAACGTAGCATCTGGTGGAACTGCTTCTAGTTACACTGCAGCACCAACTGCTACTACATGGTACCGTTGTCAGGTTACTTGTTCAGGAAATACTGGTTCATCAACACCAGTTCAAGTTCAATTGAATCCTTATTGCCAACCAGTTTACTCTTCTGGTACACTTTATGGTGACCTCATTTCGAATGTAGCTATTTCTGGTCCTGGTTTAACTTGGAACAACAACTCTGGAACAGCAACTACTGGTCCATCATATGTATCGTATACAAACCTAGCTCCTGTAGTGATGCAGGCAGCTACCTCTTATTCAATGACAGTAACTGCTGGTTCTTATTCAGGTCAGGCATTTGCAGTTTGGATTGACGCCAATGATGACAACGTTTTCTCTGCAAGTGAAAAAGTTGGTTTTTCTGCCGGAACTACTACTACTAGCTTTGGTTCAGTAACCTTTAATATTAACCTACCTTGTACACCGCCACTAGGAATTCACAGAATGCGTGTACGTGGTGTTTGGTTGGGTAACGGTTCAACTATGGATCCATGTTCAAGCTACGGTTACGGTGAAGCTGAAGATTACCTCGTACAATATGTTCCTGGAGCACCTTTCACGCCATCTTTCACAGCTGCAGCGCCGGCTCAAGCTTGTACTTACATCGATTACACTTACACGACACAGTCGGGTATGCAGAACTATGTTTGGACCTTCCCAGGTACAGCAGGTGTTGATTACACGCTTGTTTCAGGAGGTACAGCAACATCAAATACAGCTGTGGTTAAATGGTTAAACGCTGGTTCTAAAACAGTAGGTATAAACTACAACAACGCTTCAGGATGTGCGAGCGCGGGTCCTGGTTCTAACACAGTAACCGTTCAACAAACAGCTCTTGTACCAAACACTGCTGGTGCACTAGATGTTTGTGCTGGTTCAACTGCAACTTTCACGAATACATTAGCTGGTGGAGCTTGGTCAAGTATCAACCCTGCAGTTGCGACGGTTAACCCAACTACAGGAGTTATTTCAGGTGTAGCTGTTGGAACAACAGATATCGTATACTCTGTAGCTAACCCAGGAACTTGGTGTGCAGCATCTACAAATACAAAAGCAATTACTGTGAAGCAAACTCCAGTTGTCAACGCTGGTCCTGATGTTACAATTTGTACAGGTGCTTCTACTAATTTAAGTGGTTCTGCTCAGTTTGTTCAAACACACACGATTCAGTTAACAGATACTTGGGGTGATGGTTGGAATGGTAACTCTGCGAACGTACTAGTAAACGGAACAGTTGTATTGTCTAATATTACTTTAGCAACAGGCTTTGGTCCGGTTTCATATACATTTGGTGCGCAATCAGGCGCAGCTATTTCTGTCGTATTCAATGCAACAGGTTTTTATCCTGAAGAAACAAAAATCACTGTATTAAATGGAGCAGGAACTACTTTGGTTTCTAACTACTCAATTGGTCTTGCTGGTCCTTGGTCAGGAGTTGCTGGTCCATCAATCAGTTCAGTTTGGACACCTGCGGCTACGCTTACCAATGCAAATACAGCTACACCAACTGCAGCCCCACTAGGCACCACTACCTACACGATGTCTACAACTGCTGCTAATGGCTGTACAGGAACTGATCAAGTTTTGGTAACTGTATTGCCAACTCCGGCTCCTCAGCCAGTTATTGCTGCCAATGGTAACACTACTTTCTGTGCCGGAGGTTCAGTAATGCTTGTTGCACCTCCTGCAGACTCTTATGTTTGGTCAAATGGTGCTACAACGCAAACTATCCCTGTTACTACTGCAGGTAACTACTTTGTAACTGTGAATGTTGGTATCTGTTCTGGAACATCTTCAACAGTTCCTGTTGTTGTCAATGCACTTCCTGCGACAAACATAACAGCTAGTGCAACTGCACTTTGCCCAGGAGCAACAGCTACCTTGAGTGTTCCTACTGCAGCTACTTATCTTTGGAGCAACGGTGCAATTACACCTTCAATTGCAACAAGTACAGCTGGTACATACAGCGTAACGGTTACAAATGCTAATGGTTGTTCAGCAACTTCAGCTCCTGTGACACTTACTGCAGCTACAACACCAACTGTTACAGTAACACCAAACGGTCCGGTTAACTTCTGTACAGGTTCAAGTGTAGTATTGAACTCAAATGCTTCTGCTGGTTCAACTTTCCTTTGGTCTAACGGCGCTACAACACAAAACATTACCGCAAGTACTTCTGGTGTTTATTTTGTGACTGTAACCAATGCTGCTGGTTGTCAAACCATGTCAAACAATATCGTTGTCAATGCACAACAAACATTTACTGCAACTGCAACTGCATTGTCTCCAACAACAGTTTGTCAAGGAACACCTGTAACTTTAGTAGCAAGCCCAGGTTCTTCTTACCTTTGGTCTAATGGTGCTACAACACAAGGTGTCAATGTGACAGCTGGTGGCCCGATCACAGTAACAGTAACCAACGCTTCAGGATGTACAGGAACATCTGCACCTATCAACGTTACTGTTCTTCCGGTTCCAAATGCTACAATCAATGCTAGTGGTCCATTAACGTTCTGTCAAGGTTCATCTGTTAACCTTACAGCAACAGGTGGTTCTACTTACAACTGGAGTACGGGCGCGAACACTGCAGCAATTGCAGCTAACGCATCAGGAAACTATGTTGTTACCGTTACAGCAGCCAATGGTTGTACAGACGCTGAGCAAGTAACTGTTACAGTAAACGCTGTGCCTTCTGCAAATGTTGTCATGGACGGAAACAGCGTACTTTGCCCAGGTGAAACATTAACGCTCTCTGCAGCTCCAGGTAACACTTATGCATGGTCTACAGGATCTACAGCAAGTGAAATTACAGTTTCAAATGCTGGTACTTATGGTGTAACCGTAACTGGTTCAAATGGTTGTTCATCGAATTCAGGTAACATCATTGTTACTGCTGGTCAGTCATCTGCTTCTACGATTGATGTTACTGCACTTGATGCCTATACTTTGAACGGTGTTGAATATACTACAGCAGGTACCTTTACTCAAGTGATTCAAAACGAAGCTGGTTGTGATTCAACAATCACCTTGAATCTGACGCTTACTGTAGGTATTGATGAGTTGAACGGTGTTGCTTATGAAGTGTATCCGAACCCAACTGCTGATCAATTTACAATTGATGCAAGTCAAGCGGTTTACGGAGCTTACAGCATTCAAGATGCTCAAGGTAAAATTGTTAAAGAAGGCCTTATGAATGGCGTTTCAACAACGGTTGAGCTCAACGAGGTAGCTCGTGGAATCTACTTCCTTCGCATCACTGAAACAACCGAAGCGATCCGCATCATTAAGAATTAATCCATAACCATTTTCGCATATACAAAAGCCCCGCAGTGCGGGGTTTTTTTTATTTTTGTAAAAACATCTTCGTTTTGATTCGATTTGCTCTGTTTGTATTTTGCTGTCTTACTTTTTATACTCAGTTTAAGGCCCAAACGAATTTTCCATATAGTCGCTTTGTCGATTGGCAGCATGCTGGCTCTGAACAATTAGATTTCAGTACGGCGCAAATCATTCATTTGGATCAGATGGGAATAGATGCCAGTGGACAAGCAGATTGTTCGGCGTTGGTCAATCAAATCATCCAAACAACCCAAAATCAGCCAACGATCATTCGATTCCCGGCAGGGACATTTTATTTCACAAATTCGATTTTACTTCGTTCGCATATTGCTATCGAAGGAGCTGGGGCCGCGCAGACCTTTTTGCGATTTAATTTAAATCAGTCGGGGTCTGCCATTGTCGGTTCAGGAACACTTTCAAATACGACTTATGATTTAGCACAAGTACCGTTGAAAAATCAACAATTCTTGCGCTGTAACAATCAAGTGTTTCAGGCAGGAGATTGGATCAGGATCTCGTGTGCTGACTCGGCGCTTGTGAGCTCAACTTGGGCATATGGAACTGTTGGTCAGCTCGTTCAAATTGTTCAAGTAGCGCAGGACACGCTGTTTCTTGCTGCACCGCTGCGTCGCTCCTATATTGGAAATGGGGACGTCAAGATTCAAAAAATGAGTCCTTTAGAGCACATTCAAATCAAATGTCTGTCAATCGAAAGAATCGATGACACCGCTCCTGCGCAAGAAAGCACCATCCAATTTAATTATGTGGTCCATTCAGAGATTTCGCATTTGGCTTCTAAGAATTGCACTTTTGCTCATGTTGACCTTCGAACCTGTTCCAACATTAGTGTGAAAGCTGCTTATTTTCAAGATGCCTTTTCTTATGGTGGAGGTGGAAGGGCCTATGGTGTTGTCATGCAAGCAACAACCAATGCTTGTTTAGTCGAAGATAACATATTTAAGCACCTGAGGCATGCCATTTTATTGCAATCTGGTGCTAATGGAAATGTAAGTTCCTTTAATTATAGCACAGATGCTTTTTGGTCAGAAGCTTCATTGCCCGCCAATTCGGCAGGAGATTTGGTGCTGCATGGCAATTATGTTTATGCCAATCTATTTGAACAAAATGAAGTCGGGAATATTGTTATTGATAATTCGCATGGTGCAAATGGCCCCGACAATTTGTTTTACAGAAACAGGGCTACACTTTATGGTATCTTCTTTAGTGATCAAACTTCGCCCAATCAACTTTTCATCGGCAATCATGTAACGAATACTGCTTTTCCGTATAGTTTAATCAATTACACAATTCAAGGTGTTGGTCATTATCAATTTGCCAACAACAATAAAGGGACTATTGTGCCAGCAGGTACTGTCCTGAGTTCTGATTCTTCTTTTGCTTACCAACAATGTCCAAATTTTGTTCCGCTAACAACTTGGTTAACCATAGGTGATCAGCCTGTGCTGCTGCAAAATATACCGGCCAAACAAAGATATAACGCTCAACAGTTTGTCTATAACAATTGTGAGCAAACAGCTGCAGTTATCTTTTCTGAATCCATAACAGGTGTACAAATTTGGCCGAATCCGGCACAAGATGAAATTCAAGTAAGGAGTGAGCAGGAGGCAGGCTCAGTCATAGAAATTTATTCGGTCAATGGTAAACTGATACATAGTCAGCAAAAATCAACCATAATTCAGGGTGTTTCCATTCGACATTTAGATCCAGGTATGTACTATTTGAAATTTTCTGAAAGTTTGGAATCATTTCCTTTTGTCAAAGAGTAACTGCCATTTCCAAAATCCATTTATTTGAAATCTGGTAAATGAGGTAGTTCATAAACCGGAAGTCTCATAAACGAAGGTTCAAAATAAGGACTGTTTTGGTAAATGAAGAACAGCTGTTCCCATTCGTCATTGGCAAATTTGACATCCAGTCGTTTTCTTTGCTCATAAGCTTCTTTTAATAGGGGTTGAGCCGCTAGTATTTCTGCAATTTGTTCTTTGAAAACATAGGGCGAAAAATATTCTTTTTGTTGTAGATAACTATCAAAGAAATTCCAACTCAGGTAGCTGTCTTCCGCGAGCGGTTGGAGTACGGAATGAATAAAGCGTGCTTTTTCTTGTGCACAATGTATGAGCAGATCTCCGGGTTTTAGCGCAAGTGAATACGTTTGACGCTCGAGCTCGATTTGTTGCAATTTAAAGTGGCCTTCATAGGGTTTGGTCGGCGCCTTGAAATTTTTAATCACATAAGAGTTCACCTTGACTGTTCTAGCTGTACTTTCTTCCACGACCGTATAAGCAATCTGATTGGCTTTTAACCTGGCAATGATTTCAAGTTCCTGCCCGCCAACTACATAATATTCTGGTGTCAGAACGGAGTCTTGTGCCTTATAAGCATTGAAATTCGGGATGTATTTCTCATAAGGTTGACTGCGGTCATAACTCAATTGTTCGAGCCCTGTTATCGGATGCTTTGGATAAATAGCTTTATATCCTTTGAAGCGAATGGGCTCGGATTGTGACGCGACTAATTGAAAGTTATAAGGGAAATAACTCATAGAGCTTGTCCAGGTATTGGCGTCCTTTCTAGCTGTTTCAATTTCTTCTCCTTTGTCAATACAATAAGCGATCATCGCATTCATAAAGCTCAGTGTTGCTTGAACGCGCTCGGGAAAAGGCTTCAGCATATGTGTTTCAACAGTAAAAGAAAGGCTATGAAACAAGCTTGCATATCCCATGGCGTAGCGAGGAAGGTCGTTAAAGGCAACAATTCCGCTATCAGGTATGGCTCCTTTGAGTTCTACATAAGGGAATAAATCAAAGCCGCTTTGCTTGCAATACGTCTGAAGCTTGGGGATGCAATCTTTATAGGTTATGTTGCTGATACTAGGAGCAAGGCGTTCACGCAGAGAAGCAATATAAGTGAGTGTGTAGGGGTAGTCTGCACCATTTGAAACATGGTTGTCAATAAAAATGTCAGGATGGAGTGCGTGGTAAATCTTAGCAAAAGTGAAGCTATTGATCGCATCCATCTTGATGAAATCTCGGTTGAGATCTAGGTTTTTGGCGGATCCTCTGAAACCATAGGCTTCTGGTCCGTTTTGATTGGCACGACTTTTATAGTTGCGGTTCATCATTCCGCCAACATTATATGCTGCTATAAATGCGATAACTGGCAATGCCCGATTCTGTGCATCCATTGTTGGTTTTCCGGCACGTATCCATTGATCTAGCCAAAGTAAGCAAGCATTGATTCCGTCTGGCTCGCCTGCATGAATGGCGTTATTGATCAGGATGGTGGTGCCCTTTTGTGCCTTTTCAAAGGTCTTTAAAGAATCTTTATGACCATTGACTACACAAAGGTAAATTGGTAGCCCATAATCCGAGGGCCCCATATTGAATAGTTTGATTTCTCGATGTTGACGATCTAGTCGTTGAAGATGTGAAACGAGCTCAGGGTAGGTAGGTGTTGTGTTTTCAGACCAGTTTTGACAATAGGAATAAGATAGCTGTTGAAGGAGCAATAGTAATACAATAGTTCTTTTCATAATTCGAAAGTACAAAATTGAGCCCAACACACTCAATTCTATTCATTCGCGATGCTAAAAAGAAGGGCAGCTGAGGCGTCTGAAATCGGTAACGCGTTTCTTGCATTTCAAATTGATGCCCAAAGAGATTTCATGTGAGCCGCCAGATGTACCATTACCTAGTTGGGAAACAGTGAGGTCATAACTATAGCCTATGCGGTATTTGTCGGTGGTAATGCCTACGGTCAAAATAAAGGCATCTTGGTTGCGGTACCAAGCCCCAATAGTAAAGCTTTCATATTTAAGATACGCTCCAATATTGAGTTGTTGAAATCCATTTTGATATTGATAAATGATGTTTGGCGAAAGAAATGTGGAACTAGAATAACGGCCACGCTGACCAATTTTTATATTCGCCCCTAAATGCCCGGTTAACTTGACAGGAAGTCGAGCTTGACCAAGAATAAGAGATTCGTCGGGTCTATTTAAGTGGTGTGCGGCCACCCCGAAGTAAAAGTTCTTTGTGAATCCAACCATACCGGCTGAAACATCAAAGAAACCTCTGCGGCCATTACCACGGGGTACGTCGCCAGTTTGATAAATGAAACCTCGGCGCGGGTCAATCATGTCTCCGAAGGTGAGCTGACTCCAATCTAGAAACTTTTGGTAGTAAGCGGCTTGTGTTCCGAACATGAGTCTGAATTTGCGGTTTACTTTTAGGTAATAAGAATAACTCGCACCTAACATTGAAGTTTGAATGGTGCCAGGTCCTTGTGTGTCGTGCAGCGCAACAAGACCAACACCACCCGAAATATTTTTGAAATAACTGTCGTAAGAGGCTGCGTAAGTGACGTAGTTTCCGGTGAGTTGCGGCCACTGATTGCGGTAATTGAGCGCCACGCGCGGGCAACCACTAGAGCCAGCAAGAGCAGGGTTGAGGTACACAGGATTTGCGTAAAACTGCGTAAAGGTGGGGTCTTGCGCCAATAAAATAAGGCAATTGAAGCTGAATATTAGGCTAAATAGGATCTTTTTCATGGCTTAAAGGCTGATATAGCGTCGGGCTTTGCGACTAGGTTGTGAGTAAAATCGTAGGCTAACTTGATGAAAATAACTTGGTGCACTGAGGCTGAGGAGTTGTTGGCGCGCACTTTGAATATGCACTGCACAATTTTTCCCGACAAAGCCAGCGGCAGCCTGGTATTGCTGAGCACTGCCATAACTTGCACCCAATTGGAGACTTTTGAAATTGAATTGTAGGCCAGCATATGCATTGGCTTGTTGTGCCATTTTAGTGTAGATGAAATAAGGGGAGAGGCGCATTTTTTCGTTACGTGAAGCGTACTGAGTGCCCATTGAGATGGTCCAGTTTTGCAGTGCTCTGTTTTGGCTGCTCTGAGCCTGATTACCGAATGCGTAGTCAAAGTGCTTAAATGCGTTTTCTAGTTGTGCATTGAGAAAGAACAATGGGGTTTGAATACCGAGGGCAAAATCGAGGTCTTTATAAAAAATACGTCGACCAATTTCAGTTGAAGAATCAATGGCGATAGTTCTGAGGTCAGCGGGGCCTAATTCAATAAAAGAAAGCGCTTGTAGTTTTTCTTGATCGGCATAGCGTGCGCCAAGTTTGAGGCGCGCACTAGGTTCAAGGATGATATTTCTAGAGAGTAATACTTTAGGAGCGGCAATAAAAGCAATCTCGTAGTCTGAGACTGCGCCATTGGCAAATTGTTTATAGGTTGTTTGAAGGCCAAAACCACTGCGCAAGGCCCGAACATAAGCATCTAAACTCAGTTGCTGTTGCATTTGCATTTGTTCGGTTTGGGTATGTGACCTCAGGTTGCTTGTGGTCTGAAAGCGTGTCTGGGACAAAGTTCCTACACTCGTAATTTGCGCATCAATATTACTCTTGCCCGGCAATAGAAGGTCGTAAGATTGATTATTTGAAAGACCAATATCTTTAGAAACCAAGCGATCTAATTTGGTCAATAGGTTCAAATCAAGGTCTAGGTTGATATCGTTGTTTTGCGCCTGTGCTACTTGGAAAGTTTCAATTAAGGGTGCGCAATAATGTAAAACTTTATATGGTTGGAGTCCTGTGATGGTTTGCTCTAGAGTACTCAATTGAACTGTTGATTGAATCGATGCGCTAGGAGAGCTAGTCAGCTGATCGACATTTGCAACAGCTAGGTTACTTGAGGAATATAAATTTTTCTTTTCGTCTATATTTTTTGTGGCTTGTTGTGTAGTATTATTTAAAGAGGTTATAAAAGTTGTTATATGCTTGTTATCGGAATGTTGATTAAATTTCTGCTGTAGAAATTCACTTTTTTCTTTGTTATTTAAACGAGATGTTTTGGAATCTCCAATTGAATTAACAGTAATTAATTTTTTTCCTGACTGCTTTTTCAAGTTTGTATCCATTTTTTTGGATGCGAAATTTGTTTCAACCGAAGTATTTTGCTTTGTTGCATTGTATGCAATTACACCAACAGTCAGCAACAACAGCAAACTTGCTGCAATGCCAATGTAAGCGGCAACTGGGCGCTTTTTATAGAGCGCGCTTTTTGGTTCAAACGTGATTGGTTTTGCTTGATATTTGATATCAGACCACGATTCAAGCTCGTGATCCGTGAAATGGTTTTCATCGTAATTCATGAAGCGAGTATAAATTGTTCATTTACCTGTTTTTTGATTTTTACACGTGCTCTGAAAAGATATACTTTCACTTGGGCCTCGGAGAGCTGAAGTTGCTCTGCAATTTCCTGGTAAGTATAACCTTCAAGATCGCGTAGCAACAGAATACTTTTTTGAAGAGGCGGGAGGTCCTGAACCAATAGTTGCACCAGTTGTTGGGCTTCAATTTGCTGTGCAGGGCCTGCGTCGTGTTTCAGAAAGAGAGAATCGAGGTGTTGTTGTTTGACTTTATTGCGTTTCACTTGATTGAGCATCAGGTGGTTGGCGCAAGTAAAGAGCCAGGATTTTGCTTTTTCTGCTTCAACTGTTTTTCTGTTGATCCACAATTTTTCATAACAATCTTGAACAACATCTCGTGCAGGCTCTACCTCTCGCAAAAAGTGCAAGGCAAAACGATACAGCGCATCGCTGTAGAGGTCTACACATCTGTTATATTCGGATCGCTTCAAAATCGTGTTCGGTATAGAACAATTTGTAACTAGGAATAGTTACACCTTCCTAAGATTTACTTTAGAAATTTACGCGATTCTGAGCAGAATAAAAAATAGGGTTTAAAAACCGAAGTTGTCAAAACCCGTTTGCGTGAGCTCTTGGTATTTTTCTTCGTTGAATTCGTAGAGCAAAGAAGGCTTGTGTGGCACGCCTTTTTGTTTTTCTCGGAGGCTAGACAGAATGTCTAATTTTTGAATTTTTCTTCTGAAATTCCGTTTGTCTAAGGGCTTTTCTAAAATTGACTCATACAAGCGGTGCAGCTGGCTTAAGGTAAATTTCTCGGGCAGCAGGTTGAAGCCTATCGGCTGAATTTTAATTTTTTGTTTGAGTTTTTCTTTGGCTGCTTGAAGAATTTCAAAGTGGTCAAAGGCTAACTCGCTGATTTCATTAACGGAAATCCAGTCTGCATTTTTCGCAAAAGAGGAGGCCTGGGGTTTGTAGTCGGCCATTTGAACTAGTGAGAAATAAGCAACTGTAATTACACGCGCTTCAGGTTCAGCTCTGATTGTTTTGAGCCATTCTCGGTCAGATTCTTTGTGGATACGATCAGGGTCACCGAAGGCACCAACTTGTTCTAGGTAAATGTTTTCAAGGCCAGTTAGTTCAGCTAATACGCGATTTGCTGCTTGATCTAGGTTCTCGTTGTCGTAGATGAGGTTGCCCGGTAAGGCCATGCGGGGCCCGGAACCTGATGGGATTTCACCGCGGTCAATCAATAAGACGGTAAGCTGCTCAAGGTCAAAGCCAAAGATGACACAGTCAACGGATACATTCGGGTTAAGTTCGGAACCTATTTTTTTTGTTATGTGATGCACGTATTAAGGATTTTCTATATATTTGGCATAGTGTAAAATTGACACAAAGCTCTAATTCACTCTATAACAAATATATGTATTTCATCATTGAAAGTGGTTCAACCAAAAGTGATTGGGTACTTGTTGAAGACAAAAATAACCAAAGTTTTTTTTCAACAATGGGCTTCAATCCATATTTTCATTCCACTGATCTTATTGCCTCAGAATTAAGAAAACACCAAGATATCATGAATGTGGCGCCTCAAATTAAAGGCGTTTATTTTTATGGAGCTGGTTGTTCGAGCCCTGAACTCAACGAAATTGTTGAAAAAGGACTTGCTCAGATTTTTCCGGCGGCCTCTATTTTAGTTGAGCACGATCTTTTAGCATGTGCCTACGCGACTTATCAAGGAGCTCCTGCGATTTCTTGTATTGTTGGTACTGGTTCCAATTCTTGTTTCTTCGATGGTCAGAATTTATTGGAAGAAGTGCCTGCATTAGGATACATTCTTGGTGACGAAGGCAGTGGAAGTTATTTTGGCAAACAATTACTTTCTTCATTCCTGTATCATCATTTACCAGAAGAAATCGAAGCTGATTTTATCGCAACCTATCAGCTCGACAAAGACATGATTGTTGACCGCGTTTACCGCGAGCCAAATGCCAATGTTTTTATTGCTTCGTTCATGCCATTTATTGCCAAGCATAAAGACAATCCTTTCTTTTCTGAAATGGTATACAAAGGCTTTAAGTATTTCATGGCTGTTCATGTCTGTTGCTATGACAACTACAAAAATACTGAAGTACATTTCGTAGGCTCACTTTCTAAGATCTTTGAAAAAGAACTGGATCAAGCGGCCAAAGAACTCGGCATTACCGTTACTTCAATTATTCAAAAACCTGTACAAGGTCTAGTGGATTACCACCTCAAGTACATTCTTCACCTCGAAACCGTCTAACTATGTTTAAAAAGATTTTATTTGGCGCCCTACTTATTGTGGCGCAATCATCGTTCGCACAATTAAATACACCTAAATGGGTTGCTAACTCAACTATTTATGAGGTGAATGTGCGTCAATTCTCAAAAGAAGGAACTTTCAAAGCACTTGAAGAGCAATTACCAAGGTTGCAAAAAATGGGAGTGGACATCATTTGGTTGATGCCGATTCATCCAATAGGTGAGAAGAACCGCAAAGGAACACTTGGTAGTTATTATGCAGTCCGTGATTACCGTGCGGTAAACCCAGAATTCGGTGACTTTGAAGATTTTAAATCCTTGGTTGAGGTTGCGCACCAACTCAAAATGAAAGTCATTATTGATTGGGTTGCAAATCATACTTCACCAGATCATGTTTGGGTTGATCAAGGTCACCAAGATTGGTACACCCTTGATTCTTTAGGCCAATTACAACCAACCATCGGTACAGACTGGTGGGATGTTGCCGACTTAAACTACGACAACAAAGAAATGCGTCAAGAAATGATCAGTTGCATGGAATTTTGGGTAAAAAATGCCAAGATTGATGGTTATCGCTGCGATGTCG
>JACCDG010388316.1_pt1 | contig 13510 bp, 4 predicted proteins | sample 7442471 | NCBI WGS metagenome assembly JACCDG01 (sample SAMN15323444, study PRJNA562643) | freshwater metagenome | isolation source: river surface water | place: USA:Blue River Watershed | collected 2017-08-17 | reverse complement strand
GATATGGTCTAGAAAAACGGCCTCTACATAAACACCTTGTTTTTCAAAGAGAGCTACAAGCTCATCTTTTTGCATCATAAGACTTTGAAAATAAGTTTTGGATTTGTCTGCGCAGCCTTTTTTTAGTTTGATACGGCTACATCGAGTTTGCAAAGGTTGGCATGAGCCTGAATCTTCATTTGCAAATGCATACAGAAGGGTTATGATGAATAGTGCTGGCAATAGCTTCTTCATTGATAAAGGCCTTTTTTGTGAAGATTGTATGTAAAAAAATCGAAAAAGTTAAGTAAAATGTAGTTATGTATCAGGGATGTAAAAAATGTTGAAGAAGCGATTTGAAAGGGTCATGAAAGGGTCATGAAAGGGTCAGGCTTGACATTCTGACATTTGGTATTTGGGTGAAAAAAAAGACCCGCAAAAAATTTTGTGGGTCTTTAGTTATCTGGAGGTGGAGAGAGTCGAACTCTCGTCCTCAATCGACTCCATAGTAATGACTACATGCTTAGCGCTCTTTAGTTAGGTAGCTCTGATGCAGAGTGCAGGCACAAAGGAGCTGTCCGCTTTCTTTAGTCTTGAGAGGGGAGCCAAGAAGGCTAGAACGCTTCTCCTCGCATACCAAGTTAATGACGGTAATTCTAAGACCCTTGGTCCAATCTCAGGTTACCGATAGCTGAAGGCGGTTAAGCCTTAAGCAGCCATTGCGTATTCAGCTTCTACTGCTACTACTTGAGCGATAGAAACACGTTTTACGTTTTTTGCTTTTATTGTTTTTTCAGTTTTTTTAGGAGGCCCACTGAATTCCTCCGCATGCCACTACGACTTCGCGATCAAGTCGAAACCTGGTCACCCCCGTATTGGTATTATAGGGTTATTGTAGGGAAATTTAGAATTCGGAGCAAGTTTTACTTTGGGAAAATGGTGTTTTGGGGTATGATTGGTTGATTCTAACCATAAGATATTTGAGATGTTTAAGAGGGATAAAGAGAGTTTTGCTAAGAGGGAAGAGAGGGTACTTGCGTTTTGGCAAAAGGAAGATATTTTTCATAAGTCTTTGAAAAATAGGGCGTCTGCTGAGCATTTTTCTTTTTATGATGGGCCGCCGTTTGCTACGGGATTGCCGCATTATGGGCATATTTTGGCGGGGACGATTAAGGATGTGGTGGCTAGATATAAGACGATGAAGGGATTTTCTGTTCCGAGGCGTTTTGGTTGGGATTGTCATGGTTTGCCTGTTGAGAATGAGATTGAAAAGTCGCATCATTTAAGTGGAGCGCATCAGATTGAGGCTTATGGGATTGGGAAGTTTAATGAAGAGTGTCGAAAAATTGTTTTAAGATACACGGAAGATTGGAAGAAAACTGTCAGACGGATGGGTCGCTGGGTAGAGTTTGATAAGACGTACCATACGATGGATATTTCTTTTATGGAATCTGTTTGGTGGGTCTTTAGCGAAATCTGGAATAAAGGTCTTGTTTACGAAGGCTTTAAAGTTATGCATTATAGTCCGAAATTGGGGACACCAATTTCCAATTTTGAGGCGAATTTAAATTACCGCGAAGTGGATGACCCGTCTCTTACTGTTAAATTTGAATTGAGGGAAACAGGGGAATTTTTACTTGTTTGGACGACAACGCCGTGGAGTTTGCCGGCAAATTTGGGCGTTGCTCTTAGCGCTAAAATAGAATATGCGAGAGTAAGATGGCAGGGTAGTGTCTATATACTCGCTAAAAGTAGAGTGGGGGTTTATTTTCCTGAAGGGGATTATGAACTTGTGGATTCATTTTTAGGAGAAGCGCTTTTTGGAAGATCAATTATTCCATTAATGCCTTATTTCAAAGATCATCCAAATGCGTTCAAAGTGATTAAGGGTGATTTTATTGCGGAGGGTGATGGAACGGGAATTGTTCATATGGCGCCCGCCTTTGGAGAGGACGACTTTTTTGCCTGCAAGGATGCAGGTATTGAGATTGTTTGCCCCATTGATGTAAATTGCCTCTTTACAGAAGAAGTTCCTGAGTATAAAGGTCTTTTTGTAAAAGATGCGGATAAGGACATTATCAAGCGTCTAAAAGCTGAAGGCAAAGTGTTTAAGCATCAGACAATTAGACATAGATATCCCTTTTGTTGGAGAACGGATGCGCCCCTTATATATAGGGCTGTATCTACCTGGTTCATTGCGGTTGAAAAAATTAAAGATAAGATATTAGCGAATAACGAGTTGATTCAGTGGGTTCCATCTCATATCAAGACGGGCCGTTTTGGTAAATGGCTTGAGAATGCAAGAGATTGGGCTGTGAGTCGGAATCGATATTGGGGAACGCCACTGCCGATTTGGCGCGCTGAAGACGGAAGTATGATTGTCATTTCTAGCGTGAAAGAGCTCGAAGACCGGACAGGGACTAAAATTGATGACATTCACAGACATTTTATTGATCATCTAACGTTTGAAGAAAATGGAAAAGTGTATACGCGCGTGAGTGAAGTTTTTGACTGCTGGTTTGAATCAGGATCAATGCCGTATGCGCAGAATCATTATCCGTTTGAGAATAAAGAAGAGACAATGCGTGAGTTTCCTGCCGATTTTATTGCTGAGGGACTCGACCAAACAAGAGGGTGGTTTTACACACTGACAGTTTTGGCATCAGCGCTTTTTGACCAGCCGGCTTTTTTAAATGTGATTGTTAACGGTATTGTTTTGGCAGAAGATGGCCATAAAATGTCTAAACGCTTGAAAAACTATCCCGATCCAGAACTTGTTATGGATAAATATGGTAGTGATGCCATTCGGCTCTATTTACTAAACAGTCCGGTGGTTAGAGCAGAAGATGTCAACTTTTCGGAAGCCGGCGTTGAAGGTGTATTAAAGCAGGTATTACTTCCTCTTTGGAATAGTTATTCATTCCTAGCAACTTATGCAGAAATTTATGGCTGGATTCCGACTGCTGACAGCTATGATAGGCCAAAAGCAGATATCGATAAGTGGATCCTATCACTTTTGCAAAAACTGATTGAAGAAATGACAGATGCAATGGATAAATATCAACTCGATATTGCGGTAGAGCCTCTGACTCAATTTATCGATCAATTAACTAATTGGTACATCCGCAGAAGCCGAACCAGATTTTGGGCAGATGAAAATAGTGAAGATCGAAGACAAGCTTTTGAAACTCTATACACAGTAATTTTATCTCTTTCCAAATTGGCGGCGCCCTACATGCCATTTATTACGGATGCTATATACCAGGAGCTTAGAAGGGACAATACAGAAGAATCCATTCACATTACCGATTATCCAAAAGCTGATGAATACTTACGCGATATGGAACTTGAAGAAGAGATGAAGCATACTCAACTGATTGTGAATGCCGGACATGCACTTCGTAAAGAACATCAAATCAAAGTTAGACAGCCACTGAAAAAAGCTCATATTATAACATCAGACCCGCATCTTTTAGAAGGTCTTAAATGTCAGCATCAACTTATTGCAGAAGAACTCAACGTAAAAGAGCTGGAATTTCATAGCGATGAGTCAGCCTTTGTAAAGCTCAAACCCAAAGCAAACTTTCGAGTTCTTGGGAAAAAAGTGGGCAAATTAATGAATCAAGTAAAGACTTTGATCGATGCCTTTGATCAAAAAACTCTACAAAAGATTTTCAATAAAGAGCCTGTTGAAATAGAGCTAGAAGGACAAAAGATTACTCTTGAAGAAGAAGACGTTCTTGTAGAAAGAGAGGTTCTTTCAGGACTTGTTGCCGCATGCGCTGGAAAAGTGACGATCGCCCTTGATACAGAAATCACCCCGAAATTAAAACAAGAGGGGATTGCCAGGGAAATTATTAATAAAATCAACACCTTAAGAAAACAAGAAGGTTTTGAAATCACAGATCGTATCGATCTCCAAATTGAAGCACCTAATGAAGTAGAAGAAGCATATCACGCTTTTCATGATTACATCTCAGGCGAAATCCTCGCCAAAAAGGTTCTCTTCTGCCCTGTTTTAAATGGTAAAGAGTTAGAGATTAATGAGAATCTTCTTAAGCTTTTGATCGTAAAATCATAGTTTATTCCAATTTAACTAGTTATGCCAACAATTGCTATTCGGTATAATTAAATAAAAAGATTAAATAATTGGAATAAATAATGTCTTGCTTTGCTTCATTACCTACACCGATTGATGCTATTTGTACATTTTGGTATACTGCTTTAACATCAACATCTTCTGGTTATACACCTCCGGCGCAATTTTATTATTTATATCAGGTTGCTAATGGCAATTCAACAATTTGTACAGGAGCTACAGATCCTGTTCTGATACAAATCTGTAGTTTAAATTCAAATGCAAATGGTTCACCTGCAGTTATGCTCCAAGCAATGGCAGCGATTGCGTGGATGTCTAATAATAGCAATTCCAATCCGCAACAGACTTATCTACAGACTGCATTTCAAGCACTTTATAAATTAGAGGGTGTAGTTACTTCACCATCCGCACCTGTGGTTTTAAATTTTTATAACTATGTAATGAATTTTAACTTCTATTCAGGAATTTCAGACAGTTCAGTCGAAACAATCTGGGCGCGCTATGTTGTACCATTTGTGACGCTTATGAATAATGGGACTGCTAATGTTCCTGGGCTTAATCCTGTTCAATTTATTACAACTAATGCAGAATCAATGACTGTTAGTACAGGTACATTCAATACTACAAGTATTCCAGTGGGTATTAACACATACACTCCTATTTCTAATGCAAATTCTCAATTTACACTTACTGCAGAGGATTTTCTTTACACAATTGATTTGGGCAACGGAAGTGTTACTAATGGTGCTTATCCTAATCAGAAATTTTTCACTCTTGTAGCAGACTTTACTGCTGTTCCAGATACAACAATTGCGATCTCTCTTCCTCAGGTTCTTATTATTAACAACACGCAAGATACAATTACCGGAACAATTGGGGGAATTCCAGCTATTACCGTACCCGCTGGAGCAACTTCGTCTAATATTCAAATGACATCCATCCCTCTTTCCAGTGACTCGTTAAAAGGTGACTCGCCAACAGGTGGCACTGATTTTATATTTGCAATCGATTTAGGTAGCGGCAAAGCAAATGCTGGATCCGGATCAAATCAAGCAGCTTATACCGCAAGTATTACTAGTAGTGGCGCTCTTTATACAATTACCGTGTCAACCGCAACCGTTGTATTTACAAATGACACATTGAATTCCATGGTGTTTACATTTGCTACTGGTACTGATACCTCAAAATTTTTCTCTTCGTCTAGTCCGAGCGGTGCTCTGACCTCTGGTACAAATACTATCCTCATTAGTCCTGCTACTGTTCTTACTACACCTTTGGTAGTAACAGCTGTTGTAGATGATTTTATTACCAGTTGTGGATCTACGTTTACCTTTACAGGTTCTTATGGCCCTGCGCCAGGCACCTCTACTGGTACTATAAATGTTAGCTTTACGGCAGGAAGTGCGCCAACCGTTACTCCTGCTACAGCATCTAAGGATTTTTCAGTTTCAAGCAGTTTTGATCAGACATCACTTACCTACTCATTTGGTCTTACAGATAATTCAAAACCTGCTCCGCCTCCACCTATAATTGGTCAAACAATGACTATTATTAACAGCACGGGAAGTGATGTCACGCTTTCTATGACATACAGTCGTTTTGACAATACAGTACTGGTGGTACCAGTAGCACCAGCACCACCCCAAGGGATTACTTATAACCCAGATGATGGAACATATACTATATCTGGTAGTATTTGTAGTGCTCCTGCAGGGTGCTCAATTAATATTCCATCCAAGGATAAATTTTCTGACCTTCTAGCTCCTGTGTGGGATACAACGTCTAATAAGTTTGTTTTTACTGACACTAATAATAATTGGATCTATCTTACAGTTATTGAAGGTGTTGCGCCTGCCTTATTTTCCTATTCTTGTGGGGGATATGGCTCAGCTCCTCCAATTATAAATGCGGGATATGCGCCACCTATTGCAAATCCTGCAACAGTAGGAACATATTCCCTAACAATTCCAGAATCTACGGCTAAGCAGAATGCAATAGTGTTTAATAACAATACACCGTATAACATTTTTACGGATATTCCGATTTCACCTGATCCGATAATGTCGTGCTCGCAGTCTAAGTATACAGTTTATTCACCTGGATTAGTAGAGGGTCAGGATAATAATTCTGTAAAAGCGCTAATAATCAGTTCAAATTCGCAAAATGTAATAGCTCAGTATAAGAGTAGTTTTCCTGCAAGCTTTACAGCTACTTTGACTGGTGATCAATCTCGTGATCATGTCGTTGTAAACGAAGGGACAAAGGGAATGATTTTAGACGGTTGCCAATTTACTATTTCAGATATTAGTAAATGCTTGTGCTCCACAAGTGATTTCATATTCGCTATATCCTGCGGAATTGTAAACGGTTTTTGTACAGTTAATTTTGGATATAAGAATGAAGACATCACAGCCATTTATCTCTATAATTCTCAATCTGCCAATTTACTATATACACTAGAAGTTTCTCTTGCTGAAAAAGTGTTTGATGCTTTTTCTAGCAACGCTGTATGGAGCCCTACGAGTGATAACTTTACTTTTGCAGGAGGTGGGTTATTTACTACGGTAACAGCCAACTCTTCTAACCTTCCAGAACAGATTACCTTAGTATCTGCTGATCTAAATAATCGCGGTCAAGTAACTATTGATTGGAAAACGGGTCAGTTTGTTAATTCTACGAGTACGCCAACAAACATAATTGAAACGTTAACTTTTGGAGGAGGGGGAGGACAACCTACTTATACACTCGTATTTCCTACAATTAATAGCTTAGATGTTATTCCTCCAGCTACTCTTACAATTGCAAATAATACAGCTGAAGCTATTACTATAGGGGGATATGCAGGGTTTACTTCTTGCGCAGCGAACGATCTGACATGTTCTGTTTCTATCGGAGTAGCGCTTACCAATATTACTTTAACAGCTACGGACTTTACATGTAGTGTAAATTTTTCTGCATCACCTCTTACGGGTAGTTGTACAACTGGTGCATCTGACTATACGGTAACTCCTACGCAATCGGGAAATAGTTATACAGTGACAGTGTCCTCTGTGAGTACCATTACCTTTCAGAATAATACCTATTATCCGATTTCACCTCCTGCGTCTTTTGGGACCTGTACTTCGTCAATTCCAACTGATGGAACGCCATCCACTTGCTCAGTAGATTTAACTATTAAAACAGGCGCGCAAACATTTACGGCAGCAAGTGGTGACATTAGTATTCCTATTACTTTTGGTGCATCAATAACTCAGGTTCAGCAATGGAATGCAGTTGCTTTAGTAACGCCTGTTACTGGTGGATATACTGTTGCGTTTAGTTACGCAACTCTTGAATTTGTTTATTCGCCAGTAACTGGTTCTGCCACGACAATTTATATGGATACAGGAGATGCGAATGCGCTTCAAGGCTATGTAGATTATACTGCATCTGGATATACAATTGATAAATCATGCATAGGTTCTGCTGGTTTTTGCTCTGGAAATATTGCTACTCTTGCTTCGATGACATCGATTCCATTTAAAGATGAAAATAGCACACTTCTTTTTACTATCCCGATTGATAATTTTAATACTCGCACGTCTGTCACTAATGGTCCATACAGCGTTGCATTCTCAGGCGCTGTAAACTCCAATACTATAATGACAATTACCTATACGCCTGTTGCAGTGCCTACTACTGTCAATTTTATTAACAAAACAGCTTATCCGATTGAAATTGCGGCTACTGTTTCTGATCATTTTTCGATTCCTGGGTGCTTAACCGGAACTGGACCAATGATAATACCGGCAAATACAACAAGCGGATGCCAGGTAACTCTTGCATCCACTGTGCCGTCACCATATAGCCCGATAAATCCGATTACTCCATTAACGTTTAATGGACAAAGCACTTCCCTTTCGCCGCAAACAGTATTTACTGTATCAGTTGCTATTGCTGGTACTAGCATAGTGAGCGCTTTAAATATCTCTGCAACTCCCTCAGGGACAAGCCCTAAATATAATTTAGAATTTGATATAGGAACATTTACATTTAATGCAAATGTTACTCCTCCTCCTACTCTTTATATAGGAAGTAATACGCCGGTATCTTATAACCAAGCAACTTCACTAGGAAGTTATTTGAATGCTAACCTTCTAAATATTTCAGATGACAGCGCATATAAGAACTCTGTCTTTTCAATTGATTTTATAAATCAATTAATTACTAATTTTGCTTCTGAATATATGGACACTACCATTTCTAATAATACGATTTCAGTTTTCTATACTGCGCCCATAACGTACACGATTAATTTTACAAATACAACATTCTATACATTTACAGGAAAAGGAACAGGAATAGTAACAGGAACGACTTGCTCAACTTCAGCTGGTTGTACAATGAATTCATTAGGGAAGATAGATTTCACTGGTGGGAGTGGTGAAATTAATTTTTCTATCAATTTTAATTCGATATCAGATTCTATTATAAATACGTTTGTACAAGTAACGACAGGACTGGGAAATACTAATACAAGTTATGAAGTGACGATTGCTCCGCAGGCAATAGAGATTTTAAGCACTGCAACTGATGCACTTACATTTACATTAAGTGGTGTTTCAGGGTCAGTAAGCAGTACTTCACCATTTAAAGGGACTGTTGGAACACTAAAGGCTGCTGTCCCAACATCAGTAGATTTTTATGATAGTTCTACTCCAACTATTGTAGCATTAACATTGAATTTTTCAAATACAACTATATCATCACAAAGCAAGCAAGGTTATGGTATTTCCCCAACGTATTCTTCAACAGGCAGTACAGTTCCTATTTCACAAAAGACTCCGAATGCAAACAGCACTACGATCACATTTTTAAACACCTCAGCCTTTCCGATTAATATTCCTGGGGCAATGAGTGTTACGGATTTTACTAATAGTGACGCATGCTTAACAGCTCCTACTACCTCGTCACCTTATCAAATTCCTACAAACTTAACTTCTCCATGTACTGCGACACTTGCAGGAGGATTTACTCTCACTGGTAGTCAATTATTTACTAATGTGGGTAACACAGCTAATTTTACGATTAATTTTAATGGGGCTAATACGGAAGTAACAGTTCAAAATGGAATTTCAGCAACAGCAAGCTGCGCAGTTACAGGCGGAGATACTACATGTTCCATTGCTATTGGCTCCTATGCTAATACGATTACTGCAAGTTTTACTGGCGGTTTAACACAGATTGTTCAAGATAGTGGAGCGCCATCGAACTTTATATATTTGGATCCAACTACTACACCGCCATCGCTTGTAGTATATGTGAAAAGCCCTGCAGTAAGCGTTATCACATCGAAAAATACTAGAGGGTGGCCTGATTCTACTCCTACTTCTAAGAAAAATGATGCTTTTGCATTGCAATGGATATCAGAACAGCAATCTACTCTAAATTTATCGATTGTGGATAAATCGAATAACCCATTGTTAACGTTGATATCAAATAATCCGTCAGCATTAGGAGTCTCTCCTACTATAGTATCGCTTGGTGCCTCATCGGAATTTGTAGATCAACTTACAGGAAATATGACCATAACAATAGATCAAGAAGCAGACCAACCCCCTACAAGTGTGGAGCTGAATTCTAAAAATTTTTATCCGTTTAGTGCATATACATATCCTTCGGCTAAATCTCTTCCCTCAGGGGCAATTTCAGGATCCGCAGTAACTGGCAACACATTGTCAATGAGTATAACACGTGCTACTGCCGCAATGACACTAGACCTTACTTTGATATCAAGCGATAGCATCAATTTATATCCGTACTACGTATTTAATAATGATGCATTTCAAATCCCAAGTGACACGCAAAATCCAAACAATGGAATAGTTAACGGAACGGACTTTACCTTCACATTTGTCTTAGCGAAAAATAACTTGACTATTCCGACCGGAATCAATGGAATCCAAAATGGCACAATCAGCGTGACCAATAATAATGCGACTGTTATATCATTTACTATCAATGGCACACTTACTGCTGCCAATCAACAATCCGTCTATACCTTAAATCCTAATCTTTTATCAACCCCAATTCTATCAGGCACAATAGAAGGCGCAAGTATAGACACAACAAAACTAAGTACAGTAACCATAACAAACAGCTCGCAATCTCCCTATATCACTCTATCCGGCACCCTAGCCTTCGCCATTAAAAACACATTAAATTATACTGATTCGTTAAAAGCCACAATAACCCTGCCCTTCACAACCTCCTAACTGGGGGTCAGACGTAACTATCTCACGGTTTTAACTAGGGGTCAGACGTCACTATCTCACGGTTTTTATTTACAATAAATTTAAAATTACTTTATGCTTTCTTTTTTCAAAAAAGGGACAAAAAAATGGCAAGACGAAAAAGATATCATAGTACGGGATGTTTTTATCATGTGATTTTGAAGGGGAATCATGGTGGGGACATTTTCTTTTCGGATAGAGATAGATATAGTATGTTGTATTTAATGCAGGAGGGGATTGAGCGGTTTGGTCATCAAATTCATGCTTATTGCTTTATGGATAATCATGTTCATCTAATAATTCAGGTGGGTGAGATATCTCTTTCCAAAATTATGCAAAATATTACGTTTCGATATAGTCAGAAAATTAATCGTAGGAATAAGACAGTAGGGCATTTGTTCCAAGGCCGGTTTAAAGCAATTTTGGTTCAAGATGAGAAGTATTTTAAACAGTTACTTCGATACATCCATAGAAATCCGGTGCGCGCAGGAATGACAAATTTTCCGGGAGAGTACCTATGGTCAAGTCACAACGTATTTTTAGATCGGAGTAAGATCGCTTGGCTAAATTGTGCTTTTGCCCTTTCCCAATTTTCGGAAGATCGAGGAGAAGCGATCGCATTATATTCTGCGTATGTACATGAAATTGAATCACCAGAGGTGTTAGACATTCTTAGAAATAACTCAAAGATGGGCAGGTACTTGGCGATGAGGACTTTCTCAATTCAATTAGACGAAAGCAGGTGAGTCTGTCTAAACAGACTTTATCATTGGAGTCTATTATTGATGCTGTATGCAAAGAGTTTGACCTTAAAAAAGAAGATATTATGTCAGAAAATAGATCACATAAATGTTCGTATGGCAGGGCAATGATTTCTGCTATTGCTGTAAATGAAGGCAAAGTTCCTGTAATTGAAATTGCGACAAGATTGAATAGAAGTCCAAACGCTATAAGCATGTTGCTTTCTAGATTTTACGAGAGAGAGCATAGTTCAGAAACTTTCGAGAAAGAGATTAAAAAAATGAAGGCAAAAGTTCTTAAAGATGCAAACCGTGAGATAGTGACGTCTGACCCCTAGAACAAATCGTGAGATAGTGACGTCTGACCCCCATATAATGTGCGATTCGTGTATAATAAACTAAAAAGAATAATTAATTGCATAAATAATTATTAATAATTGGTTTTTATTATGCGCTGTTTTGAATGTAAATGGTTTAATGGCGGGTGTCTATGACTCTAAATTCGATAACTTTTAATGTGAGCAGTTTTACTGATCAGTTATATGTAGGTATCTATTCTTGCTTTTTGGCGCCAACTACAACTGTAACTTATGCTCCGGGTTTAGGGTATCCTTTATCTTCTGGCAATACTGGATGGAAGGGGACTGTTAATGATATCTTGAGTGATCCGGGTGTTTTTGCAATTGGTTTTAAGGATGGGCCAAATTTTGTGCCTGTTTTTCAGATTCCGTGGCTTGCAAATCTTACTAGCACACAAACACCAACGGTACTTGCTCCTTATATTAGTAATGGTGCAACTGCTACTATGAGTGGCACGACGGATCTTGTGGTTAATATAACGGGCTTTGTGATGCCGGTTATTCAGGGGTTTAATATTGCTACAATTTATACTCCTGCTGAAATAGATAGTAAAATGCCGGAAGTAGTAAATTTTACGGCTTCTCCTGCTTCTAAAAATATAGGGTATTCAAATGGTAGCTATATAATACCCCGTGCAACTGGAGTTTCTGGGCAAAATGTTTTATACACTGGCACAAAAATGGGCAATGGTATATCGAATACTAACGCTGTATTTAGTGAAAATTTACCAATGCCAACTACATTCACACGGCTTTCATTTAGTCTCCAATTTAATCAAATTTCAGCTACTTTGCCAGCTAATTATGAAGTGAACCAATTTTATGCAGTTGCACTTAGTTCTAATAACGCTTATAATCCGATCATTACATTAACGATCACATATAATTGGCTTTGGGCACTTAGTGTTAATCTAAAAGGTCTCGTTGCTGGTCAAATCATTTTCATGAAGGCTCTTTCAACTGATGGTAGCTTGATGTTAATTGGTCCATACTTAACTTTTGTTAAGAATTCAGGATATCAAATGGTTACAGGGTGTCCTAGTATGCAGTGTTGGTCATATATAAATAATTATCCAGCTTTATATGGTACAACCAGAGTATTTAACGCACTTAGTTCAAGTGCTAGTTCAGCACCTCTTTTTAGTGTCGACTTTTCTACAACGACGAGTGTTTCTGGGACGCCAAATCCATTATTTTCTCCAGCAATTACGCTAGGTGGTGATTTAGCTTTAACTATCACTTACTCAGGGCTTACTGTATTAACATTTTCTCCAACTCAATACGTAACGATACCGATTTATATGCAGGTTACGGATGCCACATATTTTATTGATTCAAAGGGTAATGCGATATCTGTAGGATCCTATACAATTTCCTCTTCTGGCACCACTGAAATTACTGTTGGGCTCTCTTTAGCAGCGCTACCCACTGTAGCAGCTCCTGTAACAATTAATTTTTATGGTGATACAAATTTCACCACATCACCAGTGCTTTTTTCATTGGAATTTGACGGCAGCACAACAATTCAATTTCCTAAGCCGCCAACTACCTCTTTATTCTCAGCAACTTCAAATAATGCAACTACACAGGCACAGACAATTGATATTAATTATACGGGGATTATATCGCTTGAATTTGCTATGACTAATATGACTCAAATGACTGGCCAAACAATTGCAATGAGCTTTCCTTCCACAGTTAAGGATCAAACCTTATCATTTACTCCGAATATCTATTTGAACGGTAGCTATTCGATACCTGTAACTTGTAGTTCAAATTCTCCTTGTACTGGAGATGTTGGAACAAATATAGCTGATTTTGCAAATACTCCGCTTACATTTAGTGTGGGTACTACAACCATTTTCACCTTGCCAATTGAAGAGACTCAAGTTGGTCCAAATGCTTCTATAGAGTCATCCTTAACTTCAATTTTTACTGTTACTGTGGATACAACGACTTCTCCAAACACCTCTCAAACTCCAGAAATTGAGATTGAATACACGGGTATTCGGACAATAACGTTTACATTGACGGATCCGGATCCGGCTGTAACAACAATTT
>JACCDG010656548.1_pt1 | contig 13512 bp, 15 predicted proteins | sample 7442471 | NCBI WGS metagenome assembly JACCDG01 (sample SAMN15323444, study PRJNA562643) | freshwater metagenome | isolation source: river surface water | place: USA:Blue River Watershed | collected 2017-08-17 | reverse complement strand
TATATAGGAGTTGGAAACAGGTGTACTACGTGTACTAGGTGATCATGTCTATGATTCCACTTAGGAATTCGTCCGTACACCTGAAAAACACAGGTGTATCAGGTGTTCTCAGCGACGGAGAACAGCTCAATTAAGAAATGTTCATTTGAAAATCTCTCGACGGGACAGCGACGGAGGGAGGATTCTAGGCCGATCTGTATAGCACTTCTCACCCTGAAAGCTATTCATTGAATGCCGCCGCCAGTTGCCCCCATTGATCTGCATTCATCGCCGGAGATTCCAAATCCGAATGCTGGACGCTTGCCCGATGATGATCTAGAACCGGTTGATTCTGGGGAGGGTCCTACTAGCTGTGAACCAGCAGTTCAAATTCCCCAGACGCAATCTGCTCGTCCGTGGCATGGCGATCCGAATTATCAGACGCTTTGTCAGATGCGCGATGAGATGGCGCTCATCGCCAGGAGCGGGAGAGTAACACCCAAGGATCGGATCGCAGCAGCAAGAGCTGCGATGAGCGCAGCATCTGAGGTGATCAACTGGTTTGGAGTTGAGACGGGTGATGCTACGGATGCGGCTGAACAGGCTGCAGCGCAAGCCGGTCAAGAGGCTGCGCGCCGCGCAGTGAACACCGGTCTTTTTGGATCGACCTCTCCGCGCGTCCCTGAACCATGGGCAACGAGTCCAGGGAATCCGAACCCTCGCCGTAGGACTCCCGACGGTGCTTAGCCCATTTCAAATAGACTGGCTGCTTGACCGTTCCCGATTCAAAGGAATGGTTAAGGGTAGACGTATCGGCGGCAGTCACATCGTCACGAAAGACGCTGTTTTATCGGCGTGCGGATACGATCCGCTTACGGGAGGTCTAAACCTCGATCGAGGTGAGGACGAGTTTATGATTTCCGCGTCGCAGCATCAGGCAGAGGAAATGCTGCGTGAGTGCGCTAGTCATCTTGAGGATCTGGAACAGCGTATCACCGCGGTTCAATCGATGATCCCCATAGCCCGCAAGAATGGGATTCCGCTGTTGCCCGATGTTCTATGGGCAATGTACTTGCGCCACGAACAGAGTTCGTCTCAACAGAGAGAGCAATCGCGACGAATCGGATTTCGCGAGATGGGCAAGGCTGTTCCTCAAGGACTGGCCAAGTTCAAGCTCATCCGCGAGTCACGCTCTGATCGAATCACACTCGTAAACGGCAGGAGAATTGAGGCCCGCCCTGCAAACCCTGCGACGGTTCGCGGTTGCACGGGTAATCTTACGTTCGATGAGTTCGGGGTCATGCCCCATAGCTATGACATTTGGGGTGCGGCCAAGCCGATCGTTGATCCGAACTGGCGCAACCCTCTAGGCTATCGTCTCCGCGTGATTGGAACTCCGCTCGGAGACGATAATATGTTCTATCGTCTGGCTCAGACTGAGGAGGGACAAGCGTTCTCCTGGCACTGGATCGATGTCTATCGAGCGGTTGCCGATGGGTTTCCTGCAGATATCGATGCCCTCCGGATCGAGGCCGGTGATGAGGATATCTTTCGGCAAGAATACTGCTGTCAGTTCCTATCGTCATCGTCTCGATATATTCCGTCTGAGATACTTGACGATGTTAAATATGATCCAAAAGATCCAGATGTACTAAAGCTCTTTGACGAGTCACACGGCAACTATAAGGCTTTCGGAGGAATGGACGTTGCCCGCTCCCCGCAGGGAGATTATACAGCGCTCGTTGTCGTATGGAAACTAGGCGATGTCTACTGGGTTCGTCCTGATGTTTGGGCGGAGCGAGATGTTAGCTTTGCTACCCAAAAAGATGTAGTCACCTCGGAGATTGAGGATAACGGAGTTCGCCGGATCTGCATCGATAAGAACGGCATTGGTATGGACATGTCCGAGGAGCTTGAGAAAAAGCATCACGGACGTGTTGAGGGAACCAAGTTCACGAACGAAACCAAAGAGGATATGATCACGCGTGTTAAGCGGCTCCTAGAGAGCAAGCGCCTGCGTATCCCAACCTCAGAGGAAAAGCTACGCCGCGATCTCCTGAGCCTCAAGCGTTTGATTCTCCCATCGGGCGCGAACCGTTTTGACGTAGAGCGCTCTAGCAAGTCGCAGGGTCATGGAGACAGAGCGTGGGCGCTGGCGCTGGCGCTCCATGCTGCAGAGGGTGGTGACGTGGTGTTCAAGAGCAAGCGAGGTTGGAGGCAGCCCGCATCGCCACTAAACATCGTCCGCCAGCGTTCTTACAATCCCCACTCTTGACAGCTCTTGATCCGTCCATCAGGTTGGCATGATGGAAAAAGATGCACGCGGTCTAACCGGCAACCTATGCGATGCTGAGGATGCGCGTAACGATGGCCGTTATTCTACGCAGCGAGCAAAAGAGGCGCGTGGATTGTTTGCTGCTCTCGACGTTGCTCCTGATACAGACTCTCGGGTAGATGGGGCGCTGGCGCAGAAATATCGGTTCCCTCCTTTCTCGGTCTTGAACGCCAGGGATGGCGAGTGGCAACGCCGCAAAAACGCATGGATCAATCTCGGGATAAAAAGCGAACTCGGTAGGAGCGGTGCCGTTCTGGTTCAACCTGAACCGTCGCGTTATCAACTACCATCTCTTGACGATGACGATCTGATCCCCATGACCAGCGTTCCATCGCGTACCACTACGCGGGATCCAAACGCGGAACAAACAGGCACCTCGATCTTTGATCCAGTTCTCACGGAGTGCTGCATCTTGTGGTACTCAGGCGTTGGGATGACTATTCTTGATCCATTCGCTGGCGGCTCAGTGCGCGGAGTGGTTGCTGAAATGCTGGGGCGTAAATATTGCGGCGTAGATCTCCGAGAGGATCAGATCCGCGCGAACCAATCGCAAGTTCCAGAAATCAACCGCCAAACAAACAGAGAACTCTCACCCCGATGGATCGTTGGTGACTCCAGAGAAATCAGATCACTCACTCAGTATGAGCCGTTCGCTGATTACATTTTGACTTGTCCGCCCTACGGAAATCTAGAGCGATACTCAGACGATCCAAGAGATATTTCGACATTGGGATATAGCGGTTTTTTCGCAGCCTACAGCGAGATTATTCAACAAACCTGTACGCTTTTAAAACCGGATCGGTTCGCGACTTGCGTTGTTGGAGAAATCCGTGAAAAAGAAAATGGTCACGGTGAATACCGCGGGCTTGTTCCAGATACCATCGCTGCGTTTGAGAGCGCAGGTCTGAAATACTACAATGAACAGATCCTGGTAACGATGGTTGGATCGCTACCTCTGCGCGTCGCGCTCCCATTCGATGGTTCTAGAAAGTGCGGTAAGAGTCATCAGAACGTGTTGACGTTCGTCAAGGGAGATCCAGAGCGCGCCGCAAAAGCTTGTGGCCCAGTCCTGGCTTTTGATCCTCTGAGCAAGCGCCGCTCTCGGTAGCCGAATAGCGTAGCAATTCTGACCTAGAAATCGTTAGGTCAGGAGCAATCTATGCCGCCGTTCGTTCATAAGGTTCCAGCAACGCCGAAGTTCCTCGGAGAGGCGATCTTGCGGGGTTTCAATGTCACCTCTGCCGCGCTCAAGGCAGCGGGGCTTGGGAACCACAACGCCTACGTGGACGCGGAGTTCCGTCGCGATCACGTCGCGGATCAGCAGGCTCTTGATCTCAACGCCCTGGGATTCTCCACCGTCACCACCGCAGAGCAGGCACGCCTGACGGCAAACGCTCTGCGCTCCCTCATCCCTGCGCATCTCGCAGACGGGATCTATGCACATCTGGCGGCGGATTCTACCAGCGCTGCGATCACCGCCCCTCTCGCGGATGGCAGCGGGATCGGCAACGTCACCACGATCGGATCCGGGAACGCAGGCGTGAACTACACCCCCAGTCAGGCGGGCGTGAGCGTCGAGCATTCTGGAGGTGTCACGCAGTCTCTGACCATCGGCGTGATCGACAAGGCGATCAAGGTCAACCTGGCAGGAGCGGGATCCAGCACCACCAAGGGAACCGGCAACGCTGGCCTCACGTTCGTGGCAAACCAGTCTGGCGTGACTGTGGAGTATTTCGATCCCGGTGCGGACACCGCATCCGAGATCGTGACGGTCACTCTCAAGGCGATCAAGGTCACCCTGCGCTACGCGACTGGCGCTGTCACCTCAACCGGCGAGCAGGTGCGCACCGCGATCGCCAACAGCACCGCGGCGATGGCCAAGCTCACCAGCGTGGCCAATGCCGGAGACGGCAGCGGTACCGTGGTTCCCGCGGCTGCAAGCGCGCTGACGTGGGCCCAAACCTCTACCGCCGATCAGGTTCGCGCTGCGGTTGCGCTGAGCACTGCAGCGATGGCGCTCCTGTCGAGCGTGGCCAACACGGGCAACGGGAGCGGAACCGTCGCGGTTCAGGGCGCTACCTCGCTCTCTGGATCGGGCGCGGCGCGGACGCTCCTGAACCAGGAAAAGGCCACGCTCAACACGCACTTTGCGCGAGCGCCCGAGCACAACACCCTGCCCGGCACCCCGCTTGCGATCGGCTCTGCGGACGCCACCGACGACGCCAGCGCAGTCACCCTGGCGAACGAGATGCTGCAGGAATACCTCGCTCACACGATGAGCGTGGCCCTGACCATCATCGCAGATCCCGCATCTCCGTAATCCCAATCAGGAGAGATCGCTATGGCCGCTACGCTTGATGATGAAATCGGGACCTCGTTTGGTTGGGGAGGTGGCGTTGTTCTAGCGCAACTAGATGGTCTCACTGAGATCATTTACGATCGCGTCGATAGCGACTACGGACCCGTGAACGAGGGCGGAGTTACCATCAAGCGTCAGCGCACGATCACCATGATCTACGATGCTCCCGCGGGAGCTACGAACCTTGACTACTACGGCAACATTGGCGCTGGCCTGTTGATTCACCGAAAGATCACCGCAGGCGCGGGCAAGGCATCGACCATCTACAAGACCACGATCCGAGAGGTCTTGCACCGCAGGCACGGAGCGAACGCATCGCGCTACATCATCACCTGCGTTGTTGATAAGTCTGAGATGGTGGTGAGCGAATGAGCCGTGATCGCGGCACATTTGATCCTTGGGATCTGATTCATATTTTTAGTCAAGCGCCTGGCACTGTTGGGGTTGATGATATCCCAAACTTGCCAGCGAGTAAGATCACGTCTGGCTCTTTTCACGTCGATCGGATCCCGAGTCTCAGCGCTAGTAAGATCACGTCCGGAGAGTTTGGCGGACCCGTCGCGCTCAAGAACGTCGCAAGCGATCCAACTGGTTCTCCCGGCCTCATGGTCTACAACACGACCTTAAACAGGGTTCGCGTCTATGAGGATGGTGCTTGGAAAAACGCGGTAAGTTCTGGCGGATCAAGTCCGCTCAGGACGATGAGCGCTTTCTACAAGGGCGGGAACATAGCGCAGTGGCAGGTTCAACCGGTCTCTTTTGAGTATGTTAATTATGGATTTGTTGGCTCTGTTGGTGTCGGTGTTTTTGATTGCATCCTATTGTGTTCAACTACTGGCGGAACTTACAAGGTTCGCGTTCTCTATGATGCAGATCTGGATATTCTTTGTTCCATTCGTTTGAGATCGTCCAGTGGCGTATGGTCCACTCTCGACACTGTTACGCTGGATTTGAATGAAACTGAAATCACATTTGAGGTAGAGCTTGGAGCAAACGAGTCGTTTGGTCTGCATATGAATCCCGGTGGAATCGTCGGACTCGTCTACATGGTCGTCTTGATATAACAGGGTGGTGATATGAGAACGCTTACGGATACTCAAGGCTCTACGTACCAGATCATTACAGCATCTGATATCGATCCAGATCTGCGGCTGAGGCTTGAGAGCACCGCCATCGCGCAGACCAGAAAGCTCCCCGCTGGCGGGAGTATGGATCTCACGATCGAATATGCGGCCACTCAGCCGATCACTCTCCAGGGTTACTCATCTCCCAAGCTGAGCAGCAATCGCCCCCTGCAGGGTGCTGGCGTTGCCGATGGTCGCTTGGTTCTCACGGGAACGGGATCGATTCGCGTCATCTTGGCTGGCGGTTACTGGACCGTTCAGACTCCATAACCAGAGGTCACGATGTTTGCGCCTGGCGAAAAGCAGCTAATCGATAAGCTCCGTGCGGTTCGTGATGACTACGCGGGCGAGGAGCTGCTGCATCGCTTTTACGTAGACAGCTACACGGGAGGGGGAGGTTTCCGCAACGGCCAAGTGCCCTCCCCTCCCGCGCCATTCTGGGGGCGCAGCGCATACGAATATAGTTCCAACTGGCTCAGCACAAGCATGGCCACTCCCAACGCCACGGTGATCGCCGGGCCTGCGCGCCAGACTTGGAGCTACCTCGTTCCGTTTCGGAATGAGGATCAGATGAGTTACAACGATCGGGTCAACAGCTCTGTTTATCCAAACCCGATCGAACCCATCGTAGATGTCACTCGGGCCTTTCTCTGCGCCGATGATGCCGTGCGCGAGAATATGCCGCTCTCTCTTGAGCAATGGGCGCGTAACGTAGATGGTGCCGGGCACGGCATGGCCTACGTTGCCAAAGAATCACTGCTCCGCTGTCAGCTTGTTGGCCGGGTATTCACTCTCGTAGATATGCCGCAAACAACCGGCATGAGCATGGCCGAGAGCAAGCGGCTTGGCCTCATGCCACGCCTCATCAACTACTGGCCCCAAGACATCCTTGACTATGATCGCAATGCGGATGGAACCCTGCGTTTCATCAAGGTCGTGAGCTATCACGAGATGGAACGAGATTCCATGCTCGATGAGAAAAAGATCATCCAAAGAATTACGATCTGGTCTCGCGATAAGTGGGAGCGTTACGAGATCGTTGAGGAGCAAGGAGGTCCGAGGTTGTTAAACCTCCCTCCCGAGCAGCGAGAGGGCGTAAATTACCTAGGCGTTGTTCCGTTCGCGATCTGCTACTGGCGCAACCCTGTTGATGACTATCGCAGCACCAGCGGTCTGCCGCAGATCACTACGATCTCGCAGCTTGCCAAAGCGCTTTATAACCGACAGAGCGAGTTTGATTTCAATCTCCGTCAATCGACTTTCGCGCAGCTCATCGTTCCTGGCGATCCCAGCGAGGATGAGGCGGGAATCGTTGAGGCAGGCCCTGCCAACGCGATGACTGAGGACAAGAACACCGCTGGAATCACGCGCTTTATCGCGCCGCCTGGCACCATCGCGGACGCTTATGAAAAGGCGCTAGACAAGCTGGTCAACTCCATCTATCGAACCGCGCTCATCGATCGCGGTGACAGCTCTCATCCGGAGACCGCAGAGAGTAGGCGCCTGCGTGGTCTCCAGACCAACGCCATTTTCTCCGAGGTCGCTGAGCACTTAGATACGTGGGAGATGGATATCTACTCCATCGTAGCGCGTGCTCTGTCGATCTCGTCTGAGGAGATGGCTAGCGTCATCGTCAGGCGGAAACGTGAGTATCAGGTTGCTCAGCTTGATGTTCTGCTTGAGAGCGCGATCCGAGCAAGATCTCTACCCATCGGTCCATACGGAGTCGCGACGATAACAAAGCGCGTGTTTAGGAACCTCGTTCCCGATCTCGCTCCCGCCGATCAACAGCTCATCGATCGGGAGATTGAGGAGGTAGCGGATCTGCAGGGAATCGAGGCAGCTCCAACTCAGATCCAGGCGAACGGATCTGGAAATTTCGTTGAGGCCAAACAAACGATCGACTCCGAAAGTCGTCAGCCAGACTTAAGTAAGTTGGTTCGCGTTCGGATCTCTAGACCCAAGACGCAAGACATCACCAAGACCGCTGGCTACCAGAGTAGCAAGGTTGGCCTGCGAGCATTAACGGATGCTCCTCCCGGTCATGCCCGAAACGGGTAGCAATTCTGGTTCACAGTTCATCAACGGAGTAACAGCTACATGGCAAGCTCAAAGTACAGGGCCCTCCTCTCGTCGTTTTTCGTGAACCTGCCAAGCCCGCAGATCCCCCCGGGCAGTTCGCCGTCTGGGCCCTACGTGGGGACTCCTGCCGATCCGCCGGTCCAGGAGCTGCAGCAGGGTGAGATGCTGGACTTTATGGCCGATGGTCCGCGGCCTGCTCCGAGCCGTTACATCATGTGTACGGTGAGCGCTGCGGAGGCTGTCGGGCACAGCGTCTACGTGTCCGGGCGCGATGCGACGAACGACTGCCCGACGGTGCTCAAGTGCGATCCCTCCAACACCGCCAAGATGCCCGCGATCGGACAGGTCGTCAAGCTGTTCGGTCTCGCCGCTGTGGTGCTGGTTCCTGCGGGCTGCGAGTTCCTGCCGGGGTCTGCGCTCACCGTGGGCGCTCACTACTACGTGGGGAGCGATGGCCTGCCCGCAAAGACTGGCGACGCGAACGTGCCCGCTGGCGGTCACGTCAAGCAGTCGCTCGGTGTGGCGATCTCTACCAAGTGCCTCCTCCGCATTCCCGGCCTGCCCTGCGCTGCGACGTGGTAACACGCTCCGGTTTTGCCCGAATCATCGCGCAATTCTAATCCGTCAATGCTCAGTGAGAGCACCAACCGGGGTAACCGGGAACGGGTGACGGAGCTACCGTAACACCTGCCTGAAAGGATGAGCGCGATGATGAAACTCACCACACATCAACATCAGACCCAGCAGTTCGTTCCGGGCATGACAAGCCTGTGCAGCGCTGAGGGAGATGATCCCAACGCCGGTGCAGGCGGCGCAAGTAGCGAAACGCCCGAGATCAAGCCTACCGCAGGATCGGACACCGCAGACGAGCGCAAGTTCACTCAGGCAGATCTGGATCGGCTCACGGCTCTGGCCCGTCGCCAGGGTCGAGAGATCGGCGCCAAGACGGCAAAAGCTGAGGTCGAAACCATTGTAGCGAGGGTTCGCGATGAACTGGTGGCTCAGTTCAAAGCGCAGCAGATCCCGGGCGCAGCTCCGCAGGCTCCCGCACCTGCACCGGTAGCCAAGCCCGCTGCGGCGGCAACTGGCACGGAAACCGAGGTCGAAAACAAGACCACGGATCCTGCACTCCTGGAGATCCAAGCCAAACTCCAGCAGCAAGAGGAACAGCTCAAGGCAGAGCGCAATGCTCGCATCAAGCTGGAGAAAGATCGTGAGGCGGAGAAAGAGCGCGCTCGGGTTGCAGAGCAGGCTGCCCGCAAGGAGCAGGTGATCAACGAGGTCGTGAGCGAACTCGTGCAGCGCGGCGGTCTGTCCAACGTCATCGCCAGGGGATGCGCCAAGAACCTGATCATCGATGGCAAGATCGAGTTTGATGAGAACTCGATTCGGTTCGTGACCAGTGAGCGTGATGAGGAGGATGGAGGCGCCATCAAGCTGCCGCTGCGCGATGGGATCGAGCGGTGGAGCAAGAGCGCCGATGCGGATGAGTACCGTCCGAGCGTGCGGCCTGGATCCGGCGAGAGCCGTGGTCATGCCCCGTTCGCGAACTCCCGCCCCGTCGATCCGAGCAGCAGAACTGAGTCTGAGAGATGGGCGATTGCTGAGGCAGAGACCGTGGCGATCTACAACGCTCGTCAAAAGCGAGCGGCGCAATAACCGAGAGAGCACAAAAGGAGCTGAGCACAGATGTCCATCACGATGATTGAGGCGCGCAAGCGCTGTGTCTACCCGATCGCCAAGGAGATCCTGCAGAGCAGCTCCGAGCAAGATGACTTTTACCAGTTCATCTCTTTCGAGCCTGCTCCCGCTGGCGCCGATACCGCCACCTACGATCGGCGCAAGGGCAAGGTCCCGGGCCGCTGGCGGTTCCCCGGAGAGACGATCACGCAGGTGGATAACCCGCTGGTGAGTAAGGTCACCACCACGCTCCGCGAGATGGTGAACAAGACCGACACCAAGAGCTACGTGCAACGGAACATGTCCAACACGTTCAATCAGCGGGCGACGAACCGCAGTGAACTGGTCAAGGACATGGCCCGTGACGTGGCTGCATCGGCGATCTCCGGCAAGTACATGGACACCTGCGTGATCCGCGCTGGCGGCGGCATCAACGCAGGCGCCCTGCTCAGCGTCGGGACCTCGATCGTTCCTGGCCCGTTCTACATGGACGCGATGGGGGACGGCTCGATCAACTACGATGCGCCCACGGGTAAGCTCTCGTTCCGCGCGCCTGGCGACAGCCAGTATGGTGAGGGCGTGGCGCTCACTGGGCCGTTCCCGCAGATCGTCACGCTGCGGAGCGATAACGACGGCTACTTTATCACGCTGAGCGTGGCTGCTGCGCCTGCTGGGAGCGGGCACTCTGATGTCCAGTTCTCCAGCACGACCAAGCAGCCCGACGGCTTGATCTCGCTCGTGGACTCCAGCATGGTCATCTCTGCGGACGATCCCGTGTCCGGTGACGCGATGTCGTTCGACATGCTCGATGCGCTGCAGGAAAAGATGGACAAGCTGTGGGTCCCCGGCGAGTGCGCCTACGTGTTGCACCCGCGTCAGTTCCGCGCGCTCAAGCAGCGTGGGCGCGGTCTTGGCGGTGCCAAGATCGAGGATCGGATGTTTGGGGATCGCCCCATCCCGACCTATGAGGGCGTGCCCATCCTGCGCAACAAGTACATTCCTGATGTCTCCTTGGGCGCCAAGGCTCCGACCTCGCACAGCGTGTTCGCAGTGAACATGAACCCGGCCAAGGGCTTTTTCGGCATGGTTGCTGGTGACGAGATGGGAACCGGTATGGCCAGCGCGGAGATGCGCCACGGCGATCCGGTGCTCGGGTTCCTCATTCGCGATCTGGGCATGAGCAGGGACCGCAACGCCGATGAGGAGATGATCGTGTGGAACGGCGCATGGGGCTGCAAGTCGGTCCAGGCCATCGCGCGGCGCGATGGGGTGTTTGACAAGTAGCACGCTCCTCCCCTCCCCGATCTTCCAGTCAACTCATCTCCACTCCAACCCTTGACATCCTGGGTCTTGTTGCTCAAGGTTGAGGCATGCCTAAAAATCCATACGAAAAAGTCACGATCAAATGGACTGGTACCAACTTTATCAAGGGATACTATGGAGGCGTGTTTTTCCCCGATCATGATCAGGGAACACCTGCTATCAGCGAGCCTATCGATCGGGTCATGGCCGAGCAAGTCATGGAGTCGATTCCGGGCGCGTTCGTCATCACGCAGGATGAGGGAACGCAGCCCGATCCGGAGATGATCAAACGAGACGAACAGATCGCAATTCAGCGCGAGACGGACCAGGCGCTACACAGAATACGAGAGATCAGCTACGGAAAGCCAAAGGAGGCGCCTGCGGTTCGTGTGATCGAACCTGAATCAGAGCTTGAGTCTGATACGCCTGTCGAACGTCCCAAGACACGAGATGATGCGCTCAGCGTGCTCGGCCTGAGCCTTTCGGTTCCGCCGGACAAGAGACAAATAACCGCAGCGTACACCATCATGCAAGACAAGTACCCTGCAGCATCCGATCCGGAGCGATACGCGCAGATCACGGACGCATATCGAATCTTGACCGGAAAGGACTTTGAACCCAAGCGCGGTGAACTCGCAGTCATCCGCAAGAAACCAGCACCTCCAAAAGCGGACTGATCAATCTTGAAACTATTTGATATCGATTATGATGACTCTCAGCTTGCAGCGGCTCTTGATCCGTCGCAATGGGTCCGCTCACAGCAAAAAATGGTCGCCGCAGTAGAGCGCGAGATGCAGGCCACGGTCGAGAGAGTTAAAGCATCTACCGAATTCAAAGACCGAACTGGCCTCATGCGAAACACGGTTACGTATGAGATATCAGTTGCAGGTCAAGACATGATTGTCAGGCTCTATGCTCCTGCTCCATATTCTGGATATTTGGAGGATGGCACAGCCGCGCACGAGATCGTTCCAAACAAGAAAAAGATTTTGCGATGGACCTCCAATGGAAATACGTATTGGGCGAAAAAGGTGAGTCATCCTGGAACAAGAGCGCGGCACATCTTGGCCAATGCAATCAACTTGGAGAAAATCGCAGCGGCTGCAGGCGGCGCTTTTGTTCAACAGCTCAAGAGGTGAATGAACGATGCCCATCATCACAGATCAGGTTTTCATTCAAGTAACTGAGGCTGACATCGCGGGGTATGAGGACAACTGCAGGGCCCTCTTGCCGAACATCATGAGGTCACCCCTCAACGTCGATTGCTGCACTCTATCGAACGTCGTGCTCAGCGGAGTCCAGACCATTGATGGAGTTTCTGGAACTGCGGGCGTAACCACGGTTCTAGTTCGCGCTCAGACCGATCCGCGGGAGAATGGCCCCTATACGATGCAGTCTGGGGCTTGGACGCGCATCACCGCGCAAGCGCAGCTCACCGGGCAGCCCTGGTTACCAAGCTCCCCAGACTGCGGTTTCCGGAGCACGTATTTCGTGAACCGCGGCGCTCAGAATGGAGCGCGCTACTTTTGGGTTACGACTTTTGACATCGTTCGATACGGCACCACGCCTATCGAAATTGAACAGTTGGGTACCACCCTGTTCGCCTGGCACCTGCAGATCGCCGAGCGTGAGATCGCTACCGATCTTGACCGTCCGGAGAAACCGATCAAACTCTCGTATCTCGCAGACAAGAGTCAACTACGAGAGGCAAAGATTTTCAAGACGCTGGAAATCCTGTTCAGACAAGCTGCAACCAACTCACAGGATGGAGCGCCAGATAGACACGAACGGCTATCCAAAGTGTACGCCGGTAAGTACACGCACGAGATGGCAACAACAACCCTGCGAACCGTCGATCAGGCGCGTCTCCGGGGCGGCGCCAAATCCAAACGCATCGTGAGGGGATAATGCCACGCATTCAAGATACGCACCTCATCGCGCTCACCGCGGTTGTAGTGAGCAACATCAATCGACGAACATCTTTGGTACAGGATTTCATCGACACGTTTGCAAGACCAATCCGCCCGGTCGAGCACATTTTGTATTACGATATTGGAACCGGGCGCGTTGTGTTTGGAGGGAACACCACGTTCCCAGCGCTGGCGCTGTGGCGTCGGAGCGACAATTACAAACCTCAAACCAATGAGTCGCGCATGTGTAGCGTCACCTGCGGACTCAAGTACGTACTCCCTGCGGAGACTGATACATCTGTCGCTTTCGCAACTCTACACCGCGTGTGTGAGGAGTTTGACAAGATGATGGATGAGGACGTTGAGGATCAATATGGCGGCGATCTACTCCGCGCCGCCGGCCTTATCGAATGGGGTGTCAACTGGGAGGTCCGCTATGGCTATGAGGGGCCAGACCAACAGACGTTATACCCGACGGCAACAGGCACGTTCAATTTCAAGCATGACTATCTGTTCGATCGGACACCGCTGCAGAATATGGTGGGGCTCTACATCAAGCACAACCTCAAGGGCGTGACCTCGGATGGGGATGCAATGCCTGCGTTCAATCCCCTGGTTCAGCAATCTTGCCCGGTTGATGCTCAACCGCAGACACCTGAGTAGCGAATCATTTCCTCGCTGGCCTGGCAGGCCGCTCCTCGATTTTCTTGATGCTTTCCTCAATTTTCTTGAGGCTTTCCT
>JACCDG011250726.1_pt1 | contig 13514 bp, 8 predicted proteins | sample 7442471 | NCBI WGS metagenome assembly JACCDG01 (sample SAMN15323444, study PRJNA562643) | freshwater metagenome | isolation source: river surface water | place: USA:Blue River Watershed | collected 2017-08-17 | reverse complement strand
GTCCGCCCCCGTCCTCGTGTCAGACGTCCCGTGCGTACATCTGCACCGCGTACGCCCCATCCTCCGACTCGCGCACGCCCATTGGCTGATATCCCAGCCGCTCGTGGAAACGCTGCGATCCAGGATTCGGTGGCCGGAGATTCACCTCGAGCGTGACACAGGGCCAGCGACCGGCGACGGTCGCGTGCAAGTCCGCATAGAGCGCCGTGCCCACCCCACGGTTCCGCGCCCGCTCCGCCACCACCACGCGGTCGAGATACAGGAAGTCCCCAAGGCGCGCTGTGAACCAGGCGTAGTTCAGGCTCCAATAGTCGAGCCCCGCCGGGACGCAGAGGATGAATCCCGCGAGTCCCTCGGCATCGACCGCGACGCGGTAGTACGACGCGTGCGCCACGAGCCATGCCCACTCCGTCTCGGTGAGCGCATTCACATTCGGCGTGGCGGCGTTGTTCATCGCGAGCACCGCCGCCGAGTCGGCCGGCGTGGCGTCGCGCACGAGAAGGGGGGCGCTCATCGCGCCCCCCGACCCGGCCAATCGATCGGCATGCGTCACCGCGGGACGACCTCGTCCATCGCGTCGTCCGTCGCGTCGTCGTCCATCGTCACCGTCGGGCGCGTGACGGGCTTCTCCTCCGCCTTCGGCACGATCGGCTCGAGCCCGAGCTTCCGGAGCTCGTCATTGAACTTCTTTAGGTCGGTGTCGAAGACGCGCTGGAGCTGCCTGAGCTGCACGCCGAGCGCGGCAGAGAGCTCGGTCAGCACCTGTTCCGCCTGTGCCGTCGGGCGGTAGGGCCCGGACGACGCCACACCGGAGAGCCCCGCGATGCGGTTGTTGAGGCGCACCGGATAGTTGAGCGGATCCTGCCCGCTCTGGTTCTTCACCTGGTAGACCTCGCGCTCGATGCGCGACATCGCGGAATCGAGGGCCGTCGCCATCCGCCGGAGGCGTGGCGCGGCGGTCAGGCGATCCTGCATCTCGCCTCGCACCCAGCGCACCTGCTTGACGGCGTCGTTCGCCTCGGTGGTCTTGTCGCGCACCTTCATCAGGAACTCGAACTGGGCCACGAGGTCGGCGTCGGTCGCCTCGGAGCGCGGGTCGTTCAAGAGCTTGAACGTCGCCGTTTGCGGCGCCTGCCCCGCGACGGTCATCCGCACGGTGTATGTCCCGGCCGGCGCGATCGGACCGCGCGTGCCACCCGCCCAGAGAATCATCCCACGGAAGGTGCTCGCGTCGGGGTACCGCATATCCCACGCGAAGCTGTTCATCCCCGCCGCGTTCGCGGGCCGCACCGCCCCGCCGCCACCGAAGCGACCGCCACCTGGCGCGTTTGCCGCGGCAGCGCGCTCGGCCGCGAGCGTCGCGGAATCCGCCGACTCGTACGCCTTGATGACGCTCCCATCGGGCGCGAGGAACTCGAGCTTCACCGCCTGGTCCGCCCTCGCGAGGTGATAGCGCACGATCACGCCGGTCGGCGGGTTCTGGCCGGGGTTCGACGCGGCGGCACCCGGGCCGCGCATCCCGCCACCGCCAAAGCCGCCGCCCCACTCGATCCGATACGCGTCACGCGGTGCGAAGAGGTGCGCCGGCTTGGCGAGCGCCTCAGCCGTGACCTGCCGGAGCGCCGAGAGGTCGTCGAGGATCCAGAAGCTGCGGCCGTGCGTGCCGGCCACGAGGTCCCCCTCCTTCACGACGAGATCGTGCACCGGTACCGGCGGCAGATTCCCCTGCAGCGGCTGCCACGACGCGCCGTCGTCGAACGAGACGTACGCGCCACGCTCGGTCCCCGCGTAGAGGAGACCGCGACGGACCGGATCCTCGCGGATCACGCGCGTGAACTGATCGGCCGGGATCCCCGTGACAATCTTCGTCCACGTCGCGCCGTAGTCCGTCGTCTTGTAGAGCAGCGGCTGGAAGTCATCGAGCTGGAAGCGGTTCGCCGCGAGGTACGCCGTCCCCTCCGCGTAGTGTGACGCCTCGATGAGCGAGATGCGCGTGAAGTCGCCGATCCCCGGCGGGGTCACGTTCTTCCACGTCCGCCCGCCGTCCCGCGAGAGCTGCACATAGCCGTCGTCCGTCCCCACCCAGAGCACATCCTTGCTCTGGAACGACTCGGCGAGCGTGAAGATCGTGCCGTACGTCTCGACGCCCGTCTGGTCGCGCGTGATCGGGCCACCGGAGGGGCCGAGGGTGCGCGGATCGTTGCGGGCGAGGGGCGGGGAGATGATGTCGAACGACTGCCCCTGATTCGTCGAGCGGAAGAGGCTCGAGCCGCCGGCGTAGAGAACCTTCGGGTCGTGCATCGAGATCACGATCGGGAAGGTCCACTGGAACTTGTACTTGATGTCCTCGGACGACCATCCCATCGGGTTGTCCGGCCACGCGTTGATGTTCCGCTCGAGCCCCGTGCGCATGTCCTTGCGCGTGAGGTACCCCGAGTAGCTGCCGGCGTAGACGATGTCCGGGTTCGTCGGATCGGCAGTCACGTACCCCGATTCACCGCCGCCCGCGTCATCCCAGTCGCCGATGGAGATGCCGCCCGCCTGCCGGCTCGGCCCGCAGAGGGTCGAGTTGTCCTGCTGCGCGCCGCAGACCTTGTACGGGAAGTGGTTCGTCGTGGAGACGTGATAGAACTGCGCGGTCGCGAAGTCCTGCTCGCTCCAGGTCTGGCCGCCGTTGAAGGAGACGTTGGCGCCGCCGTCGTTCCCCTCGATCATCCGGAGCGGGTCGTTCGGCGCGATCCACAGATCGTGGTTGTCGCCGTGCGGCACGCTGATCTGCTGCCGCCACGTCTTCCCGCCGTCCGTCGAGCGGAAGAACGAGACGTTCAGGCCATACACCACGTTCGTATCCTTCGGGTCGGCGACGAGGCGCGAGTAGTACCAGGCACGCTGCCGCAGGTTGCGGTCGCCGTTGAGGAACTGCCAGGTCGCGCCGCCGTCATCCGAGCGGTACGTGCCGCCCGAGTCCGCCTCGATCTGCGCCCAGACGCGGCGCGGGTTCGCCGGCGAGACGGCGAGCCCGATCTTGCCGAGCACGCCCCTCGGCAGCCCCGGGTTGGTCGTGAGCTCGCGCCAGGTGACGCCACCGTCCGTCGTCTTCATGATGCCGCTCCCGGGGCCGCCGGAATTCAGCATCCACGGACGACGGTACGCGTGCCAGAAGGTGGCGTAGAGCGTGTTCGGGTCGCTCGGGTCCATGATAAGGTCCCAGACGCCCGTCGAGTCGTTGCGATAGAGGATCTTCTTCCAGCTCTTCCCGCCGTCCTCCGTCTTGAAGACGCCGCGGTCCGGGTTGTTGCCGAAGGCGTGGCCGAGCGCGCCGACGTACACGACGTCCGGGTTCGTCGGATGCACCCGCACGCGTCCGATGTGCCGCGTCTCCTTCAGTCCCATAAGCGTCCAGGTGCGGCCGCCGTCGGTGGTCTTCCAGAGTCCGTCGCCGTGCGACGTGTTGCCACGGATGTCGGTCTCACCGCCGCCCACGTAGACGACGTCGGGGTTCGATTCCGCGACGCCGATCGCGCCGATCGTGCCGCCGAAGTACCGGTCGGTCATCGGCTGCCAGTTCACCCCGCCGTCGGTCGTCTTCCAGACTCCGCCGCCGGTGGTCCCCATCCAGTACTCGAGGGGGCGGGCAGTGGAGCCAGCGACGGCGACGGACCGGCCACCACGCGCGGGGCCGAGTTCACGCCAGCGGACCGTGGTGAGCGCTGCGGACGGGACCTGGGCGTCGAGCGCCACGACGCCAAACGCCATCGCGCACCAGAGCCCGCGCAGACGGGCAACAGGGAGACGGAGGGACACGGACGGGATCTCCTGAGAGGGGATGAAGAAACGACCGGAGGATTCTACGGCAACTCGGGCAACGGCGCTGACCCGCGCTCGGCGCCACGGGATTCCACCTTCACGGCAAGGAGGTGCCGGTCGGCCCGGTGAATCGTCTGGGCGACGGTCTCCGCCCCCTCGCGCGCGGCCCAGCCGAGCGAGAAGGGGACCGGAGCGGTGCGGAGGGCGACCTGCCGAAGGCGTGTCGCGATCCGCTCCGTCTGCTCTCGGGTTGCGCCGCGCAGCAGCACGACGAACTCGTCGCCGCCCACGCGGAACACTGGCTCCTCGGCGCGCACCTGACGCATCAGGAAGCGACTCATCCGGATGAGGACATTGTCCCCCATCTGATGGCCGTATTTGTCGTTGTACTCCTTGAATCGGTCGACGTCGACATAGAGGCAGCCCCAGGTCGGCTCTGTCGTCTCGCACACCTCGCCCGTCGCCGTGAGATGGCGACGGTTGAAGCACCCGGTGAGGGGGTCGCGCAAGCTGTCGGCGCGGAGGGCGTCCTCCGCGGCTTTGCGCGCGGTGATGTCGACCATCGTGCCGAGGTACCGAACCTCGCCGTCGGCCCCGACCAGCCGATGGCAGCTCTCCAGGACCGTCAGGAGGCCGCCATCGGGGCGGATGAGATGCAGCTCCCAGTTGCTCGTCGCGCCGTCCCGGTCCACGGCCTCGCGGACGGCCTGGAAGACCTCGGGGTCGACGATCATCTCGTGCACGCCGTAGGTACGGAGGTCGTCAAGACTGCGGACACCGAGCAGGCGGAGGAAGGCGGGATTCGCGTCGAGGATGTCGCCGCGTGGCGACGCCACATAGACGGCGACCCGCAGGAGCGCAACAGCACGGCGCAGCAGCTCGGGATCGTCGAGATGGGAGCGGAGGGGATCGGTCATCGGGTCGCGGTGAGGCCAGCCATCAGGGAAAGGTTGAGCGCGGCGTCGGCCGCGACGAGGCGGAGGTCGGCGGTGCGCCACATCGCGACGAAGGCGCCGGCGACGTTGGCATCGTACACGGTCCCCGCCCCCATCTCGATCGCGGTGAGCGCCGCGTTCGCGTCGAGCGCCGGTCGATGCGGCCGGGGCGCACGCATCGCGTCGTACACCGAACAGACCTGCACGATCTGGCTGGCGCGATGCGGCGGACCACGCCGCGCACCCTCGGGATAGCCGCCACCATCGGCCTGCCGATGATGCTCGTAGGCGACCGTGATGGCGAGGTCGAGGTCGCGGTCGACCGCCGCGAGGTAACGCGCCCCATCGTGCGGATGCCGGCGCACCCGCGCGCGCGCCTCGGCATCGAGCGGGCCCGGCGTCGCCAGCAGGTCCGCCGGCACCGATGCCATCCCGATGTCGTGCAGGAGCGCCGCGAACCCGAGGGCGCGCACCTCCTTCGCCGACAGGGCCATCCATTCGGCGAGGGCCATCGTGAGGCCAGCGCTGTTGAGCGCGTGGGCCACCGACGCGGGGACGGTCTCGCCCGCCGCGAGCACGGGGATCTGTCGCGTCGCATCCGCGTGGAGGGCCACCCCCAGCGAGCGGACGACGACCTCCAGCTCCGCGACGGGGAGCGGGGTGCCAATGGCCGCCGCATCGAACGCCCACCGCACCGCCGCAACCTCCTCGTGCAGCGGATACGTCACCGCAGCCGAGACCGGCGCGAGCGCCTCGCCGGGGATCTCGTCCAGCACGCCGAAGCGGAGCGACGTGCCGACGCGCGTGGGTTCGGTCGAGACCTCGCCGAAGAGGAAGGTCATCCGCATCACAATCGCCGTGAGCAGCTCCTCGAACTCCGCCGGCCGCGCCCCACGGTCGGCCTCGAACCAGTGCACCCCCGCTTCGGTGAGCCGCGGCGCCCACTCCCACTCGGGGAGCTCACGGACCGGCACCTCGCCGAATCGGACGTGCGGACCGGCGAAGGTGAACCGCAGCCGCGCCTGCGTCTCGTGCAACAGCAGGAGGAACCCGTACGCGGTGTCGATGGCCCGTCGACGCGCCGGATCACGCGCGTCGAGCCGCATCATCTGCGTCAGCGCCTGCGTGAAGGCGGTGAGGAACCGGACGACCTCGTTCACGCGACCACCTCGGCCGGGTCCGGGAGGAGCGGGAGCAGCTGCGCGCGCACCGCCGGCTCCGCCCCGAGGAGCCGCTCCTGGATGGCGGGGAGCGCGGATTCGCCAAGCGCCGCGAGCCACGGCCCGACCAGCGCACCGATGAGCGCCGGACGCTCGTCGAGCGCGTTGAGGAGCACGGGGAGGGCCGCGACACCGAGCCGCTCGACGAGCACCCCGACCGCCGTCGCGGGCACGGGGGTCCGCGCGAGCCACTCCCGCACCCGGTGCGGCGTGGCGACCTGTGCCCACAGCGCATCCCGCACCATCCCGGCCGGCGCCCCATCGAGCAGTGTCACCAGGACGGACGGATCCCCGGTGCGCGCCACCGTCTCGAGTTGTCGCCAGTTGGATGCGTTCAGCACCCCCGTCGCCACCGCGATCGCGAAGAGCCGTTCCGCCTCGACCGCCGCCGGGCTGTCGACCACACGGAAGACGGCGCTGCGACGTCGAAGCCCAGCGTCGAGCGCCCGATGCCCGCGATTGACGCGCTCCACCGCCGGCCATCCCCGCACCACGGCGAGCACCGTCTCACGCAACGCGAGGTCCGCGCTCGAGCGCAGCACCACCTCCGGCCGCTCGGCGTGCGCCACGAAGCCGTCAAGCAGGCGCACGAGCATCGGCGAGAGGGGCTCGCCACCCGCCCGTGCCACCGCCTCGAGGAGGCGTCGCAGCGCCGCCGCGGGCACCCCCGTCACCCCCAGCTCGAGGAGGCGACGACGTGCCGACCGATCCGTCTGCGCCGAGACGACCCGCACGAGCGCGTCCGGATGGAGCGCGGTGAGCAGCGCGGCGATGCGCCGCCGCAGCGCGCCGATCGCCGCCCCCCGCTCCGTCGCGAGAACCTCGATGCCCTGCGCGAGGTAGCCCTGCACCGACTGGTCGTAGGTCGCATCGGTCGACTGCGCCTCGATCGCCGCCGCCACGGCCGCGGGGTCGGCGGCCGCATCATCTGCCGATTCGATCGCGCGCGACACCTCGCGCCGCAGGGCGGCGCGTGCGAGGCCGAGCCAGAGCGTGGCCGCTCGCTGGGCGGCGGCATCCCCGGTGACGGGCGCCTCCACGTCATCCGGGAGCGCGACGACCGTGGTGCTCACCGGGAAGAGACGGATGGCGGGCCACTGGGCGAGGAGCTCCGGCCCCTCGAGGCCGATCGGCATCGGGAGGGTCCCCGCCTCCGTGGCGAGCAGCCCAAGCAGGTGCGCCAGCTCCGCCGCGGTGACGCCGCGGGTCAACATCACGCCGCCCAGCGCGTGCGCGTGCAACCGACCCGCGAGCTCCCGTAGCACCGGCTGGTTCGGGTCGGTCGAGACCCCATCGACAACGAGCTGGTGCGGGGCGACGCCGATGGTCAGCGAGGGACGGCCCGCGTGGATCCCCGCGAGCCGAGTCTCGAGCTCCGCCACGACCCCCTCGACCACCGGATGCCCGTCCGGGTGGGCCGCCGCCCTCTGCAACCCGAGCGCGAACGCCGTCAGGCATTCGGCGAGCTCCGCAGGAAGCAGGTGGGAGGGCCCGGACGTCATCATCACGAAGTATGCCCCCCGCGGTGGACGCCGTCGACGGGGACCGCTTTCTTTCCCGCGTGCCCTCGACGCCCGTGGCCGCCCTGACCGCCGCCCAGCGCCGGACCCTCGCCGCCGCCGCGCGTCGCATCGTCCCACACGCCTTCGAGGACGAGGGCCGGGGGGCGCGACTCGTCGACGCGCTCGTCGCCCGGATCGCCGCCCTCGCGCCCCGGCAGCGCGGCGAGGTCGGCATCGCCCTCACCGTGCTCGGCGCCCGGGCGAGTGCGCTCACCGTCGGCCTCCTCCCGCGCCCCTTCGCCGACCAAGGGGACGCCGCGCAGGACCACCATCTCACGAGCTGGCTGGGGTCCTCCGTGGGGGCGTTCCGGAGCATCGCGCAGGCGGTCCGGCGCCTCGTGATCCTCACCGAGTACCTCACCCCCGAGGCGCAACGCGAGATCGGGTACCGCGGGCCCTATCACCTCCGCCCCCCTGCGGTGGGCTGGGAGGGCGCCCTCGACGGGATCCCCTCCGACGCCGAGCCGGTGCGTCGCCACGCCGACCCCGCGAGCGCGCACCATCCCCCGCCCTTCCGGACGACGATCGCCCCCCTCGCCCTCGATGGCAGCGTCCTCCGCGCGGATGCGATCGTGATTGGCACAGGTGCGGGCGGCGCGGTGATGGCGGCGCGCCTCGCGGAGGCGGGGCTCGACGTCCTCATCCTCGAGGCGGGGGCGCTCCGCGACGGTCGTGACTTCGCCGAGCACGACGCCGACGCACTCCGTGACCTCTACGCCGACGGCGCGCAACGCACCACCGATGACGTCGGCCTCTCGATCGTGCAGGGGGTCGGCGTCGGGGGTGGGACGAACATCAATTGGATGGTGATGCTCCGCACCCCCGACTGGGTGCTCGAGGAGTGGCGCACCGACCACGGCACCGAGGGGATGGGGGCCACCGAGTTGGCACCCTATTTCGAGCGGATCGAGTCCGAGGTCCACGCGCGCGTCGTCCCCGACGACGCGCACTCTCCGGCGAACCGCGTCATCCTCGACGGCGCGGCAACGCTCGGCTGGTCAGCCCGCGCGGTCGCGATCAACGCCAAGGACTGTGTGCGCACCGGCTTCTGCGGTGCCGGCTGCCGGACCGGCGCCAAACAGGGCGGGCTGCAGACCTACCTCCCGCGTGCGCACGCGGCGGGCGCGCGGCTCCTCCCACACGCGCGCGTCGCGCGCATCGAACTCGCGGAACGCGGCGGCCGCTTCCCGACCAAGCGCGTCCACTTCACCGAGACGACCACGGGCCGCGCGGGCACCGCCGTCGCCCCGATCGTCATCGTAGCCGGCGGCGCGATCGAGACACCGGCGCTGTTGCAGCGCTCGCGGATGGGCGGCGGCGGCACAGGACGCTTCCTGCGTCTGCATCCGACCACGGGGATCTTCGGAAGCTACGACCGGGAGATCTATGGTGCGGGTGGAATCCCGATGAGTTCGATGTGCGACGAGTTCCACCGCCTCGACGCGCACGGCTACGGCGTCTGGATCGAGTCGCCGCCGCTCCATCCCGGCATCGGCGCGCCGGCCGCGCCCGGCTTCGGGGCCGCCCATCGCGAGATGATGCTCGGCTTCAACCAGCTCTCGGCCCTCGTCATCCTCGCGCGCGATGGTGCGCGCCGCGGCCAGTCGGATGGCGACGTGCGCGTCCGTCGCGATGGATCGCTCTCCATCCGCTACGCGCTCAGTGCCGCCGACGCGCGACACCTCGAGACGGGGATGGTCGCGGCGGCGCGTCTCCACTTCGCCGCCGGCGCCCGCGAGGTCCACTCCGGCCAATCGCCGTCGGTGATCCTGCGTCACCCCGGCGAGGTCGACCGTCTGCGCGGCCGGCCGTTCGGCGCCAACCAACTGGCCCTCTTCTCCGCCCACGTGAACGGCACCGCTCGGCTCGGCGCCGATCGCCGCACCAGCGGTGTCGATCCCCACGGCGAAGTCTGGGACGCCCCCGGCGTCTTCGTCGCCGATGGCTCCCTCCTCCCCACCGCCCCCGGCGTCAACCCGCAGGAAACCATCATGGCGGTGGTGACGCTCATCGCAGAACGGCTGTTGGCCCGCCGACGCACGGCCCTCGTCTGACGCTCGACCCTGACCCGCTCCTTCTCCATCGCTTCCCGACCTATGCCTGCCTCCTCCAGCGTCACGCTTGCGATCGACACCGTCCGCACCCTCTCGATGGATGCGGTGCAGCAGGCCGAATCCGGCCATCCCGGCACGCCGATGGCGCTCGCCCCGCTCGCGTATGCGCTCTACACGAGGCACGTGAAGCACAACCCGGTCGACCCGCACTGGCCCGACCGCGACCGCGTCGTCCTCTCCGCCGGCCACGCGTCGATGCTCCTCTACTCGACGCTCTACCTGAGCGGCTACGACCTCACGCTCGACGACCTCAAGGCGTTCCGGCAGTGGGGCTCGAAGACGCCCGGCCATCCCGAGGTCGGGCACACCGCCGGCGTCGAGACCACGACCGGGCCGCTCGGACAGGGGATCGGCAACGCGGTCGGGATGGCCGTCGCCGAGGCGCAGCTCGCCGCGACCTTCAACCGCGACGGCCACACGCCGATCGACCACTACACCTGGTTCATCGCCGGTGACGGCTGCCTGATGGAAGGCATCTCGCACGAGGCCGCCTCCTTTGCGGGCCATCAACGGCTCGGCAAGCTCATCGGCTTCTGGGACGACAACAACATCACGATCGACGGCCGTGTCTCGCTCGCCTCGAGCGACGACGTCGCGGCCCGATTCGCCGCCTACGGCTGGCAGGTGCTGCACCTCACCGACGTGAACGACCAGGAGGCGATCGACCGCGTGATCGCCGAGGCCAAGGCCGACACCGCGCGTCCGACGCTCATCTGCACCAAGACGATCATCGGCTTCGGCTCCCCCAACCGCGCCGACACCGCGAAGGCGCACGGCGAGCCGCTCGGGAAGGACGAGATCGCGCTCACCAAGCAGGCCTATGGGTGGCCGAGCACCGAGCCGTTCCACGTGCCGGAGGGGGCGCTCGCGCACTGGCGCGAGGCGAAGTCGCGCGGCGTCGCGCTGCAGAAGGCGTGGATGGACCGCTTCATGGCCTTCACGAAGGCGCAGCCCGTCGCGGCCAAGGAGCTCGGGCGGCGCTGGCACGGCGACCTCCCAACCGGGTGGGAGAAGACACTGCCGAAGTTCGACGCGACGAGCGGGAACGTCGCGAGCCGCGCGGCGAGCGGCACCGTGCTCAACGCGATCGCCCCGGCGCTCCCTGAGCTGCTCGGCGGGTCCGCCGACCTCACCGGCTCCAACCTCACCGACGTGAAGGGGGGCGCCCTCTTCTCCGCCGAGGATCGCACCGGGCGGAACTTCCGGTACGGCATCCGCGAGCACGGGATGGGCGCGATCATGAACGGGATGGCGCTGCACGGCGGCGTGATCCCGTACGGGGGCACCTTCCTCGTCTTCGCCGATTACATGCGGCCGGCGATCCGACTCGCCGCCCTGATGAAGCAGCGGGTGATCTACGTCTTCACGCACGACTCCATCGGCCTCGGCGAGGACGGCCCGACGCACCAGCCGATCGAGCATCTGACCTCGCTGCGCTGCATCCCGAACCTCCTCGTCCTCCGGCCCGCGGACGCGAACGAGGTGGCCGAGGCGTGGCGCATCGCACTGATGCATCGTGACGGACCGAGCGCGATCATCCTCACCCGGCAGAAGCTCTCCTGCGTGGACCGGACCACGCACGCGCCGGCGATCGATGCGACCAAGGGGGCGTACGTGCTGAAGGATGCCCCGGCGGGGTCGACGCCGGCGGCGGTGATCCTCGCGAGCGGCTCCGAGGTGGAGATCGCGCTGCAGGCGCAGACCGAGCTCGCGGCCGGTGGCATCGCCACGCGCGTCGTCTCGATGTGCTCGATGGAGCTCTTCGCGGCGCAGGATGCGGCGTATCAGGCGTCGGTGCTCCCCGCTGGGATCCGGCGGGTGGCGATCGAGGCCGCGCATCCGAATAGCTGGTACCGCTGGGTCGGCGACACCGGGACGATCATCGGCATCTCGACCTTCGGCGCGAGCGCGCCGGCGCCGACGCTCTACCGGGAGTACGGCATCACGGCGGAGGCGGTCGTGCGGGCGGTGCGGGGGTGAGGACACCTCCACGACGGAGGCGTCGATGAAGCGCCTCCGCGTCCTCCTCCTCACGCACCCCGACCTGGTGCCTCCCGAGGGCACCATCGCACGCACCTCCCGTCACGGCTTCGAGATCAAGACCGAGGCTGACGTTCGCGACGGGCTGCGCGCCCTCGGCCACGAGGTGCACGTCCTCGGTGTGCAGTGGGACCTCGGGCCGATCCGCGACGCCGTCGCGACCTTCGCCCCCGACATCGTCTTCAACCTCCTCGAGGAGTTCCACGGGGAGACGATGTACGACCACAACGTGGTCAGCCTGCTCGAGCTGCTGCAGGTGCCCTACACCGGCTGCAACCCGCGCGGTCTCGTGCTCGCCCGGGGAAAGGCGCTCGCGAAGAAGCTCCTCACCTATCATCGCCTCCGGGTCCCGGACTTCGCGGTCTTCCCTCGCGGCCGGACCGCACGGCGGCCGCGCGCCCTCGACTTCCCGCTCATCGTGAAGTCGCTCACCGCCGACGCCTCCCTCGGGATCTCGAAGGCGTCCGTGGTGGCCGACGAGGACGAGTTGGCGGCCCGGGTGCGATTCATCCACGAACGGGTCCGCACCGATGCCATCGCGGAGCGCTTCGTGGACGGTCGGGAACTGTACGTGAGCATCCTCGGCGACGGCCGCATCCGCACCTTCGCGCCGTGGGAGCTCACGGCGCGCCCGACGACCCCCGGCGAGCCCCTGATCGCGACCGAGCGCCTCAAGCACGACCCGGCGTACCAGTCCCGGCATGCGGTGGCGATCCGCCCGGCCGCCGATCTGCCGACGGAAGTGACCACACGCCTCCTCCGCGACGCCAAGCGGATCTATCGCATCCTCGAGCTGAGCGGCTACGCGCGACTCGATTTCCGGCTCGATGCGGAGGGACGCGCCTGGTTCCTCGAGGCGAATCCCAATCCCGACATCGCCCGCGGTGAGGAGTTCGCCGAGGCAGCCGCACACGCCGGAATCCCGTATCCCGAGTTGCTGCAGCGCCTGCTCACGCTCGGCCTGCGTCGACACCGCTGAGCCGGCCGACTCCGAGGCGTCGCGGCACGGTCCACAGGGGTTGACCGGGTTATCCTTCGCGAGCGGTCAGCGTCTCGCCCCCGCCGCGCGTACCTCTCCCGTGATCCCCATGCCCCGCCTCCTGCGCCGCGCCATCCTGGCCGCGGTCCTGCTCCTGGTTTCCCCGTCCGTCCGGTCGAGCGAGGCCCAGGGTATCGTCGATACCCGCGTTCGGGTCTTCCTCGACTGCCAGACGTTCGGCTGCGACCGGAACTTCTTCATCACCGAGCTCCCCTTCGTCCTCTGGACGCAGGACCGTCTCGATGCCGACGCGCACCTCCTCGTGACGCGCCTGGGCACCGCCTCCGGTGGCGGCGAGTACACGGTGACGCTCTACGGACATCGTCGCTTCGAGGGCCGTGCGGACACACTCGTCACCACCCTCCCGCCCAACACCACCGATGACGTCAGGCGGCGCGAGCTCGCCCGGCTCTTCAAGCTCGGGCTCGTCACCTACGTCACCCGGCTCCCCGGGCAGGAACGCTTCAGCGTGCACTACGACGCGCCGGCCAATGCCCCGGCCGCGCCGCGGATGACCGATGTGCAGGACCCGTGGAACCTCTGGGTCTATCGCACGCGCCTCAATGGGGGCGGCGGCGCAGAGAGCCGTGCGAGCAACTACGAGGTCACCGGGAACGTCACCGCATCACGCATCACCGAGGACTGGAAGGTCATCTTCTACCTCCAGAACGAGTATCGCTTCAACCGCTTCAAGATCACCGACACCACCTCGCGCGAGTACATCCGCCGCAATGGTGATGCCATCGCCCGCGTGGTCAAGAGCGTCACAGAGCACTGGTCGGTCGGCTCGAGCGTCG
>JACCDG010916056.1_pt1 | contig 13518 bp, 15 predicted proteins | sample 7442471 | NCBI WGS metagenome assembly JACCDG01 (sample SAMN15323444, study PRJNA562643) | freshwater metagenome | isolation source: river surface water | place: USA:Blue River Watershed | collected 2017-08-17 | reverse complement strand
GTGCGCTGCGAGTTCGTACTGAGTGAGCACCTCCTCGTCGGTGTGGACGATCTTCGTGCCGAACGGGGGGTTGGTGAACAGCACATCGATCGAGCCGAGGGGGACGCGCTCCGCCGCACCGGGGGACCAGCGGTGAGGGTGCGCCAGGCTGTTCGCTTGAAAGAGTGCCCCCTCCCCGTCGTTGTTCATCACCATGTTCATTTTCGCGGCGCGAACCAGGTCCGGGTTCAAATCGAGGCCGGCCACGCGAGTTGTGAGGTACTCCGTCCGCTTGCGATCGAGTTCGCGCCGCTCGTACTCCGTGGGTGAGTTTGGATCGGCCCACTGGGCTCTCTCCGTCATCTCCAGATTCCCCAACGCTCGGTTCATCGCGGTTATCAGGAACCCGCCGGTCCCGCACGCCGGATCGAGCAGCGACTCGCCGAACTGCGGATCGAGCATGAGCACCGCCATGCGGCAGGCGTTGCGTGGGGTAAAAAATTCGCCGCGGTCACCGCGCAGATTTGACCCGACGATCTCCTCGTACGCGATGCCCTTCACATCTACCGACGATCCAAGCAACGAGAAGCGCTGGATTTGGGACACGACGTACGCGAGGACGATGGGTTCAAGCTCGATGACCTGCGTCGGGCCGGTGAAGATCGCGGGGTACTTCTTCACGACTTTCTGGGCCAAGAGTGTCGCGATGCGGTTCTTCGCAGTTGCAGCCGCGGTGCTGCTCGACAGTTCCGACGGCGTCACGAAGAACTGGAGGTGGCCCGAACGCTCATCCTCGATCTTGCAGAAGATGAGCTTGAGCAACTCCCAGAACGCGGCCGGCTTCTGCTTGCCCGAATTGGTCGCTATATAGTTGTGGCAGCGGCGGAACGCGAACAGCAGGTTGTCTCCCGTCGCGGCCATCAGGTTCTTGCGCTGCGGCCGAGCGGCGTCTGCTTCGCTCTGGCCCGCAGACGGGATGTCGATGATCTCCTCGAACGCGACGTGCCCATCCTGCATGCGCTTCGCGAAGCAGTAGCGGTCGTCGCCGTTGGTCCAGAGCCCGAACTGGGCGTTCACGCAGGCGGCCATGTACGATTGAAGCTGCCCAACCCCGTCGCGCTTGGCCTGAGAGTTTGTCCCGGGCTTCTTCGTCTCCATCAGGATGTGCGCGTTGGTCTGGACGTGTGGCTTACCCGGAGCGAACACGACGATGTCCACGCGGGGCTTCGCGGAGCCCATCTTGATCCGAAACTCCGGCGCACAGTCGGCGGGTGCGTAGCGGTACTGCCGGATGAGGGCCTTCTCCAAGTTCTGGCGGACGTACTCCTCGGGCGTGTCCCTCACCGCGCGACCGGTCAGGAAGTCGGGGATCTTCCCGTCTGGGATCGCGCCCACGGCCACGGTGGCGGGCGGTGCAAAGGGATGCGGCGGAAGCGCCAAGGGGGTCGGCTTCGCAGTCGGGGGGCTCATGTCTTGGGTCTGCTCGGTAGGCTCGACCACCGATGCGTAAAGATGAGCCAGCAGGTCCTCTGCGGCTAGACTCGGATTACTCGTTCTGTATTCGCCACCTCGCTCCACGAGGTAGTTCTGCGGGCCACTCCCAGCGTCGGTAAGCTCATCGAACTTGCCTGCGCGAATGCCGCTCATCCAGTAGTGAACCCACGCTTTGTATGCCTTCAGGGAACCGACGCGCACAAACCGACCGTCGATGGTTCCGTCCTCGCGCTGCCCCTGAAACTTCGCGAGCACCACGCCTTGATGCGCGAGCACCACACCAACGTTCTCGGGCTCTCGGCGCCGCAGGTCTCGCACGTACTTCGCAATCAGGAATCTGGTCGTCATACAACATCCCAAGCTCGAACTAGCGGCATCTGCGAAGCTGCCTGTCGCAGAGTGTACATTAGTCTTGATTTGCGAGCGATGAGGAATGCGGAGACTTCCATTGCCTCATCGTCTGAGAGAAGGTTGGCGCGTCGGACTTCTTGGCACACGTTTGCAATCACGTCATTGCGGATATCGTGTATTCTGTCCGCCCAGGGTCGAAACGACTTCGATTCGCGAATTAGCGGGGCGATGCACCCAGCGCGAGCACCTCGTCCAGGTGCTCGCCGACTTTCCAGGCGATCACCTCCCGGCCAGGGATCCCGAAGGCGCCCTGCGCGCGCCACTCGACCTCGCCGGCCGCGAGCAGACGCCCCTGCTCGTCCACGCGCCGCAGGTCGAACCGACCGAGGGCGCCCATCTTCCAGAGCCGGGCCGCCTGCCGAGCGAGCGCCTTCAGAGCGCCCTCCGCGTCGCCGCGCATCGCTGGCGCCGTGGCCAAGTCGTAGACCTTGGTGCCGCCCGCCTGCGCCTCGTTCGCGAACCGCTGCGCCGCGATCAGCTCTTCCTTCGTCCGCTTCACCCGCGTCGCCACCTTCGCCATCACCGGCATCGCTTTCTCCTCGGGGCCCGCCAGCCCGTCAATGCGACGACGCCCGCCGCGCCGCCGAGTGGCCATCTTGTGCCCGCGTGGGCGGCGGCGCTACCCCTTCGGGCAGATCTCCACCACGAACCCGATCCGGCTCTTCGCCCCCGCGCACGTCGGGATGGTGAGCGGCTCCGAGTCGGGGTTCACGATCGTCCACTGGGCGTCGTAGAGCCCGGGCTCGTCCGTGTCCCCCTCCGCCGGGACCCAGGTGACCTCGTCGCCCTGCGTGCTGTAGCTTGTCGTGAGCGAGCACGAGCCCGTGACCTGATGGCCGTCCCCGCGGCGCGTGAGTGTGAGCGTGATGGTGCTCGCCGGGTCGGGGATGTAGCGGTCCCCGCTCGCGTCCCGCAGGCTCACGGCGAGCGCGCTCGGCGTCCCGAAGTCCCCCTGTGCGATCTCCACGTCAGCCACCGAGCAACCTCACCTTCCGGTGCGCGGGGGAGAGCAGCCGCACCCGCCGCCGCGCCGGCGAGAGGAGGAGCACGTGCGTCGGCAGGCTGGCCGTCCCGGTCGGGGGCTCTGGCTCCGGGGTCGACCCGCCGGAGCTGGACGTGCCGAAGCCGAAGGCGACGGCGGCGCGCCCGATGAGCATCCCGAGGCGGGCGAGGACGCTCACAGGTCCAGTCCCTCGTCCCCGAGCTCGCCGGCAGCGTCGGCGACGATCACCTCGCCGACCATCTCGAAGACCTTGGCAGCCGGGTCGCCCTCGGCGAGCAGGCCCCGCACATCCTCGTGGTCCATCTGAAGGGTCACCTCGCCGAGGTCCACGTCGACCGAGACCTCGACGCCGCCGACCATCTCGAGGAGCCCGGCCACGCGCGCCCGGAGGCCCACGACCACGGCGACCTTCCCGCGGAGAGCGTGCGAGAGCTGCGCGAACCGCTCGCGCTCGAAGGCGCCCCGGCGGGGGCGGCGGCTCACGCGCGCGACCACGCGGCGGCGAAGGGCGGCGCGGGAGGCGCTCAAGCGTGGAACCTCCGGAGGGCCCGGCGCGTGGCTTTCGCCTTCTTGCGAGCGTCGCCGCGGTGCCGGCGCTCGATCCACCACAGCTCGCGCGTCAGCGCCTCGGTCCGGCGCTGCGTCTCGGCGAGCGGGCGGTGGGTGTCGAGGTGGAGCGTGACCGCCGTCGCGAACTCCGATGCCGCGGCAGCGAGGCTCTCGAACGCCCCGCGCAGCCGCTCCATCGCCTCGATGAGCGGCTGCGGGTCGAACGACAGGTTGCAGGTGATGTCGGTGCTCACGAGGCGCTCCCCTTGATCCCGTCCAGCGCGTAGAGCGCCTCGGAGAGATGGTCGAAGAGGGCCCGCTGCTCGTCCGTGAGCTTGGGCCACGTCTCGGCCATCTCGGCGCGAAGCTCCCGCGCGCGCTCGCCCTCCCCGCAGCCGGAGCGCATCTCGCCGTGTAGCTCGACGAGCTGGCCCTGGTACCGGAGGGCGGTGCCCAGCTTCTCCCCGCCGTTCTTGAGCCGCTCGTCCCAGTCGCCGTTCTTGAGCCGCTCGTACCGCTCGGGGTCGTCCGTGCGCATCCGCTCTGCGGCCATGTCCCGGCACGGGCGCATCATCAATCGGACGACCTCATCCGACTGCGCTGCGGTGAGACGGGGGCGGCCCTCGTCGTCCGTGTGGATCCCCGCCGCCCTCTGGATCTCCTTCAGCTTCTCGCTCAAGCCCATCACGTCGCCGCTCCTCTCTTCGCCGGCGCGCCCGTCTGCGCCGTCACCGCACCGTTCGAGGCGTCCCGGATCTGCCAGCTCTTCGTGACGGTGGTCCCGTCGTCCGCATAGAGCCTCAGCGTGCCCGGGTTGCCCGCCGTCTCTTCCAGCCGGTTGGTAAGGCCCATGCGGAGCAGGTGCAAGCCGTACCCGAACGTCCCGCTCGTCGGCGTCCCCTCCGCCGTCGCCCACACCTGCGCCGCCACCGCGCTCGCCGACGGCGGCGCCGTGATCGCCGCCAGCGTCGCGCCCGCGCTGCCGCTCGTCGCGTGCCCCGACAGCAGCTCGTCCCACACCGCATCGGCGACCGTCGCCGCGGAGGGCGCCGCCGAGTACGAGCCGGCCGCGAGCCTTGTCGACACCGCGACGTCGAGGTACGTGCCAACCACGTACCCGAGCGAGCCCGAGGCGTAGCCGTCCGGCACCGCGCTCCCGAGTACCTGGGCGGCGACCTGCGAGGCCGTCGGGGGCGCCGAGTAGCTCCCGCTCGCCAGGCGGCTGCTCACCGCCGCGTCCAGGTAGGTGCCGACGAGGTAACCCGCGGTCCCCGACGAGAACGCCCCCGGCGTCGCCGTGCTCCAGACCTGCGAGGCGATGGTGCTCGCGCTCGGCGGCGCGCTGTACGAGGAGGACGCGAGCCGCGTCGAGAGGGTCACGTCGAGGCGCCCGAGGGCCTCCCCGACGCTGCCCGAGATGGTGTGACCGGAGAGCAGCTCGTCGCAGACTGCGTCGGCCACGCTGCCCGCCGTGGGCAGGGCGTCCACGCTGGACTGCGAGGCGATGCCAGAGGAGCCGATCCCCGTGAGGGTGCGGCTGACGGCGCCCCAGACCGCCGAGGCGTTCGAGCTCGCGGAGGGCAGCGCCGAGACGGCCGTCCCCACCGCCGAGAGCACCGAGGAGGTCGCGAGGCCGGACTGGATCTCCGCCACCGCGTCGGCCTTCAGGGCGCCCGCGTCCACCGCGTCATCCACCAGGTCCATCGCGGCGCCGGGGGCGGCCCTGGAGGTGATGGTCGCATCGAGGCGGGAGACCTTCTCACCGGTCGATCCCGAGGTCGTGTGGTCGCTCGCCGTCTCGTCCCAGACCGCGTCTGCGATGGTGGCCGCCGAGGGGGCGGCGGAGTAGCTCGCGCTGGCGAGCCGGGTGCTCACCGCGACGTCGAGTCGGCCGATGGCCTCGCCGGCGGAGCCGCTCGTCCCGTGACCGGACAGGGCCTCGTCGAGGACGGCGTCGGCGATGTCACCGACCGTGGGCGGGGCCGTGTACCCCGAGGTCGCGAGGCGCGTGGACACGGCGGCGTCGAGCCGCGAGAGGGCCTCCCCCGCCGTCCCGGCCGTGGTGTGCCCCGAGAGGGCGCGGTCGAGGAGGGCGTCGGCGATCTCGTTCGCGGCGCTCGCCGCCAGCTCCGAGGAGCCGATGGCGTCGGCGGCGATCTGGGCAGCGCCGATCGCGTCCGTGGCGATCTTCGCCGAGGTGATGGCGTTGTCCGCCAGCTTGGCCGCCGTGATGGCGCCGTCGGCGACCTTCGCGCTGGTGATGGCGTCGGAGGCGATCGCCGTCGCGGTGATCGAGGAGGCCGCCAGGGAGGCGACGTGGACGCCTCCGACGACGAGCGTCCCGGTCGCCGGCAGGTTCGAGGCGTTCGTCGTGGTCACCTCGGAGAACCGGACGACGTAGTGCCCGGCGTTCCACCCCGTCGTGTCGACGGTCGTCCGGTACGAGCCCGGGGCGTTCGTGCTGGAGACCTCGCTCGGCGTGGCCTGCCGCGTCGTCCACCCAGACGCCTTGAACGTGGCGTCGTTGAAGTCGTAGAAGTACCCGTCGGTGTCCCGGCGGATGTCGACGCGGATGTTGCTGGAGCCCGTCACGGCCGCGCCCGCGCTCGTGTAGAGGGGCGGCGTCTCCAGGGGGACGGTGTCCCCGGCCTTGACGTACTCGATCGCGCTCATGGTTCAGAGCCCCTTGCGGATGAAGGCGAACTTGCTGGTGTCGAGGCCGGCCTTCGCCATCTCGTCGAGCATGCAGGGGGCGCACACCGCCAGGTGCTCTCCGCTGCCTGTGTTCTCCCACTCGTGCGCGAAGTCGCGCCCGCACGTGGGGCAGTGGGGCTCGGCGGTCCCGAAGGTGGTGACGGTGCCAGAGGAGCCGCGGACCTTCGCGGCGCCCGACTCCGCGTACATGATGAACCCGCCGGTGGGGTTCGTGGTGGGCACCGTGGTGGCGTTGGCCACGTCGATGACGCCCACGCCGCCGCCGTACGAGGACATCCCGAAAAAGCTGGCGTTGCCGGCGTTCGTGAGCCGGAATCGCTCGGTCAGGCCGCTGCCTCCCGAGCCGCCCGTCGAGACGTAGAAGTCGTACCCGTCGTAGACCTTCATCCGGATGTTGCCGCTCGGGACGTCGATGCCGCCCCCGTTCTGCGTGCCGTCCCGGATGCGAAAGCCCGTGTTGTTCAGGCAGACGAAGCCGTTCGTCTGCATGACGTAGTCGGAGAAGTTGTTGCCGTCGAAGCCGAGCTTGAACTTGTCCGATCCGGCGCTCCCGCCCGCGCCCATCATGCGGATCGCGAGCTCGCAGGTCTCGCTCCCGTTCGTCGCCGTCGTCCAGCGGAAGATCAGGATGGCCGCCGTCTTGTCCGTCCCCGAGGCGTTCTCGAGGACGACGGGGATCTGGAAGTCGAAGTTGGTGCCGGCGGTCCCGCTGGTGTTGTGCTTCAGCGTGAGCCCGGTCGTTCCGGCGCCGGTCGCCGAGTCGCTGACCGCGACCGTGACCGACCCGTCAGCCGCTGGGGTGAGGCCCCCGCCTCCGCCGCTCTTGGCCGGCTGCGTGATCACTCGACCACCGCCTCGGCCCCGGCGAGGTGCATCCCGAAGACCTTCAGGCGGGGGAACACCACCGCCGCCGCCGCTGCGAAGTCGGCCCCTGCCTGGGCCCCGCCCTGCGCCGCGACGTAGGCGGCGACCTCGGCCATCGTGAACTCCCGCGTCGAGACGCGCTCGCCCCCCGTCGTCTCCGCGGAGATGCGCATGTAGACGACCCCTCCCTCTCGTCGCCCCTGGAACTCGACCGGCCTTGTCAGGTCGATGGTCTTCGTGGGGGGGACGATCTCGTAGGCCGTCGCCGCGAGCTGCTCTTCCAGGGTGGGCACGGGGCGGTAGCGTACCTCGTGACACACGTTGGCTCAAGACGGCCCCTGATGGGGGCCCTCAGGCCGCCCGGCCGCCGCCGATGACCTCCACGCTGACGGAGGCGGTCCCGCCGCCGGCGAGATGCCGCTTCACGGCGCCGGCCAGCGCGTCGAGGTCGTCGTCGTGGCCCCGGTCCTCGTCCGAGATGCGCGGCTCCCAGCTCGTCGCCTGCCGGAGGAGACGCTCGTTCCAGTCGCCGCGCACGATCTTGATGCGCCCGAGCTTGGTCGCGGCCGGCTTGCCGTCGTGCGTGGTGTCCGCGCGGTCGTTGTTCGCCGGGGAGGCCACGGTCGACAGGTACCGGATGCGCAGGCTCTTGGCCCCCCGCTCGCGCTCGCACTCCGCGGGCAGCCCCAGGGCCTGCACCATCTGGGCGACCCTCGGCGCGTCGCGCTTGCCGGCGGCGCCTGGGTCGATGGCGAACACCTGGAGCACCGCGTCCCCGTCCTGTTCTCCCGCGACCTGCCGGATGAACGCGTCCGTCTCCCCCGGGTCCTTCCGGCAGAACACCGCGTCGTCCACGTAGAGGTACCCGTCCTCGTGGAGCGCCACCCGGTAGCCCACCGTCCAGTCCGGATCCGGGTTCTCGCGCGTGGGCACCGAGGCCGCGAGGTCCCAGCGGCGCAGCCACTCCGCCCGCCCGGGCGGCACCTCGTCCACCACCTCGAACCACGAGCGCTTGAAGTACAGGCCGGGGGCCGGCTTGATGCTCCAGTCCCCGAGCTCGAGCTGCTGCGCGCGGACGGGGTCGTTCTGCCGGAGCTTGGCGACGTAGTTCGGCTCCGCCTCCAGCAGGGCCTGGTTGTCGCTCATCTTCGAGGCGATGAACGTCCGGGTCTCGGCCGCCGCGCCTCGCCACGAGAACGGCTCCGTCGAGAAGCGCTCGCGCGCCTCTTCGCCCTCGCCGACCATCGCGACGTAGAGCACCTGGGCGCTCGCGGCCGGAGGGCGCCGTCGCAGCGCCGGCTGCCCATCGGCCCCACGCGTCTCCTCCCAGCGCGCCGGCAGGCCCTTGCCGCGCACCACCTCGCCCGTGCTGTGGTCCGTCAGCTCCCAGTCCTCGAACTCGAAGTCGTCGTCGAGCCACGGCCCCCACCGCACCTTGATCCACTCCACCCCGGGGTCGTCCTGCTCGGGCGGGTTGGCCGTGCTGACCGCTCGACGGCGAAGCCCTGGGATCGTGCCGCGGCGCCGGCCGATGATCTCGGTGTACTGCTTGAGCGTGAAGTGCGGCAGCTCGTCGAAGAGCACGTCGTCCCACTGGAGGCCGATGTATTTCTTGTAGTCGTCGTCGTTATGGCAGTGGCCGAAGCGCGCGCGGCCGTTCTCCTTCGAGATGAGCCACGACCCGTCGAACCACCGCGTATCCGGGATCGCCGCGAAGGGCTTGTACGCGAAGGAGCCGTAGGGCCGGCCCTCGTGGAAGATCCAGCGCGCCTCGTCGAAGAGGTGCGAGAGGTCGTCGCTGGTCCGCCGGAGGATGAGGGCGCGGTAGCCGCGCATCATGATCCGCTGAGTCAAAAGAGCTACGATCGCTGCCGATTTGCCCCCACCTGCCGCCCCACCGAAAAGGATCTCGTCCGCCTCGCTCTCGAAGAGCTGACGCTGCGGGCCAGGCTGCGGCGTCCAGCAGGGGAGGGCCTGCTGCGCCGCCCGCTTCTCGTGCTCCTCGAACATCGAGAGCAGCAACTCGCAGGCGGCGATCTGCTGCTCTTCGATGCTGGGGACGTTGGCGACGGCTCGGGCAGGAGGCATGCGAGGAGGGACGTCTCAGGGTGGCACAGGACGGCCGGACGTCACGTCGCGCAACGTCGCGATCACGCCCGACACCACCACGCCGAGACCGCCGAGGGCGAGCGCCCACCACGCAGCCCCCGCACCGATGCCGTACCCGAAGCACCACGCGCAGAGCGCCCACGCGAAGGCCGGCCCGATGCGCGCCCTCACGGGGCCACAGCGGCTCACGAGGCGCCCGACTGCACACCCTTCGAGATCACCCAGAACGCGGCGAAGCCCATCAGCCCGGCGCCGCCGAGCCCGCTCCACGCGAATTGGAACCCGAACGCGAGCAGCGCCCCGAAGTACCCGACTCCACCCGCCACCACCGGCGACAGCGTGAACCCGATTGCCTGCGCCGCTTTGATCATCCGCTCCGATGCCATCGTCTGCTCCTTGCTCTTCGTGCCGCCCTCGCCCGCTGCGAAACGGCACCGCACATCCTGGCCACTCCCGGCCCAACTTCAAGCCGCGCTCTCCCCGGTCGTCTCGATGACTACCGGCTCCGAGCTCGACGGGGTCAGCATCGCCGGAACCGGCTGCCGCAGCACCTCCGCCCGCGCCCGCAGCGCCCGCTGCACCTTCGCCCGCGCCGTCGGCTCGTCGACCAGCGCCAGCAACACGGCCTCCACCAGACCGCCGAAGGCCGGGTGCCCCACGATGTTCACCTGGAGCTTCGCCGCGTCGTCGAACACCCCGGCCGCCTTGCACCACCCCTCGATGGCGCCCTTCCGCTCCCGCAGGAGCAGGGCCTTGTCCATCGCCGAGAGCCAGGCCCCGTACCCGTCCTCGCCGAGCAGGGCGTCGTCGCACAACTCGATCTGCCTCTCCCACATCCCCATCGCGAGGACGCGCCGCTCGTCGATCGTTCCCCGGTCCACCCGGGCGTGGAGGTACGCCTCCCGGACCATCCTCCGGACGGTCGTCTCGGTGACCTCCCACTCCCTCGCCCACTGTTCCAGGTTGAGTGGAACAAGGCTCCCGTCCGCCACCTTGGCGACGATCTGGAGCACCCGTTCCTCGTGGAGGTACGCGGACTTGTCCGACCCCTGCGTGCGCGCGCGCGCGCGCGGCGGATCGTCCTCGGCTGGAACAGGAGCGGTGCCTGTTCCACCCCCTGGAACACCCTCCGGCGCTGTTCCACCTGTTCCAGGTGTTCCACCCGCCTCCTGCCCGCGCCCCCGCTTCACCTTCACCGGCGGCAGGTCCACGGTGTCCACCTTCGCCGCCCGGACCTGCGCCACGGCCTCGCTCCGCTCCCCCAGCCCGAGGCACTTGTGCTTGTGCCGCTTCACCGCGGTGTGGTTCACGTCCCCGCCCAGCTCCACCGCCAGCTTCCGGAAGCTCCGGTGGCTGGAGGTCCGCAGCTCCGCGTTCAGCTCCGCCGTCCGCTCCGCCCCGAGCGTCTCCGCGAGCTTGCAGCAGGGGCCCTTCGCCGCCGCCGTCTTCGAGGTGGTCTTGCTCATGCGATTTCCACCCCCACGGTAGCGCCGAAGCACAGCTCCATCTGGGCCAACGTGTGCGATTTCGGCCGCGCCGCGCTCCGGCTTGACGCCGCGCTACGAACCGCCCTACGATCGTTACCACGTTCGTGCGTGGCACCGTCTGGCTGCTCGGTCGTCGAGCCGTCTTGGGCCGACGTGAGCCGCCGACGACGGGTCCCGCTGCTGGGTCCGCCGTCGTTCGATCCTCGGTCCGTCTTCTTCTTCGGACCGTCGTCTCCTCCGTCGTCCGCTGCATCCGGGAGCGCAGGGACGCGCCACCGCTCGTCCGCCTCGGAAGACCGCATCCAGCGCCCCTCCGACCACGGCCGCTCCGGACGAGGCGGGTCCATCAGGAGCACGTGGATCCCCTCGCGCGTGACCTCCTCGACGGGGCAGAGGCAGAGCCTCCAGCGCCATCGGTCTCCGGGGCCGCGCATCCACAGCAGGTCCTCGAGCAGCGAGATGGCCTCGCGCAGAGGGAGCGGCCGGTCGACGTAGATGTCGGGGCGGCCCTCCCTCCGCAGGGCTCCTCGGTCGCAGATGTAGTACAGCGGCACCGTCGAGACGCGGATGAGCCAGGCGAGCTCGATCAGCACCTTCAGGATCTCGGTGGGGCTGCGCTCCGCGAGGGGCGGCAGCGTGGGCTCCGGCTTCTGGGTCACGGGTCCTCGTCGTTCTCCGGGGCGTCCCCGGTCGCTCTGGGTGCTCACGCTCGCCCTCCCGTCTCGTCGCGGCCGTCGTGGTCCGCGAACAGCGTACAGAACGGGAAGAACGTCATCCGCACTCGCCCGGTCCGGCCGCCTCGGTTCTTCGCGACGATGACGTCCACCACCTCGCTCGTCGGCGCCACCGGCCGGTCTCCGTCGGCGTACGCCTTGGCCCGCGCGAGCGCCGCCGGGTTGTGGATCAAGATCACGCGGTTCGCGGCCTGCGTGAGGCCCCGCGACTCGCGCAGGTCGCCGATCTCCGGCTCCTTGTCGCCGCGCTTCTTGTACTCGTCGTTGAGCTGCGAGAGCGCGAAGATGGGCACCCGGAGCCGCTGCGACAGGTTCTTGAGGGCGCGGCCGATGTAGCCGATCTCCTGCTCACGGCTCGCGTTCTTCGGCAGCTCGTCGCGACCGTTCACGATCTGCACGTAGTCGACCATCACCACGAGGTCGTCGAAGCCGAGGGTACGCGCCTCCGCCTGGACCGAGAGCGTGCGGGTCTGGATGTCGAAGGGCCGCAGATCCGTGCGGTCGTCGATCCAGATCGGCAGCGACCCGATCTCCTTGGCGGCGTCCACGAGCGCCTTCCAGTCCGCGTCGGTGAGCCGCTCCTTGCGGTCGATCTTCGACCCGTCGACGCGTGCGTGCGTGTACAGCATGGCCTCGCTCATCTCCTCGCGATCCATCTCGAGCGAGAAGATCAGGACGGCGACGCCCGACATCGCGAACGCGAGCGCCAGGCACCTCGCGAAGCTCGTCTTGCCGACGGACGAGAGCGCGCCGACGAGCACGAGCTGCGGCTTCACCGGCCCCGCCAGCCGGTCGAGGTCCTTGTACCCGGTCAGGATCCCCCGCACCGTGCCGTTCTCCGCGCTCTGCGTGACCTGCTCGAACACCGCCCGCAGCGCGTCCCGCACCAGCGTGGCGCCCACCCCGCCGCGCCGCTCGACGGCCTTGGCGATCTCGGCGGCAGCCCGAGAGAGCCACTCCCGGCGGTTGCCCACGTCGAAGTAGCCCTCGACCCGGACCCGGTCGCAGACCCCAATCAGGGTCCGCGTCGTCGAAAGGTCCACGAGCTGCTCCGCAAGCTCGCGGACGTTGCCCGTTGCCGGCACCTCGTCGACGATCTTGGCCAGCATCCCAGCCCCGCCGACCTTCTGGTACCAGCCGCGCTCGTGGAGCCACGCCGCGACCATCGACAGGTTCCAGGTCCGGGCGCCTGACGTCGCCTCCTGCGCCACTGCGAGAACCCCCTGCCAGATCCGCTGGTGCTCCTCCGCGAAAAAGTCCTCCGGCCGCAAGAGATCCACCACCAGCGCCAGGTGGTCCGGCACGAGGAGCACGTCGCCGATGACGATCCGCTCCAGCTCGAGGTTGTGCGGGGGCGGCGTCCCCGCGATGCTCGGCAGGGGCGCGGGCGCGTGGGGACGCGGGGCGAGAAGCGCCCGCTGGAGCTCGGCCGTCACGAGTCAACCCCCGGCTCCGGCTCGGTGGTGCCTGGGAGCACCCGGTCCATCAGACCCGCCATGGGCCCCCGCCCCGCGAGGGAGCGCCGTGGCGAGGCTTTTGGGGGGGGCGGCGGCGCCAGGTCCGTCCGGATGCGCCAGGACTCCACCGCGGGCTCGCCAGAGCCCGTCACAATGCCGTCGGAGGGGGGGCCAGGTCTGGGTCTGAACTGGGGGGTGGTACCCCCACTGGACCCGGCGGGCGGGGTGGCGGCCCGGAACCGGGCCCTGGCGGCGTCCCCGTGCTCCTTGGCGCGCTTCAGGTACCGCCCGACGTGGTCGCGTACGTAGGCGTCCAGGGAAGGCCCGTCCTGAGGCGCGGAGGCGGCACGGTCAGCCACGAAGGCGTCGATGGCGGCATCGGCATCCTCGGCCCGGCAAAGGGCCGCCTGGAGGGGCCCCAGCGCCCGCTGCGCCCACGTCCGGTCCCCGTGCAGGGTCGCGAGCATCGGGTGCCGGGCGACGGCGGCGAGCAGGCTTGCCGCGCTGGCCACCGGCGGGAAGCCCGTGGGGGAAGGCTCGGGTGATGGACGAGCCTCGGTATGGTCTACGGCTTGGGCTTTGCCCTCGTGCGTGTGTGCGCGCGCGCCATGTGTGTGTGAGAGATCCTGATCCTGAGTCTGAATCTGGTGTCGGGGGGGTGGGTGGCCCTTAGCCCCACCCTTAGGGTCACCCTCAGGGGTACCCATAGGGCCACC
>JACCDG011660871.1_pt1 | contig 13519 bp, 23 predicted proteins | sample 7442471 | NCBI WGS metagenome assembly JACCDG01 (sample SAMN15323444, study PRJNA562643) | freshwater metagenome | isolation source: river surface water | place: USA:Blue River Watershed | collected 2017-08-17 | reverse complement strand
CTGCTTACTTGCCTCCCCCAAGAATGCGCGTAAGCAGCCGAGGACCGCCTTTTTTAGCCCACGCCGGAAGGTGTGGATTCACCAGCGTGGGTGGAGAGCCCGGCTGGTGGTTAAAAGTAGGAGGACCGAACGTAGGTGGACCAACACTGAAGTTCGGTTTCATTGAAACCTCCTTAAAGTTAATTAGTCCTATATATCTTATACCAGAAAGAGCCATGAGTTTACAATCAAAATATCTAGCAAGAAGCAGAGTTAAGGACATTAGTTGCCCGCGTCTTCAGAAAATTTTGGGAGAGCTAGTAACTAAGTATCCCAAGTTGTACATCTTAAATTTATGGAGTTATCCGTATACTAAAAAAATAACTCTCATGGTTACAGATGTTGAGCTTGCATTTAAGCTAAACATATATGATAATATAACAGTGATATATGTAGCAGAAGAAAGCGTTAAGAGGACACTTAAGCAGGAATGGGTACGCGAGTACTTTATATCTCAGATGCCTGAATTTATGGTCTGTGACATTATCACATTAATAGAAGGCGGTGAATCTCCGGAAAGTGCCTGGAGTTATTTAGTGTCGATGTGGCTACCCGATAATCAAACAGCTAAACAGGTATTGGAGTTTCATAGTGAGTGATAATGAGCAGCACAACAAGGATTTTTTCAATCCTGCCATATTAAAAAGCTTTGACTTTGGGAATATACTAAAAGATCTGCTTGATAGTACCAAGGAAATTTCTGATAAAATTGCATCTTATGAGAAAGATAGATTACGTGATGAGTACAAATTGGACACTGTATTGAAAGAGATTGAAAAGATCAAGGTCAATTTAGAGAAGGTTAATGATCCTAAAACTGGATTAATAGCTATAGTAGAGGCTCACGCAAAAAAGCTAGAAGAGCTAGAGGCTAAGAATATTATCGAGAAGGTACAGAACAGCGATAAAGTAATTAACAATCTTACTAGGCTTGGATGGTTAGTTGTTTCCGCTATTATTGGTTTAGCAGTTAAGGTAATATTTTTTCCATGAATGACTATATTGAAAACCTAAAAACCGAATTTGCTAAAACTATTGATCCTAGTACTATCATTAGAAATTTTCTAAAGTTCTCTCCTATTCCTATAGTAATGCTAGATACTGAGTATAAGATTATTTTGTGGACCTACCCATTTAATACCTTATTTAATCTAGGTGGTAAGGATTTATCAGGATTATCTATATACTCAATTGAAGAAATTAAGGTTATACTGGCTCAAATTCTTAGGCCTAATATAGATTCTTCCGATTTGATACATATAAAGGAAGTTCCTTATGAGGTAGAAGTTCGCTGGTGGGGAGACGGTCCTATCATTTCCTTTAAGAATGTATCCATTTATAGAGACGTTGCGGAGGTAATAGAAAAGATTCCAAGAGATTATGAATGTGTTCATAATCCACGATGCGTCTTGAAGACTGCACTTTCTAATATAAAAAAAGCGGGGAAGGCTGAGTAGCCTTCCCCTTTGTTTATCGAACTTCCACAGCTGGATTTTCAGCGGAGTTGGCCTCTCCATATTCCATCCAGTTGTACAACCAAATCAAGGATGCCAGAGTAGTATCATAGATACCAACGTCTTCGCGGATTACCTTCTGACTAGGCACATCATACACTGACCTACCCTCGAATCCAGGAAGAAGGCGAACCGGCCTACTTAGGTTCTCCTTCTCGTAAAACTCCAAGGCTTCCTTGATAAGCTCTATGTGAGCTCTTCCAATGCCGAATATTCCACGATCTCGCATCAATCCGAAGTCTTTCCTTAGCAGGGCTTCATGGATCGCTCCATGATTTTTAGCCATGCTTACCCAGTGAGAATACGGTAGAATACACACATTTCCTTGTATCCAATACTTTGCATTTGGCATTTCTGGTACTGGAAATTCTTCTGGATCCACATCGTTGAATAGCTCCACCGTATAAGGAACAGCCTCCAGCCTTAATCCAGGCTGAAAGGCGGGTATGTCCAAACACGCTTCGCCAATTGAAATCGTTACGTTAGAATCCATTTTGGATCTCCCATTAGGTCTTTGATTGCTTCGAATAGATGCTTTCCTGTCTGTGGATAAGCCCGTATCCTTTGAAGCAGATGTTGTCTCAGATCGAGGTCTGGATGATCCAACAATACGAAGTAGAGTCCTCTACGTACTGGAAGATCAAACCTAGTTACTTCGGATAGTTTTTTACGATCATATCCAAAATTATTTACAATGCGAGTTACATCGTTTATTAGCATGTTTAGGCCTACAGAGCACCACTCAAAGGGCTCTTTATATTCTGGAAACATATACAAGAACTCTTCGTAGTTCCCAGAAAGAATATACTTTGCCATGTTAGTGAAGCTAGAACCCACATTGTATTTAGTCTTAAATGCAGAGAAATAGGTTTCCGATTTAACTTTGATTCGATTAACGCCGTCGTTAACTACATAACCCTCTTCCAAGTGTTGCAGTTTATTGGCAAGATCGATGGTTTCTTCTAAACTACTAACCTTAATACTTGTAGGAATATCAAATAAGTTAGCAAATGTTTCTATGGAAATTTCTTCCAGCGTTTCATTGTTTCGTACCATGATAAGGCGAACAAAGGCTTTATCATACTTGGTTACTACTCGATTGAACTTGGAGCATAACTCAAATACGTAAGTAAAGCCTTTGTCCAGCTTATTTAGCAACGGGTTTATCTGCGGATATGCAAGACCAAAGAAGGTAAGTTGTATTTCCGCATTAACTGGCCCTTCAGCATTTAGAGAGCCCAGAGTTGATAGCATCCACTTACCTAGATGGGAATACACTACGATACAAGTGCCGTCAAACTTTTGATATGCTCTAGCATTATCCCAGTTAATGGATGGAGCGTGATGTTCAAAATGGTTGAAGAACTTGTAAAAAGGGTATGCAACCACGGAATAGTTATTAAGTTCATCTAAGATAAGTCCTCTGCATTCTCTTGTTTCCTCATACATGTATCCTTTATTGTCATACTTATCATATTTAAAGAGTCTTCTGCCATCTCCAGAAAAATCTGTTTTAGAGTTAATACCAAGATTGTCCTTGATATCTACAGCAGAGAATCCTCTTTCCCATATGTATTCCTGAATTGCTAAAGCCATTACGGTGATCTTTCTATACAGTCTAACATATCCATTAACTGCGCGTAATAGAAATCATTGTTTGGGTTCTTAATTACCTCACGAGCCTTGTTGGCAAACTCAATCAAGTTATAAAGACTAGGGCCCTTTAGTAACTTATCAATGGTTTCCTTTGTATAAGTATCGAGGTTTAGCCTTTCCATAGCGGATATCATCACTGCCCTAGTGCTAGAATCTGAGTCCTTTGAAACGTCTAAGCAGGCACAAAGCTCTAGAATAGATTTTTTATAGATATCACACTTATTTAGTCCCATTCCTTCTATGTGCTCTATAATTCTAGCTGCTATCATCTTCTCTGCTTCTTCAGTGTTTTCATCAATGTCAGATATTATTCCGTATATCTCATGTCCATCCATACATAGGTTAATGGTTATTGCCACCGCTGAATCCTCCGAATAAGGTATTCATTGCAGTAAGCATGGTTTTGCAGTGCCCAACCAGCTCTAACATACGAGCCTCTTCATATCCTTCTTCCCAAGCGGTGGCTAACTCCATTATACTGGTGTATGGATTTTTCTCCCCTAGTGGGGCGTTCTTACCTTTGAAATAAGCACTGTAAATCTCTAACTGTTCTTGTGCGCTTTGCATGATGTTTCTTTCTATATGGTTGTTTGTCTTATTAAAAAAAGAAGGGGAGAATTTCTCCCCTTCTTTGATGTTCAATGCGGGGGAAAGCTTTACTCGTTGTCGTTGAGGAAAGCCCCGAGTGTGGAAAGGAACTTCTTGGTTGAAGGGAAGCCGGCTCTCTCGGCAGAAGCGATGAGCACGGTGGTTTCCGGAACGACAAAGAGGCCCTTCGTGTTTTCAGCTTCCAGGGCACCGCTGGCCAACCGCACGAAGGCATTCATTTTTGCGATTTCCCAGGAATGTTCTTCGTTGGGTTTCTTGACCGTGAGGGCGTACTTGTTTTTGAACTTGCAGATCGTCAGGATCTCGCAGGCATCCTTTTTCTTCTCGTCATGGAGGAACAGGATTTTGCCCTTACGAGCGCTCAGAAACATGAACTTGGTCTTCATAGCGTCTGTCCTTTTTTTGTGCGTCTAATGACGCATCCGGTTCTTTTGGTTTTATTCGAGGTATACATATCTTACTTACCAAATTGATTTGAGATGTGCCACGATAGCATTGATACGTTCTACATTAGTTACATGGAAAGGGTCCTCGATTTTATCTACAAGATCAGGTCTTAACTCGTATAGCTTGTTATACAATACTTGTCCTGATCGTTGTTCAGGATTCTGAAAATGGTACTTTCGAACGTTAGCCATGAATTCTTCAAAGCTCATGATGTTTCTCCTTCAAAACGTGAGGAAAAGGATTGACACATGGATAAGTTGATCTAATCCTACCACTACGAATCCGTTGTGATAATCCTTTTTCTCGAAGAAATAGTGTGTACCTTTAGACGTCACGAAATCTACGATTAGGTGCGCAAGGCCGTTTAGAACTGCAAATGAGAACGAAGCATATAGCCCGACTACTGGCCACATAAGTAGGAATAGAACCAAAGTGTACACTCCTACGTGTGCTAACAGCCAATTCAGGTTATTATACTTCTTAGTTGCCATTTCATGTGACTGACAAACAAAGTCTGCTAGGAAATGGCACAACATAATGTATAGAGCCATTGAAATTGGAATCATTTTACCAACTGATTTTGAGAAGGATGGACTTTCTTAACCCTAGGGTCGTTCGGAACAGTTTTAGATCATCTTTTTGCTGTTTGGTACTACCGCAATCAAAATACAATCTAACGTATGTACCGTTTTTAAATTCTAGCAGGTCGGAGAGCCAGTCCTGCATGCGTTCGTAGTAGTCTTTGTCTCCTGATGCAGCTTGTACGTAGCTTAAGGCATCACTAAAGTCTATTGTTCTTTCTGTCTTAATAACCGGTTTAACAGCCATTGTCTATTTCCTTTATATATGGTAATGCGGGAGAGGGGACTCGAACCCCTAAACCTTTCGGTACAGGAACCTCTTCACTACTCCTATTTTCATAGGCCAGCTTACGCTGTTGTAGTCCGGACTATATCATCACCCTCTTTTTCAAGTAGGGGCCAAGCGTGTAGTCTCTGAGGGGTCATTTCAGACTTCCCTGCGGATAGCCGATTAATATCCACACCAATTTTTACTTGCATGTTAGTCCAAATTATGCTATAATTTGGTAAACACCTAGTATGGTGGGCTTTACGGGTTTCCCGCAAATAGCTTGGTTCTCACTGATTATTACTAACCAGAGGTTCAGGTTTATGAAGACATTTACAAAAGAGCAATTAGAAGACATGTATTTAGTACAGAAGAAGACCCCCAGTACTATAGCAGCACACTTTGGGTGTGATCACAAAACGATACGCAAATACTTGCGCACGTATGACATCCCCTTGAGAACTGCCAAAGAATGGAATTATCTTCCACGTACAACACATGTATCTCCTACCTTAGAGGCACTACAAACTCCTATTTCTTTGATAGGCCATGCACTCTACCTAGCAGAGGGATGGCATACCGAGAGAACTGACAAGCTATATTTTTGCAATACAGATCCTATGTTGGTGCACGCGTTCATCAGGTGCGTCAAGGAAGTGTATCAATGCAGCCGTGTCAGATTGACAATGCAATCCCCCACACAATTACTAGCACAAGCGCTTCTAAAGGAATTTCCAGATACAGCTGTGTATCTTGATCCCCAAAGAAAGAAACCACTTATGCGAGTAAATGTTGGTGGTAAAGTATTGTCCAAGGAATTCATAGAGAATGCAAGAATGCTTTTGTCCTCAAAAGAGTAAATCCTGCGCGTTTACCATTTTCGCCACTCCCGCGACCGACGCTACGTATGAAAAGACGAATCGCCTAGCGTATTATTTGCGTCGTTTAATCTAGTCTGTCCCGACTATCGCGCATGTCAGAAAGAATATTCCCCATCCGAGAAAGGGCCCAATGATGAAGGTGGCTATTCCACAGGCTATGTCATAGGACTCCACCGGTGTAGCCTTTGCAGCCTCGATGATATCTACGATACCACCGATGAAGCCCCACCAGATGCCCACGTAGGCTGCAAGGGCTATGCCAGCCGCTAGGATGAGTAGACGTATCACTTCTTGCGCCTTTCCGCCAGGGCCTTTGCGTATTCCTTCTCGAACTCGGTTTGCCGGCTCTTGAAGTGCTTGGCGTAGAACTCGGAGTCCCCATCATGGGCACCCATCTTGTTCATGCCGCCGGTAACGACTTTTTGCTCGATGCGTTTCTTGATGAGGAGGGTTCTTCTGCTCACAGTTGGTCCTTCTTCCTTGATAGGATAAATTTTAAGGCTTTGTTGTATTTCTTCATCATCCTCCAGCGCCTATCATCTGGAAGATAATATAATCGGTCAGGATCTAAATTGTCAAGTATGTCGAAGAGTTTCACTTTGCAAGCTAAGGAATTTGAAGAAACTCTGTCCCAATACACTAGGTTCGGCTCTCCAGGTAGATGTGTAATGGCTATTACCGCTTCTATAACGGAATTGCATTCCCCTATGGATTCCAGCATTTCTCTGGTAATGTTCTGGTCTTCCATGGAATCGTGTAATAACGCAACGCGGTATTCTAAAGAGTCTTCGGGAAAGTTATTTGCTACCCGCTGAAGGTGGCCGATGTAGGGATTTCCAGCCTTGTCTTCTTGGGTAGCGTGCCACTGGAAGACAATATCACGCAGTTCCACTGGGTTCAGTTTAGCTGTGCACATACGCCTTTGTCCTTTCCTGTGTTGCTGTGTTTAATGAGTACGCTGGGATTCGAACCCAGGACCAACGCCTTAACCTGCCGCACTAGCTTTCACTAGCCGGAATTGCTTCCGTTGCGGTCTGGACCATATCACTACCCACAGCATTATCTGTTTGGGTACACGACGTATGGCCTCTGAGGACTCTCCTGAAATCTTTATAGTCTTTTGCCAGGTTTACACCAATTTTCTGGTTGTTCTTTGCATCAACTAATCTTATTGCAAAATAGCTAGTATCTGTTAGTACTTCTGAGCTCTTCAAAAAGAACACCTCGTCGGTATCTAACGAATACAATGCAAAAACGTCAACATCATCTATGGAATATCGAAAATTATAGTTAGGCCCTGCCTTCTCAGCTTTCGCACTGATAGCACCATTTTTCATGGTACAGGCCTTAACTTGAATTTTGATCGGTTTGTTGTCTGCTAAGACAATGAGATCTGTACGAGACAAATCTCCAAGCTCAGTAAAGACAGCATATCCACAGGCGATGAGATGCTTTGCAACGCTTATTTCACCTAGAGAACCCTTTTGTTTCGCGTGCATAGACTCTGCATGCATAGGTTATTCCCCCCTTTCGGAGGTTCTCTAGTCAGGGTTGCCTGCTGATTACCCAATTCTTTGAATTTTTACGAGGAGGGCTCGTATCAAAGACTCTAAGGGCGTCCCAGCATATAGTCGTGTTCACTCACCTTGGTTTCCCAAAGGAGGCTCCAATTCAAAAGGGCGTTGCTCTACCAACTGAGCTACGTACTCGACCGAAAACATGGGCCTGCTGGGGCTCGAACCCAGGACTAATGCCTTATGAGGGCACTACTCTGACCAACTGAGTTACAGGCCCGAAAAACCAGCGGTGGAGAAGCTCCCCACCACCTCAGTCAAGAATTCCTGGCGTCGTCATCACGGCGGGGAGCTCTTCTTCTTGGACAAGCGCTTCCACCAAGATGGATCGCCTTTTTATCACGCTGACGGTCCATGATTCTTCTGCAGGCGTCCATATCTGCCCAGTGGCGTGGATGGTTCACAAGGTGTTCCATGGCTTGCTTTATGCCTGCCTCGCCATTAAGGGTGCGAGGAAATGCCTTGTTGTACCACTTTGCGAAATCTTCGGAATCCAGGGTTTCATAGAAGACCTGAATTTCTTCCCGAGTGGGCTTCGGCTTCGGAGCTGCTTGAGAGTTCCACCAAGCTCGCACAATGAAGGCTAGGCGCTTCGCTATAGCTTGGATAGATCGTACCATGTTTCCCTCTCAGGAAATGGGAAGTTCTCATCAATTTCAGGCAAGTCGTTCAAGCCATACCACCAAGCTTGCACTATAGGTTTCTTCCCTAACTCGAAGATCCTGCTAGCACGGTGTGCCTCTTCCGTAGTAGCAAAGATGAAGGTATGCTCAAAAGCGTACCACGTGTAGTAGAAAGGCGTGAAGCCCTGGCGTCTCATGGCCGGTATGACCCAGTATTTGAGATACCTGGATGGAGTTGCTGCTCTCCATACACAGCCATGCACAGGCTCAGAGTCTACTCCGTACCACCATTTATTCCAGTGGCGAATACCAGGCCAGTAATCCATTCCACACTTGAAATAGGACCAGCGATATTCAAGCCAGACCTTGAAGCCGTCCTGTTTGATGGTGCGCTTTCTGAAGAGCTCGTCGGAAAATTCACTCATGGTTTGGATCCTCCAATGCATGACGTTTTTTGTTAAGCGAGAGACGGGACTTGAACCCGCAACCTGAAGCTTGGAAAGCTCCTGCTCTACCATTGAGCTACTCTCGCAAAAGTGGTCCCCACAGGCTATACCGACCTGGGGGACCTTGTTGTTTTTAGCTTGATTGCTTCATAGGCAAGCGCTAAATTGCTTGTCTCCTGACCCAACTTTCACTCTCGTGTTGCACTACTTGCTAATTGAATGTGGCGCTTTGCCGCTGAGCCAACGGGCCAGAATTTTGCGTTGCTGGAATGGCCCGTGATGGATTCGAACCATCGATTTCCACAAGAATTGCAGTGCATACCGGAGCTTTTATTTGGAGCCTCAATCGGAGATGCTACCAACAAGAAGCTACAACCTAATTTGGTTAAAACTAAGGTTGTTCAGACTAGAGACTATGTTGGTTTGTTATTTCAGAAGATCGTTGAGCAAGTTGGTTGCCAGCTTGTTCTGCGCGACCAGGGCGACATTGCTGGAGTTCGCCTCGAACAGAGCCTTGTCGACGGCCTTGATGAGATCACCCAGGCGAGTCAAGACTTCAGCCTTGCGGGTGGAGGTCCACTTCGCACAAATGAAGGTGTTGACGATGTCACCGATGTGGACATCCTTCGTCACCTTCTGGGTAGGGGCTTTCACATCATCGGGAGGGAAGCCCTCGACGCGAATCACCTGGTCCGTGGGTTTGAACCGGCGCTTCGTCTCGGACCGCTTGAAGGTGTGTGGCCGATCGGGATCGGATTCCCAGTCGTAAGCGCCCTGCTCGAAGCTGGGGGCCTGAGCCAGCATGTTGGACAGAGAAATCAATTGCTTCCGCAAGCACATGTAAGCATTCGCGGAATGAATGCCGTAGGACTTCCCGTCAATGCTCAGCTCGGACTTGACAAGGCCCATGCCGTTGGCATCCTCGCGATTGATGGCAGCGTCGAAGGCGTTGGTCACCTTCTCCAGGTGGTACGCAACCCGAGCTTCCACCGAGGAGACTGGGTACTTCGCCTTGGTTTCCGGGAGCGAAACACCATCGATGAGAGTGGTTGTTTGCACAATGGTGCCCAGGAAGGGGCCACCGTCAGCGCTGTTGTCTCTGAACACCTTCTCGGTTTCCTCCGAGATTCTGCGGGATTCGGTTTCCAACCCGTTTACGGCGGAAACGAGCTGATGCATCAGCGGGCCGGTTTTTTCGGACATCGATGTCTCCTTGTGCTAAAACTGTGGGTTGTATGGGCGATGAGGGATTCGAACCCCCGACATCCTCCGTGTAAAGGAGGCGCTCTGAACCAACTGAGCTAATCGCCCTGATGGAGGACCTTGATGTTATCTCAGCCCCCCTTGAAAAAATGTTTTGGAACTGTTTTGCCAACTTCAAGAGCTATCTCGTCAAGATGCTCTATCATTAGAACTTTCCACAGAGGAAAATCCAAAGCGGTAAAGATCTTTTCCAAGGTGACGAGGCGTGCCCCCATATCTCCCGCCTCTATCTTGAAGATAGTGGGCCTCGATAGGCCAGATAGTTCAGCGAGTTCTTCCACTGATAAGAACTTGGACTTCCTAAGCTCTTTCATCAATACCGGAATATGCTTCATGGGACCTCCTTGTAATGGATGAAAAAAATCCGTGGATCGACACTTTGTCGGAGCTCCCCACGGATTCTAGCTGATCGAGATGTGGCATCACCAGCTATGAGGATTCGAAAGAGATTAGAAACTGCTCCTTATGCAGAGCCACTTGCGTGAAACAGTTAGCCTCTCTTTCTAGACAAATTCAATGCCGGGAACGGGACTCGAACCCGTAAGCCTTGCGGCAGGAGATTTTAAGTCTCCCGAGTTTCCCAATTTCTCCATCCCGGCATAGCAGATTGAAATACAGGCGAACAGCTGAAGAGGGTCGTTCGCGGCGACCAAGAAGGCACGCCTGTCGGTGTTACTACGGTCCCCTCACTGCCCTTAACAGTTACGGGTTTTTCATTCTTCCATTCGTTTTTAGATCAACCTGCTATAGCGGAGACAGGAATCGAACCTGCGACTGCCTAGTTATGGACCAGGAGCTCTCCCACTGAGCTACTCCGCAATGAAAAGAAAAAGGGGATCCCCACACGAATGTGATACAAACTGGTAGGCACGCCGCCCCTAATTTGAGGATCCCCTACGATGCATTGGAGATTCGAACTCCAGTTGGCCGCCGTGACAGGGCGGGGTCCTAGACCGCTAGACGAATGCATCAGAAATACTGGAGTACAACAAATTTGTGCAAACTTGACAAAGTCCCACACATTTGCTATACTATCATGGAAGTTGGGAGAGTCGAACTCCCATCTAGGATTTGCAAAACCCCCGCTCTGCCGTTGAGCTAAACCCCCAAAGAAAGGACAATCTATGAAAAATTGTTTGAAATGCGGAAAAGAGTTTACTTCTCACCATTCCGAAAAGTATCGTAAGCACAAGCGTAGTCCCAATGAAGGCTGTTTTTGCTCAAGCAAATGTGCCGCTAATTATGGACGTATTAAGCCCAAACTTCCAAATGTAGTATGTGCTTTCTGCGAAAAAGCTTTTTATAAAACTACATCGAATCAGTCCTACTCAAAGAGTGGATTGTACTTTTGTTGTAGGGCCCATAAAGATGCCGCCCAACGCATTGGAGGAATTCCTGAAATTATGCCCCCGCATTATGGCACTGGAACAGGAGAAAATACTTATAGAAATATTCTCCTTAGAGAGAATCCCGAATTAAAGTGTAGGAACTGTTCCTACGATGCAGTGCCTGAAGTGTTACAAGTACACCACAAGGACTGCAATCATCAAAATAACGACATATCTAATCTGATTCTGCTTTGCCCTACTTGTCATCAAGTTGAACATTTCAAAACCAGAACAGGATACTGGAGACCCAAAAGTCCTAAGGAGGAGAGGTAAAGATTATGTGGGGACCTTTACCTCTCCAACTATAGGACGAAGGAGTATCTTTCTTGTACCAGGAATTACCTGAATTCCGCGAAATCAGCTTCGACGCCCCATTTCGTGACGATCACGCAGAGCGTATTGAGGGTGAACAGCACCACGGGATCCTTCGGTACCGGCTTGGGCACGATGCTCATGAAGCCAGAAGAAATCACGATGTTCTCGCCCTTCGGAACCTCGATGTCCTTCTTGGGAGCGACGATCCGCATGCTCTTGTCGGCATCCATTTCCTCACGAATGGCGCGAGGAAGATCGGTGGACCAACCGTACGTCCGCATTTTCTCGACGAACTCGGCGGTCTCCCTGAGATTCTGGGTCGGGATTTCACCCTTGAACCAGGACAGAGGGGCGTACACCAGGTTGTACTTCTTCAGGATCGGTTTCAGGCTTTCCCGCTCCATGACCTTGTGGTCCGGAAAGAGCCTGTTGAGCATGTCCAGCTCGGTCTTGAACGCTTGCCCAAGACTGGATTGCTTCATTTCCGGCTGTTCGTGCATGCCGAGCTTGCGCAGCATCTCTTTTCTGGCCAGGGTGTCATCCACGAGGACTCTGGCTTGCTCGACAACGGCATCGGCGGCTCTGTCGAACTCTCCATGAATTCTCTGTACCAGCAGGTCGGTTTTCTTGCTCACGGACGGATCTCCTTGTTTCTTTGGATCAGCTTACCGTTTTCAAACGAAAGGACTTCTTCTATGTGATGAGGATACTTACACCATAGGATGATGGTAGTATCCTGATTGCATACGAGAGTATCTGCTGGGGAATATCCGATTAAAGGATATATAGCATTGTTTTTGGTATATGTCAAGTCCATGATGGGAAAAAGGATTGAGAATGAAATTATTATCCATGGAATCATGGTGTTTCCTTATCAAGGATTGGGTCTGACTCGGTTTTGTCTTTCCAAACAAACACATGGAAATTTAACTTACCAACTACAAATTCGTGTAGTCCATAAGATAACTGTCCAAATGAGTCAAGGCATAATCCATGCGAATGTTTTCGTTGTTTTGGCTTGAAGTTCTTTTTAGCTTGCGACTTTGAATCGAAGAAAACCCCAGCTACTAAAACTTCGTGGATCGTGCTATGCTGTGGTAGCTGTATGGCTTCTTCGTTTTGAAAGACCAGCTTTGTTACCTCTTTGAGGCGAAAACACGTGGGATCTCTGTTTGAAAGAATGAAGTTCATTGGAGGTCTCCGTAGGTTTCTCGAATTTCATCCGCCATGCCTTTCAAGGATTCTATGAGTTTCTCGAATTCCTTGAGATTTTTTGCCACTCTTATTCGAGTTTCGTCAAAGTGGAGATAGATCCCATGTTCGGTTTTGTCCCCATCTTTGTCATACTCGTTAACCGAGAACAGTGGCTCTGTCATTTCTTCTTCTCCTGCTTTTCCTTGCGGAAACTTGTTTTCTTATCGAAGCCGTGTGCCTCTAAGCGATTGAGATCCGACACTTGCACCATCGGCTTGGGATGCTCTGTGAGTATTGAGTGCAGGAACATATCGATTTCTTGGGAAGCCTGATAGGCATCAAACACAGCGCTAAATCCGGTACCCGCCAGACATGAATTCATCCACAGAGCATCTGCACAGTAGTACCTGTTATCTTCGTTTATCATACAGTAAGCGCTTGGAGAATCGATTTCTCTGAAGAATTCAATAGGTACTGATATTGGGTTCATTTTGAGAATGGCAAGGCACAGACTCATGGGAGTTACCTTTTCCCATTTGTACACAGGAATATGCATTGCCTTTTGTTGTGCTTCCTTAAGCTCTGACACATGCTTAAGAAAGGCTTCCTCGGTAAATGCGTGTTTACCCAGAGGAGTATAGTTGTGCTCAGGAGGTATCCTGACATCTCCTACCCATTTTCCGAGACTATAATGATACACACAAAGTCCAAGATAGGCTTT
>JACCDG011585463.1_pt1 | contig 13519 bp, 13 predicted proteins | sample 7442471 | NCBI WGS metagenome assembly JACCDG01 (sample SAMN15323444, study PRJNA562643) | freshwater metagenome | isolation source: river surface water | place: USA:Blue River Watershed | collected 2017-08-17 | reverse complement strand
TGCGCGCTGGTACAATGCTCGCCACAAGCCAGTACACTTCAAGAAGACAAAACTGCGCGCGAGTTAATCAGCAAGAATACTTAAACAAATACTCGAAACACAAAAACCTTTCAGTTAACTGAAAGGTTTTTGTGTCTTATTCTTACAAGTTACTAAGCATTTTTTGTTTCCTCAAAATTTTCTAAGTACTTGCGAGCCGTAAAACCGTGTTTAATTACAGTTATATGGCCTGCCTTCAGGATCGCTCAGACTCGGATAACAGTACGCAAGCTAAGCAGTTTGCTTGCTACAAACAAAAATGCTTCAGGACGAGTCCTGAAGCATTTTTGTTTGTACCGTTGTCCGCCCACTAGGGCTCGAACCTAGGACCTTGTCGTTAAGAGCGACCTGCTCTACCAGCTGAGCTATGGGCGGGATGGCTGTGAGTGTACCTTATTCGAGTCGAGAATTCAAGATACAAATGAGATCTACTGGCTACATCCATAAAAACAACCAGTGTGCCCAGGAGAGGACTTGAACCTCCATGCCTCGCGGCACCTGCTCCTAAGGCAGGCGTGGCTACCAATTACACCACCTGGGCACACTAATTACTTTTGTTTGGACAAAGAGTTTCTGTATCGTTAAAAAAATCGCAACCACTTCAATTCCCTTGGTTAAAACAGCATACGCTGCGCTTCTGCTGTTTTGAGGCCAGGACGGACTTGATCCTTACAGGATCGGTACACCTTGTGGACACATTCTCCTTTCAGTCGAATCTGTCTCGCAAGGTCTTCAATTCCCTTGGCCAAAATAAACTGCAGACAAGCTGCATTTTATTTTGAGGCCAGGACGGGAATTGAACCCGTGCGTATCGGTTTTGCAAACCGCTGCGTTACCACTTCGCCACCTGGCCAGGTACGTGACACTTTATCATTAAAATAGTGGAAAACAAAATTATTTTATGTGGAATACTTGTATAATATATATAAACTACATCTTTACCATATATGTCACGTAAACGTTCATGGAATGAATCACAACTACGCAAAGCTGTGCAAAACTCAAATAGTATACGTAATATATTAGTGATACTTAACCTCGTACCTGCGGGTGGTAATTATGAACAGGTTAAAAACGAAATACGTCGTCTCAACATCGACACTTCCCACTTTACCGGCATGGGCTGGAGAAAAAATAGAACCTTTTCTTTCACACCTAAAACTTCCCTTGAAGAAATACTCACTCAAAACTCACATTTCCAAAGCTTTAAGTTAAAACAAAGACTGTTCCGTGCTGGACTCAAGAAACCAGCCTGCGAACTATGTAACTGGGCAGAATGCGCCCAAGATGGTAGAATCCCTGTCGAACTCGATCATATAAACGGTGACCGCTACGACAACAGGATAGAAAATCTACGTATCTTGTGTCCAAATTGCCACAGCCTTCAACCGACACATCGAGGGAAAAATCAAAAACGCCGGGGTGGCGAAATCGGTAGACGCGCAACACTTAAAATGTTGTGATCGCAAGGTCATATGGGTTCAAGTCCCATTCCCGGCACAAGGTAAAATACCGTCAGCTTCTGCTGTCGGTATTTTGCGTTTTGCTGAGCTTGCGTGGGTGGGACTTGAAGCCCGATTGAGCTAGTTTATAAGCAGAGTGAAATAAAGTAGCCAATTGGGGTACTGAAACGGTACGTTTCGATTCCCGCTCCCGGCACATGAACAACAAAAAAACCTTTCAATCGATTGAAAGGTTTTTTTGTTGTTCGGCATTAACTTGCACGCAGTTTCGTTTTTTTGAAGTGTACCGGCTTACGGTGCGTGTTGTACCACCGAGCGTACTTCTTCTTCCAGGTAACTGGCAGCTTATCGAAAGCTATACACCAGTACGAGCAGTAGCCATGTTTCTTTTCAATGCAACTATCGCAGCCCAAAAAGAGCACATGACACACTTCGTTTTTGCAGTGATGATGCTCATCGGTTTTGTTCTTGCGACACAAGTGACAGTACGAAATAACCTCGTCACCAATCTTTTCACCAAGTCGTTCATCAAACACAAAGTTTTTTCCTTTAAACTTATTTTCTAAGCCCTCACGCTCGACTTGATGCTTGTAGTCAATCACACCACCCTTGAGATGCTTCACATCAGCAAAACCATTGTGCTTCAACCATGCACTCGCCTTCTCACAACGAATACCACCGGTGCAGTAGAGTGCTACTTTCTTCCCTTTGTGTTCAGCTAAAATCTTCGGCACCATAGCAAGCTCCTCACGGAAAGTATCGACGTCTGGGCGAATTGCACCCTCAAAGTGACCAATCTCACTTTCATAGGCATTACGCATATCAACCACCACCGCATCAGGATTGCCAATGTAGTCATTCATCTCTTTTGCAGTTAAGTACTCCCCTGTGTTCGTGACGTCGAAACTTGCATCATCAAGCCCATCAGCTACGACTTTTTTGCGCACCTTTACGTTAAGTTTGTAGAATGACGGAATCTGCCCCTCCTCTACCGCAAACTTGTACGGAATACCGTAGAACTCAGGCTTACTCTTCATGAACGCATCAAACTGATCCCAGTGCGCCCTAGGGACGTTCATTTGTGCGTTAATTCCTTCGTGTGCCACATAGATACGCCCAAAACAGCCGAGCATACCAAAGCGCGTAAATAACTCACGCTGGAGTGCTACCGGGTCAGCTATCTTAACGTATTTATAAAATGAGAAGGTGACACGGGGAATACCGTCGTTCATTACGGCAGCCTTTTTTTCTTCTCGTGGACGCAGGTCTTTAATCATGCCGACCAGGATACACCGTCATATAGCTACTGACAAGCGAAATCTGCACACTAACACCAAAAATACGTTGCAAAACTTAGCTTTTCTACTTGTTATATAATTGACTTTTCACTTATTTTGTGCTATTATAGTAGGTAGAATCGAAACCTGCGGCTGGAGTACTACTCCCCCGCCCGATCTTTGAAAAGGATTCTATACCATGGCTATCCACGTTGAAGACCCTGGCTTCAGACTCGGGGCTATCGTGAACCAGTACCGTCCGTACCGCATCGAAATGGGGCGCGATGGCACTGTGTTCAAGGTGATTGAGGTCTCGCCCCAAATCTACTACTTGACCAGCACCGCGTACTTGCTGGCGAATGCCGCCCTCACGGGCTACATGTACGCAAACAACATGCTGACCACTGATGCCCTTATGAGCTGGTATTCGCCTGGTGGCGTCACACTGGCGGCTCAGGCCCTTGCGCTGATACTGAGCTTCAAGTCGGTGGCTACCGACCTCTATGGCGGCATCACCTTCTTCGGACGTCCGGTCAAGCAAGTTGCTTCTGGTTTGGCGTTCCTGCCCTGGCCCTTCTTCAAGTTGACGTTCCTTTCGAAAACGCCCGAACAAGTGCAATTTCCGGGAGATCCCGAGAAAACGTTCAAAGGGGGCGACAAGAAATACTTCGACTTGACGAAAGAAGCCAGAGAGACGTTTGTGCTGCCGATCCGTGCCCTCTCGGCCGGACCGAAAGCCGATGGTGACACCGGTGAAATCCTCGATACCCAGATGACTATCGAACCGACGTTCACCGTCCGTTTCGTGGTCGACCACTTCTGGGTCTTTCTGGTCAATATCGGATCGTACGAGGAAGCGATCCGGCAAATGCGCGATGCGGGCGAAAAAGCCCTCATCGAAGAAATCGCGAAGCGCACCCCTCGTGAAATCGCCGCATCTATCGGCGAAATCAGTGAGGCGCTCCGCGGTGCACTCGAAAAGGCCACTGAAGCGTGGGGCATCTCTATCGTTGATGTCTCCATGCTTTCGCCCGACCTGTCCCATGACGTTAACGCTGCGCTCCAGGCCATTACGGTGGCCAAAGCAACTGCCAAAAAAACTCTCATCGACAACGAAACGGCAGCCAAAGCAACTGAGCGCACAGCAGCAGCGACGGAAATCCAGCTGACGCTCGAAGGTAAAGGTAAGGCAGCTGCAAAGCAAGCTGAACTGGAAGCCTTGGCTGAAGGCAGCAAAGCGATGGGAGCTGACGTCAACGCCGTCATTGACCTCGAAAAAGCCCGGTCATACGCTACTGGAAACGCGACCATCATTGTCGATAGCGGCCAGAGCGCAAGCTTGGTCGGCCTCGGCGCTCGTGTGGCTGCTGGCGCAGCCGTGGTAAACAATCAAGACAAAAAGGAGTAAGCCATGTTGCTTGCACTTATGCTTGCGGCGTTTGTGGGAACTATCTGGTGGATGAACAAAAACCAGGCACTACCCACACTCGCGCAGTTCCAAGCAATCAAGCAGCGGATGACAGCATCCGCTGGTACCACCCCGCCGGCAACGCCGGCGGGGAACGCCCCTGCTCCGACGCCAGCTCTAGCGAAGAAATTCAACTGGAACTGGAAGCTGACTGCGGGTGCCGTAGTGCTTGCCGCCTTCCTGCTCTGGTACTTCTGGGGCACGATCGCGGGATGGATGCCAGGATCGACGAAGGACGTCCTCAATCAAGGATTGCCAACGTCGATAACCGGCAAGACCTGGTTCGGTGGCATCATCCTTGGCATCACGCTGGGATGGCTATCGGATACGAAGTTCAGCGGCATCTCAAAGACGATAGGGTCAGTGTTCGCATGGATACTGATCGCTATCTGCCTCTGGATGACGCCGGTGTCGGTCTATGAGTTCTTTGTGGGGACGAGACATCGCTCCGTTCCCCAAGAGACAAGTTTGCCGGCAGCAAGTGCTCCAGCCATACCGGCCGGAGCCATGGAAATGGTCACGGTGCCGTTCTGCAACGGCAACAAGACCTGGTCTACAAAGATCCCGCTCCATGGATCGAGATGGCAGATGACTCCATCCTGGTCGGGCAGCACGACGAAGATGTCGTTCTTCATTGACGGGAAGTGGAGCAAAGCAACAAGTTCTGCTCTTTCTGGCGCAAGCCACATCCGTTACTGCACTGTTTCCAATGAACTGGCTGGCGAAAGCATGTCGCTCAGCTGGAAATGGCTTGGTAACTAAAACAATAACCGAGGCACGCTCTGCGTGTGCCTCGGTTTCTTTTTTTATTGAGGGCCGTTAATTGGCGTTCCATCAACTCCGGTAACTGGCACACCACTACCTCCGGTGACTGGTACTGGCCCACCTGCTGGACCACTACTTCCGCTGCTGCGCGCGCTACAATCTGCTTCGGGAACGTCGATACCTAAACCAAACGTACCAGCGGCCACATTGAGAATGGCAAAAGCTGAGAGCATCACCATGAGACCAATCACCCCCCAAAGCATGTGCTGTTGACCAGTCGCTCTATCGGAGTCACTATCGGCATTTTTTACATATTGAAAGGCTCCCCAGATAAATACCAAAAATGCAATTGCGCTCATAAGAGCAATTACCGGAAATAGAATGGCGTCGTTTACCATATCAACCAGACACTGCGCGGCTCCGGCTGCTCGTTCATTTGTTGGTGGCATTCCCCTATTATGCCATGGGTGAAAACACAAAACCGGCCACAAAGTGGCCGGTTGTGTGTATCTTTATCTGCGCACTAACGGTTGTTGTTTGGAACGTTTGGAATGTTCTGGATGTTTTCTTCATCAGAGAAGCCAAGACCTCCGGCGATGAGGTTAACGATACCGAAAATAGACACCATGGCTACGAACGCCACGATAGATCCGAGCATCAATTTGCGACCAGTCTCACGGTTGCCATCATCATCGCCACCCATGATGAAGTACTTGAACATTCCGTAGATGAACATCAAGAGGGCTGCAGCAAAGACCAGCGGAATCAACGTGCTGTTAATAAACGACGAAATGTCTTCGAGGAAATCATTGATTTCACCGAACTGCGCGAAGGTCACGACTGGAAGTACCAAGAGTGCAAAAGCGGCAAGAAAAGTTCCCATCTGTTTCATAGTCATTGATTATTATTTAAAACTAGTGTTTCTATTATACCTAAAAATGAAGCATTCTGCGCCCTCAAGCGCAAAACTGTGTATAAATTAAAAGCCGAGTGCAGCCTGGAGCATAGCTACTAATCCCCATACGCCAAGCATCACCACGAGCGCCACGACTCCTGCGACAGCAATTTTTTTTCCATCATCAACTGAGCCCTGGTCCCCGCCATTGATAACCCAGGCTTTAATAATGCCCCACGTGAGATAGATAACCGTGAGTGCAAAAATGACCGGCACGAGAAGGCCAATGTAGCCAATGAGCATTGCAACAAGTCCGCCGAAAGTAGTTGGTGTCATAGAGGTGAAATTATGCTAGTCCGATAAGGATAGCCACTGATTCTAAAACGACGCTATTTACCGTGTTGGTAATAATCGCCAGAATGGCTCGTGCACCGAAGATAAGAAGGCCACCGATGATGGCATAGAGGAGCGCTTTATGCGCTTGCTCAATATTGCCTGGATTACCGCGAGCAGTCACATAGAGGAAGCCGGCATAGATGATAAAGAAGACAACAAACGGAATCGCAAACACGAGCAAGATATCGAGAATAGCCAAGAAGAATGCGGGGATGGAATTGATGCTGTCGTTAAGTGGATCCTCTAGCTGCGCCAATACCAATGATGGTAGCAGTGTCAGACAGACGAAAGAAACGGGTGCAAATAATTTATGCATACATTAATATTCCAGAACTAAACGACTAATTGCGTCTCCTACAGCATTGGTTACCCGCAACCGATTACTGACCACGTCTTCAACCATTTGCATCATAATACCATCGGATGCTGCTGGATCGGGATCAAGCCACCCACGGGCAATAAGAGCTGAATCGAGCATGCTCGCGCGGAATGGGTCTGCTGAACCAGCTGCCACGAGGTCTCGGCGAACCGGAGCCATGGTGAGTGCAGTCGTGAGTTCATCGGCGAATTTTTGGCTCGTAATACGCGAAGCGGCTGCATAGGCTCCGTTCACGTTTGCTGACGCACGCGGAATGGCAAAGCCGTAGAAGGTACCGTAGCCACGGCGCGCGGTTGCTTGGCCACCTTGTGGTACGGTTGTGATATCAAAATTGAGATTAGGATTCTTACTATCAATGCCTGCGGCTTCAGAAGCGCGTCCGAAGTAGAGTGCGAGATCACCTGCGGTAAATGCTTGTGTATCTTGCGGTAAGGCGCGGTTCCAAGAGTATGACGCACTGTTGGCATTGCTAAAATCGGTGAAGAACTGAAGAGATGACTCAAGTGGTGCGCGACCGCCAGCAACAGTATTTTCATTGAGACCAATAACGAACCCGCGTTCGTTCTCAGTTATTGAGGCACTTCCAGACTGCAATGCAAGCATAACGAGCATATCTTTAGCCCGCAGTACGTTACGGAATTCACCAAATGCAACCCCGCTCTGCGTAATATTGCGCCCAGCATCACGGACCGTTGTTTTAGGAACTACGTTGTTCACAACCTGCTCCCACGTGCGCGGCGCCTCGGCAATACCATTACTCGCAAAGATATCGCGGTTCCAGTACATCATGAGTGGATCAACCGCGAACGGAATGGCATACACACCTTCCCGGAGCGCGAAGATTTCTGCGCCGTCGACAAACGTGTCGCGGAAGGTACGAACCGGATAATTCTCATACGGAATTGGGAGTAACTTAGCTTTGTACTTCACCAAATCCTCTGAAGAGAGAATTATCATGTCGGGAGACCTGCCTTCTGCTACCGCATTGAGAAATTCGTCATCAAAGGACGCCTCATCGATACGTCGGTATGAAACTGCACCAAATGGCTTATCTTCCTGCATGATGTTTTGGAACAAGCGATCCATCACAATTGGGTCGAGGGTACCCCAAATAATCACTTGATTTCCGTAGACTAATTCTTCTTCAGAAACTGGCTGGGTGTAGCCACTAAGGAGCACGATTGAAATAACCGCAATAATAGCAAAAATAGCAATCAGTATGATTTGAAACGGTCGCATGTTCATATACGTATAAGTATATACTGCTCTCCCTAGTAATTCTTTGAGTTACTTACACTTTTCGGAACGCAAAGCCATAGTGATGGTCTCCTGCATCAAAAGCATGTTCGAAGATAAACCCAGCTGTTTCAGCTTCTGCCTGTGCCGTTTCCGCAGTAACAACTTGTTCTGGCTGTGGACCGAGACCACCGAATGATTCCGACCAATCAATGAGGAAAAATTTTCCACCACTACGGAGCGTGCGCAGTACCTCACGCAGCGCTGACTGGCGATCGTCAAATTGAAAATACGTATTAACCATAATCGCTGCATCAAGCGATTGGTCAGGCATTTTTGAACCACCAAGCTCTTCAACATCAGCCCAGAGCGGCTGTACTTGCGCAAGACCTTTTGCGCGCGCCATGTCCCCAATCTTTTCAACGAGGTTTTTTTGAATTTCGCAGGCGTACACATGACCACCTTCACCAACGAGACCAGCTAATGTCTCAATGAAGTAGCCACTACCTGCACCAAAATCGGCCACACTATCGCCTGGACGAAGATGGAAGTGGGTTGCGACAAGCTGCGGAATAACAAAGCGCCCAGTAACAAGCGGTGAAGAAGTAGGTTCCATATGCTTAGTAGTATACCGCATGCCTTCAATTGATAGATTAACCGCGGGGAAAACAAACGGACGGGGCCAGAGGCCCCGTCCGTTTGTTTTCTGTTTTACTAGGCTCGCCCATCAGTTTTAAAAAGATTCAAATGCGAGGCGCTCCAAAGTTGGGCATGCGAGCCGTACTAAACGTACGGTGAGCATGGACAACTTTGAGAGCAACAAAGCAGTTGGACGTTTTAAAGCTGATGGCTAGAAGTAGACGATTGAAGCAATCGTATCGCCCGCGCGTAGCTTCATAATGCGCACACCTTGCGTATCACGGCTGAGGGTCGGCACATCCTTCATCGACAATTTAATCACTTGCCCCTTTTGGCTCATTACCACGAGTTCACCCTCAGTTCGTTCCTCCTTAGTGAGCGCAGCACCACCGATTACCTTACCGGTCTTTGAGGTAATCTTGGCCGTCTTAATACCGCTACCACCACGGTTCTGCACCTTATATTCCTTCGCTGAAGTCGTCTTACCAAAACCATTTTCCATCACAACGAGAATCTCACGATCTTTCTCACCCTTCGGGAGAATATCAGCTGACACAATGCGGTCACCTTTCTTTAGCTTCATACCCGTTACTCCAGCAGCAGTGCGGCCCATTTCGCGTACATCTGCTTCTTTGAAGCGAATCGCTTGACCATCATGCGTAATGAGTGAAATTTCATCACCCTTTGCGACAAACTTAGCCCCAATAAGTTCATCACCATCCTTGAGCGTCAGTGCAATAAGGCCACTGCGGCGCACATCTTTAAAGACGGCGGCGTCGGACTTCTTAATGACACCATCGCGGGTCACCATAAGAAGACTCCACTCACCTTCCCAGCCTTCTTTGCGAACTGGCAAGACTGAAGTCACATGTTCATCACTCGCCATAGACAGGAAGTTCATAATTGACTTACCCTTCGTGGCACGACGTCCTTCCGGAATGTCATACATGCGGCACTGGTACACCTTACCCTTGTCAGTAAAGAAAAGGAGATCGCTGTGGGTTGAGGTTGTCAGAAGGTGTGTCACCACATCTTCTTCCTTGGTGTTCAAATCAACTACACCAACCCCACCACGCTTTTGTGTCTTATACTCAGCTGGGTTCGTACGCTTCACATAACCACCTTTGGTTAAGACCAGTACACTCTCTTCGTCAGCAATAAGGTCTTCAGGATTGAGGTTCTTCACCCCACCCTTTACTACCTTCGTACGACGATCATCACCAAACTTTTCAGCAATGTCTTCAAGTTCGGTTTTGATGATTTTGAGCATCTTCGCCTTACTCTTCAAAATACTCTCAAGCTCTTTGATGAGTGCCTGAACTTCCTTCAACTCATCTTCAATCTTCTTGCGCTCAAGGCCAGCCAGCTTCTGGAGGCGCATATCGAGAATAGCTTGTGCCTGAATAGCTGAGAACTTGAACTCTTTCATCAAGGCAGCGTGCGCAGTTGGCACATCCTTTGAAGCACGAATGAGTTTGATAATGGCATCAATGTGATCGAGCGCCTTCTTGAGTCCAAGCAAGATATGCTCGCGGTCTTGCGCTTTACGCAAGTCGTACTCAGTGCGGCGGCGAACCACCTCAACACGATGCTTCACGTACTCTTCAAGCATTACCTTCAGTGAAAGCGTCTGTGGCACACCATCAACCAGCGCCACCATGTTGTAATGGAAGGTTTCTTCAAGCTGGGTAAGCTTATAAAGCTTATTGAGTACTGTTTGTGGGTTCGCGCCCGTCTTCAACTCAATCACGACGCGAATGTCGGATGTTGATTCATCGCGCATTTCACGGATACCTTCAATCTTCTTGTCACGTACATGATCAGCAATCTTTTCAATCATGTCGGCCTTGTTCACACGGAATGGTACCGAGGTGATAATGATAGAGAAGTTACCTTTTTTATCTTCGGTAATTTCTGCTTCACCGCGACATACCACACCACCGCGTCCGTTGGCATACGCGTGGGCAATATCTTTTTTATTAAAGACAACACCACCCATTGGGAAATCAGGACCCTGGATGAATTGCAAAAGGTCGTCGGTCGTGGCATTTGGATTGTCGATCAAGTGGCCCGTTGCTGCTACCACTTCGCGCAGGTTATGTGGCGGGATGTTTGTCGCCATACCTACGGCAATACCGAGGGTTCCAAGGAGAAGGAGGTTTGGTACACCGGCCGGCAAGACTTCTGGCTCTTTCTTTGTGCCGTCGAAGTTGGGTCGCCAATTGACGGTATCCTTTTCAAGATCACGGAGCATCTCTTCTGCCATCTTTGACATCTTGGCTTCGGTATAACGGTACGCCGCAGCACCGTCGCCGTCGATTGAGCCAAAGTTACCTTGCCCCAAGACGAGTGGGTAACGCGTTGAGAAATCTTGCGCAAGCTTTACCATCGCTTCATACACAGCTGAGTCGCCGTGCGGATGGAAGCTACCGAGCACGTCTCCTACTACCGTCGCAGACTTTTTGAAGCGCGCGGTTGCCGTGAGTCCGTTGAGGCGCATTGAGTAGAGAATGCGACGATGCACCGGCTTCAAACCATCGCGCACATCAGGAAGCGCACGTGACGTAATCACCGACATCGCGTAGTCGAGGTACGCAGTCTGCATTTCTTCAGTGATACTTTGGGCAACAATACCCCGAGTTTCTTTTGGTGCTGGTGTAGCGTCGGTAACAGTCTTTTTCGGCATAGTAATTTCAGTCTATGGCTAACAATCTACAAATAATCCGGCTTATTGTATCACAGCTTCGCTCGTTGTGGCGGCCACCATGTCACTCGTTGAGGCTGAGGTCGTGGCAACAGCAATCATAATTGGCTTCCCTTCACGGGGCTGTGCTGACTCGTTGCTGGCCTCAATAACCTCATTCCAGACCATTGGTGTCGTTGTTGCTACAGGCTCAGCCACAAGTTCTGGTGGAGCGCCGGTAACTTTTTCTTTAAGTACCGTAAAACCATTCATCACACTGGCAGTAAACATAGAAAACCGACCAGGTACAGCTGGTGGCACGATACTAGGTGCAACTTCTGGTTTCTCAGTAGTCACAACTTCATCATGGTTAGAAAAATCGAATACCGTTAAACGACTCGGGAGTGTAGTTGACCAGATACCCGTAATAATGATTGTCGCTATAACAGCCGTAGTAAGTGCGTACCGTTGCTTTACCGAAGTAGGCTTCGTCCGCCATGACTCAATTCGATCCAACATAGACACAGCAAATTAGCTCTCGAGCACAACGACGTCGCCATTCATGGCCTGGACATCTTTTTTCTTAACGGTGAGCTTATCAATCGGTTTTACTGATTCCGCACTTTCTTCTTTAAGAAAAGCCTTGAGTGCGTTTTGGTCGTAGTGCATTGGAATAACGCACTTGGCTTCAAGCTTAACGGCTAGTTTTGACGCCTGCGGAACTTCGAGCACATCGCCACCACCAATTGGAATAAAGAGAATATCAATATCGCCAAACTCACCAAGAATCTTTGGATCGATATCGGGTTCACCGAGCGCACCCAAGAAAACGATATTCATGCCTTCAAGGGTCACCTGGTAAATTGTATTAAAGCGCTTCTCCCCTTCGTACATTGTTTCAACGCCGTAACCGCGCGCAGTCACTTCGCCTACTTCGTATTCACCAGGACCACTAATAACGAACGGTTCTTTATTACCAAACGCCACCTGATCTGCACCATTGAAATTTGCGTGGTGCATGGAAATAAACGCGACATCTGCCCCGAATTTAACTGCTGACAACTTCTTTGCTTGCTTTGAGACTGGATCAAAGGCCAATGTCGTGTCGCCAAACGACACCTTAAAGCACTGCCCGCCGTGATGTGTAATTACCATAGTGCGCCTATTATACGCGAGGTAACAGCAAACGCGAAGCGTAGCTTTTTACGGCTAGCTATGGTTACATACTAGTAGAACGTTCCATGCCACGAAAGGAGCACTTCATGACCCTGTTTACCCAGCTGTTCTGGTTTCTCCGGCTCTGCTTTGATACCAAGCATCTTATCTTTGAGGACGAGACAACTTGGCCAGCACTACAAGAGCAATAGCTTGATTTTTAGCGGGCGAACCACTGGTTCGCCCGCCTTTTCTATCCCCTTCCTTTTTCCCCGACATCTGGTATAGTATCCCCACTTCGCAAGAAGATTATCAATTTCTAGCGACACACGTTTAACCCTGCGCTCACGAACTACGGCTCCAGAGCAATTGTTGCGCAGACGCGTGTCGTCGGAACTAAATACATATTAGTTATATGTCAGAAGTAGTTACTGGAGCAGTTGCTCCAACTGGCGTCATGCACACCTATGTGAATGACACCCCTGTCCCACCAAAGAATGGTGACATTGTTGAAGGCGTTGTCTCAGCCATTGGCCGAGCCCGTGTTTTTGTCAACATCCCACCATTTGGTACTGGTCTTATTTACGGCCGCGAATACATGAACGCGCGCGATATTTTGCGCAAAGTTTCTGTAGGCGACACCATTGCTGCAAAAGTAGTTGATGGTGGTAACGAAGACGGCTACATTGAGCTTTCACTCAAGGAAGCTCGTCAGGCCCTCATCTGGTCAGACGCTGAAGCTGCCGTGAAGAGCCAGACCATTATGAGTCTCGAAGTCAAGGAAGCGAACAAGGGTGGTCTCATCCTTGAATGGCAAGGTATCCAAGGATTCCTTCCTGCTTCACAGCTTTCAGCTGAACACTACCCACGTGTCGCTGATGGCGATAAGGACAAAATCCTTACTGAGCTCCAGAACCTCGTAGGCAAGCACCTTTCAGTCGTGATTATCACCGCTGACCAGAAGGAAGCCAAGCTTATCTTCTCTGAAAAGGGTCCACAAGAAAAAGAGGCTAAGGAAGAAAAGGTTAACAAGTACGAAGTTGGTGCTACCCTTGATGGTGAAGTTACCGGTGCTGTTGACTTCGGTGTCTTCGTCAAGATTGAAGACGGACTCGAAGGCTTGG
>JACCDG010904472.1_pt1 | contig 13524 bp, 19 predicted proteins | sample 7442471 | NCBI WGS metagenome assembly JACCDG01 (sample SAMN15323444, study PRJNA562643) | freshwater metagenome | isolation source: river surface water | place: USA:Blue River Watershed | collected 2017-08-17 | reverse complement strand
GTTTCCAGAAGATTGTTTCTTTGGCACCAGAAGTTGTGTAACCCGTAATTGATATATATATGAAAATCAAAAAAGGAGACACAGTATTGGTGATTGCGGGCAAAGATAAGGGAAAGACTGCTACGGTAACTGAGGCATTGCCAAAGACCGAGCAGGTACTTCTCGATGGCGTTAACATCGCCACTCGCCACCAGAAGAGTCGCCGCACCCGACAAGCGGGCCAGGTGATTAAGAAGAGCGTACCGGTCCATGTCTCTAACGTGTCACTCATGGAAGGGAAGAAGGCCGTACGTGCCGGATACAAGGTCGAGAAAGATGGTGATAAGACGAAGAAAGTGCGCATTGCACGACCTTCAGGTAAGACTATCTAGGTATGACAGATACTATGAAAACTAAGATTGCCGGCGCATTTGACGCACTCAAGGGAGACTTTGGGTACAAGAATGTGATGCAAGCTCCGCGTATCGAGAAGGTTATCGTTTCAACGGGAACCGGCAAGATCGAGGACAAGGCAAAGATTGCCCTTATCCAGAACCGCCTCGCGACCATTACCGGTCAGAAGGCTGCTCCACGTAAGGCTCGTCAGTCAATCGCATCATTCAAGCTCCGCGAAGGTGATATCATTGGCTACCAGGTCACGATGCGTGGCGCCCGGATGCACCACTTCCTCGATAAACTCGTTCACATTGCCTTGCCGCAGACACGCGACTTCCGCGGTCTCAAGACAACAGCGATTGACGAGATGGGGAACATTACGCTCGGTATCAAGGAACACTCAATTTTCCCTGAGACGGCTGATGAAGAAATCAAGGATGTCTTCGGTCTCGCTATCACGATTGTGACTACAGCAAAGACCAAGGCAGAAGCTGAAGCGCTCTTGCGATTCATCGGCTTACCGCTGCAAAAAGCTGAATAAGCTTTTTAAGAAGCAAACTGCTTTGCTTCTGGCAACTGTAAGAGGCGCAGACATGTTTTTAATTCCTTCAAAGAATTAAAAACAGTCGAGCCGGGCCCGACAGTTCTTAGTATGAATTTTCATATAATGAAAATTCTACTTAGAAACTGGTGGGTGCCACTACAGAAGCCAGAGTAAGCAGAAAGTAAATAAACCAGTATAACGGTTTAAAGTCACTCTAAAAACAAAGCCGCACCCCTCTTGGGTGCGGCTTTGTTTGTTGCAATATTTCAAATATGTGTTATAAATAAAACCAATCTAGTTCTATGGCAAAAGGGGAATCCTCGATGTCCAAACAAGAATTCATGCACGCCCACCCTGATTTTGCATGGTGGACTGCCGTGACCCTGCTCGTTCTGCTCATGGTTGGTTGCGTTGCGCTGTATCGCTACAAGCATCCGCCCGTTGAGCACGAGGAGCGTCATCACCACTACGGTTCGATGATGCTCTGGCTTCTTGCACTGTTCGTTGTTGGTGTCGTCGGCTGGGTGATTTCTGTCATCTGGCATAAGGACTTCTGGTCTATGCTCCATATTTTCCTTTCGTAGTTCAATGCACCGTTTCCCATGCCCGTCTCAAGAGAGATGGGCATTTTTTGTGGGGAAATGAAAAAAGCCCCGCGCGGTGCGCAAGGCTTTAGGTATATCAAGTGTGTTCGTGATCACCCGTGTCAGGGTCATCGACCGACTGCTGGCCGGTCTTGCCACGCCAGATGATGCTCCAGACGGAGCCAAGCGCCAGGGCGAAGGCAACGAACGCCTGCGCCACCAGCGTGCCGACGGTCGGGTCAGTCAGCGAAATGAACCCAGCGTCATACATCCACCAGACGATGGCAAAGACGAAAGCCAGCAGTGTGAAGTAGACGATTTTTGCCGGTGCCCGCAGACTCGAGTAGAGAAAGAAGGCGAAGGCGAGAGCGAATGCGAGGCCGACGACCACCATCCCGAACGCGAACTGCGACGTGGTGACCCAGTCGTAGTAGCTGTAGCCGCTTGCATTGTAAAACGCAAAGACAACAGCGAGAGCAATCAGGAATCGCCCCAGGAAAAACGTGCTGAAGATACGGCCGATCATGTCGGGTCCTTTCTGTGGGTTGCCAGAGAACGAGAAGAGCGTAACGCAATTATTAAAACATAACTCACTACTAAAGTCAAACATTCCAGGTAAAGAAAAAGCCCCATCCGAAGATAGGGCCGTAGTGTGTGTCCGAGGCGATGATAGCCTCGGACGGTTTTGTTACTCGCCGAAATAGGTCCGGCCGAGGATGACCATGATCTGGCCATAGCCCCGCACGACCTCAAGCGGCAGACCGTTGCCGGTCAAAGTTCCTGTGACCGAGACCTTCTCGTAGACATCACCTTCGGTTTTGCGACCGGAGTTGGTCATTTTGAGAACGCCCGTGATCCCATCGACAGTCGCGAAGGGATCGGCTTCAGCGAACGGGTCACCGCCACCAGCGCCGGGAACCACGAGGTTCACGACATACTCTTCCTGGTGATCGCTGTCGGCCGACGCTTCAGCGAGCGGCATGTTCCCTTCGAGACGATAGGACATGTCGCCGCACTTGACGTCGAACGCCATCTGCCATGCATCGTTGGCGTACGCGTAGATTGCGTCGCCGGTCCAGCTGCACGAAACCGTGTTTCCCAGCCCAACGTGCGGGATGGTGAACCCTTCGAAGCGAACAGAGTCGATTTCGGTCGAGAATTCGACTGCCTCGGTGCCTGCCGCTTTTTCCTGCAGGTTTTTGATCAATGCCTTGCTGAGCGCCGCGGCCGAAGCCGACGGGTTTTCGGGCATCATCATCAGGTTGCCGCCGAAGGCCTTGTTCTCCGCCCCGGCCGAGCCAGCACGCAGATAGTTGGCCAGGATGGTCGAGACGTTGGTGTAGCCGTCGTTCTTGCCCTCGATGGTGAACCCGCCCGAGTAGCTGAGACGCGGGAGCGTCTGCGCCGGATTGTTCGGGTTCTTGATGACGCCATTGCCGCTGACGGCGCACGCCTCATCGGTCCGGCTGAGGCCCATGAAGGCGCTTGAACCGGCCGAACAGGTGACGTCAAACGAGGTCGTGCCCGACTTGTCGTCGATGACGCCTTTGAAGGTGTCGCGCTTGCTGTTGTCGAACATCGACGGCTGGGTGATGTCCATCTTGATCGAGACCGTCTCCGGCAGCGATTGCGCCGAAGCGAGGCCAGCCGTCAGAATGGTCGAGGTAGCCAACAAGGTGATGAGCGAGATGTTCCGCATGGAGGTGTCCTTTCAGTTGCGGTTTCTTTGGGGAGTGAGTCCAATGTAAAGGAACAAAGGAACTCAAGCCGACCAAAACACTAGCACATCTATTACAAAAGTCAAGGGTCATGGCAGGTACATATAAAAAAACCCTGACACACTGTGTCAGGGTAGAGGTACGTTAGATAACTTTAGATGATGCATCGGTGCGACGGCTCGCGAAGACCAACGTAGGTTCTTCAGCTTGTTCAGCAGTCAATCGCATCGAGGCTTGGAAGAGGAGCATGAGGAGCACGCCCCAAATCATCCCGAAGAAGCCGCTCCCCAAGGCCCAGATGAGAATGGTCGAGACCATCTGCATCTTGGTGAGGTTGAGCTTTTTCCCAATCACGCTCGGGGTGAAGTTGTAGGCTTCAAGTAACCCCAAAACTTTGGAGATGATGAGGATTGCCGTCACCTTGATGAGGATGTCCGGGAAGAACCCAAAGCTGAAGTAGCCAAGACCAAACCAGCTCAAGCCCGCTTCGAAGTTGAGCAGGATGAGCAAGGCTCCCACTACCATCGCAATCGCGCCACCAATCTTCCAGACTGCAGTGATAGCGCCGAGCGTGAGCGCAATCAAGAGGATGGCGCCGAAGCTCAGGTTGAACGGAAAGATAACCATGGCAGCAATGTAGAGGACCGTCAGTGTCGCGAAGACCTCAAGAAAGCCAATCATCAAGACTGAAAGGCCGTCTTGGTAGAGCTCGAGGAAGCGTAGGGTGCTCTGCCGGAGGCGATCATTGCTGATGCCGCCTGAAACAATGCTCCGAAACCGGGTCACTTCCGTATCCCAGTTGCCGAGCAAGGTGGCGATGAGGAGCGCACTGATACCCAAGAGAACCCAGTCCTTCAAGATTACCGAGGTAAGTTTGAGGCCTTGTTCAGCTACGGCCAGAGTGACATTCTTGAGGTCACCAAAGAGCTGGCTTACAACACCCCCAAAGACACTGCCGATATCACCTTCGGGGATGATGGTGGGTGCAAAGCTTTGTGCCCAGATGAGCAGGCTGTTAGCCTGTTCACGAATAAGCACTTCTTGGTCTTGCAGTCTCGAAGCAAAGGTGACACCTTGCTTTTGGAGCACGTACGCCATGACTGGCACGATGGCAACGACGAGGAGTCCAGCCGACCAGCTAAAGAGGGCACGTGCCATCGCTTCGCTTCTCACCTGGAGTCGGAATGTACGCTCGAAGCGTTTCTTGCGCCAACTCCAAGCAAACGAAATACGGTGTCCTTCAGTTGCAAGCTGCTTCACGTGCGGTTGGACACCGACCCCGAAGAGGATAGTGCCAAGCATGTACGCAAAGCCGTGCCAAGAGAAAACCATCGCCATGACCCCGAAGGTCATGACAAACAAAATCAGGGTAACCGTCCCGCTGCGGGGGAGGGATAGTTGCGGCATTGGGGATGTCCTTGTTGTGGAGAACAGACTGCGCGCAACAATACAACGAAAATAAGAAAATGCAACATCGTGGCAGAGCTGTATTGACTTTTTATATTAAAATGTCATTATAAAAATAAGAGAAAAGTTCACTCGTTCTTTATACATCAAAAGAACTAACGCAGCCGCAGGGAGTACGCATGGGAACCTTAGGTCGCCTGGTGCTGCTCCTCGGGGCAGTGCTTTCAATTGGATACGGTGGATATTGGACGATTAAGCACGATTTGCACCAATTGCTCCACGCCCTGTGGACTGACCTGGTGTTTTTTGTGCAGACGTTTGATATCACAGTCGTCATTCGAGCCGCCATGATTTGGGTTAAGAAAATGGGTGCGCATTGGCTCCTCATCGAGGTGCCGAAGCGCGTCATCATCATTTCATTTCTCCCGTACGTGGTGCTGTGGCTGCTGCCACCAAGGCAACGTCGACGGTTTAAGCTTTGGATTCAACGTAAGCGGTTGATCCTCTTAGCGTCGCGTGATCGCTTTATGGCTTGGCTGCGTGCCGAACACATGTTTGGTGACTACGCCGGATGGGCAATCGGCCTCCTCTTCGCGCTCATCTTCTTTATCTTCTTCTACTCCGCCTTCTGGGTATACCTGGCGTTGTGGTTGGGATTCATTAAGATTCCAGCGCTTGTGACTACACTGTTCTCCTATCTATGGGGAAAGATTCTCTTCTTGGCGCAAAAGATTCCCTTTGCCAACTTGCTCTTCAAGTGGGTAAATGGATTCTCGGCCTTGTTGGCGAGGTTTATGCCACGTTTTCGTCGGCGGACTCCTGCTGAACGAAAGCGACGGGCAATCGCGCGTGTCGAGTACGTGATTCGTAAACGCTACGACCGGCAGCTGTTTATGCGGGTTGGTTGGCGTGAGTACCATCGACTGAAGAAAGCTGAGCGGCTGGCGAAAGCCGCGAAGGCTGCAGAGCAGGCTAAGGCTCCGCCTCAGCCCAAACCTGAAACCAATGAAAGGACGAACGATGGAATCCGAAACGAGCTTTCTTGACTACCTCATCCCGTACTGGCCCTTCCTGACCCTCTTTCTTGGGTTTATGGGTGGCTACATGCGGATGACGTACGGCGTCATGAACCACCGCATCTTCTGGTGGACGTCAACACTGCTGTTTTGGTTCAGTGTTGGGGTGCTTATCCCTGACACACTACACCCGTCGATTTGGTGGACCGCACCAGCGGTAACCACCGCATTCGCGCTGGTTGTACTTTGTTTCCATGGTGTACGCGATTGGCTGAATCGCAAAGAGCAGAATCTGCAACGGCGGATCGCTCGGCGTCGCGACAACTAACCTCCTTCCTGTAAACAAAGAAAGGGAAGATACATGCTCTACATGGGGATCATCCTCGTGGTGGCCGGTGTCATCGTCTACGTCTTGCAGCGGACCAATGGTCTCTTTATGCGGACAGCGATGCACCGCACTTTGCCCAAGTTCCTGATCGCCAACGGCGTCTTTCTGCCGATTCCTTGGCACTGGGTAGCTGATGGACTCCTGGCCTACCTCCTGTGGGTAGTGCTGGCAGAGATTTACCATCACACCGGTAGAGGACGCTCGAACGTAGATTAAACTGATGAAACCCGACTCTTTGACGCACAAGGATTCCTTGTGCGTCTTTTTTTATAAAAACGCCCAAAAACGCTTGTGTTTTTGCCAATCTAGGGTATATTTGTTCCCGACGCGACAAACGCTATCTCATACCATTTTTGGCTGAGTTATGAACGCACCCCGCTCACCTTGTATAAGGAGACCAGGGAATGCGAATTTCATGCTATGCGTTTGCGCTGAAGGCTCTAAAGAGCCGGATTATTAGGGAGTGTAGTCACCGATTCTCGGTGAAACAGCTCCAAACAAAATTCATAACAAAATACTGTGGCACGAAAATCAATTCTGCTACGCGCTAGTCGCGTACCAAAGTACAAGTCACGAGTTGTCCGCCGTTGCAGCACTTGCGGCCGCAAGCACGGATACCTCCGCGATTTCGACCTCTGCCGTATCTGCTTCCGTGAAGCAGCGCACGAGGGTCATATACCAGGTATTACAAAATCATCATGGTAAGCGACACAATCGGAGACTTCATCATCCAGCTCAAGAATGCTGGCATGGTGGGTAAGAAGGAAGTATCACTCCCATACTCAAAGTTGAAGCACGCTGTAGCTGACGTGTTGGTTAAGGAAGGATTTATTGCCAACGTAGCAGCGGAAGGAAAGGACATAAAGAAGTCACTCGTTGCAACGCTCAAGTACGACGCAGGTGCTCATTGCATCAATGGCGTACAGCGCATCAGCAAGCCAGGTCGTCGCTTGTATGTTAAGGCAACCGAGATTTATCCAGTTAAGTTCGGTAAGGGTCGCATGATCCTCTCAACACCGCACGGTATCCTCACTGGTGAGGAAGCTCGCGCGAAGAATGTGGGAGGTGAGCAGCTCTTTATCGTTTGGTAGTATGAGTCGATTAGGAAAAATCCCAGTAGTTATTCCTGCTGGCGTCGAAGCATCATTTGCTGACGGCATCCTCACCGTAAAAGGTGGTAAAGGTACACTTTCGTACCCGATGCGGGCTGATGTTGCATTTGCGATTGAAGAAAACACAATCACCCTCACACCAACGAACCAGGATAAGCTCGCTCGTGCCCTCTGGGGAACCTACGCAGCTGTTGTCCGCAACATGATTACTGGTGTAAGCCAAGGCTTTACCCGTGTGATGCAGATTGAAGGAGTGGGGTACCGCGCTGAGGCGAGTGGCCAGAAGCTCACCCTTAACCTCGGTTTCTCACACCCGGTTGTCATGGAAGTGCCAGCTGGCATCACTGCAGTTGTTGAGAAGAACCTTATTACCTTGACTGGTATTGATAAGGAAGCTCTCGGACAATTTGCGGCCAACATTCGTAAGGTGCGCAAGCCTGAGCCATACAAGGGCAAAGGTATTCGCTACCAAGGAGAATTCATTATTCGCAAGCAGGGCAAGAAGGCTTCATAGTCGCTTGTACACTAAAATTTCTAGCGTATGCAAAAATCGATTCAGAAGCAGACAAACCGTATTCGTCGCCACGCGCGCATTCGCGCTCGGGTGATTGGGTCTGGTACAAAGCCCCGACTTGCGGTGTTCCGCAGTAACCGCTTTATCTACGCCCAGCTCATCAACGATGAGTCAGGGGTAACGGTAGCCGCGGTTGATTCACGAAAGGTCGCAGGTAGCACTGCCCTCGAACGCGCCAACGCGGTGGGGAAGGCAATTGCTGAAGCAGCAAAGAAGGCTGGTATTGAAGCAGTGGTCTTTGACCGCGGTGGATTCCGGTACATGGGTGCTATTGCAGCGGTCGCCGATGGCGCTCGCGAAGGTGGCCTCGCGCTCTAAACTATTAATGTAACCATTTACTATTATGGAAGAACTTAAGCAGGAAGCTACAACAGCACCAGAGGGAACTCCCTCTACCGATGCACCTGCTACGGCCGAAGGGACTGAAACGGGGGTAACCCGTGGTCACGCCGGTCGTGGTGGAGCGCGAGGAGCAAACGATCGAGGTAACAACCGCGATCGAAACCGTGGACGACGCCCACAGCGTCGCACCGAACGACCTCGTCAGGAGTTTGAACAGAAGATCATCAGTATCCGTCGCGTAACCCGCGTTATGGCCGGTGGTCGACGATTCTCATTCTCTGTTGCGATGGTCATTGGAGATAAGAAAGGTCGGGTTGGCGTTGGTATCGGCAAGGCCGGTGACACACAGCTCGCTATTGAAAAAGCGATTCGTGATGCAAAGAAGCAGATGATTACCGTCCCGATGAACAAGGATAGTCACATCCCACACGACGTGCATACCAAGTATGCTTCAAGTGAGGTAATGATTATGCCGGCACCAGGACGCGGACTCGTAGCGGGTTCATCAGTACGTACTGTACTTGAGCACGCTGGCGTAACCGACGTAACGGCTAAGATTTTCAGTCGTTCAAAGAACAAACTTAACAACGCACGCGCTGCTGTCGAAGCGCTGAAGCAACTTAAGGCATAAGCATTGTATGCAGTTACATGAACTTAAACCAACCGTAGCGCGTAAGACAGCGAAGCGTATCGGTCGTGGTGGTAAACGAGGTAAGACCTCAGGTCGTGGCGGAAAGGGCCAGACAGCGCGTGCGGGTAACAGTACTCGTCCAGAAATGCGCGATATCATCAAGAAGTTGCCAAAGCTCCGTGGACACGGTGTGAACCGCGCCGCTACCGTGAACGCTGAAAAAGTGCTTCCGGTTGCTATTAACGTCGGTGCACTCGAAGTTCTTGAAAACGGTGTTGCGGTAAACCCAACAACACTCGTAGCTATGGGCCTCGTAAGCGCACGTCGTAAGAAGGCACCGTTGGTCAAGATTTTGGCTACAGGTACCCTTACAAAGAAGCTTGTGGTGACCAACTGCTTGGTTTCAAAGACCGCCAAGGAGAAAATTGAACAGGCTGGCGGAAGCGTTGCCTAATATCAGAAACGAGCACGTCAGTGCTCGTTTCGTGCTAAACTTTTTGGTATAGCAGCTTAGTAACCTAAAACTCAGATACATGATTGGAACATTTATTCGCAAGCTCAAGATTGCCTTTACGGATAAAACCATCCGCAACCGCATTTTGTTTGTGCTTGGAGCATTGGTACTCTTCCGTGCGCTTGCAGCCATCCCGATTCCGGGTATTGACCGCGTCGTCTTGGAACAGTTCTTTGCAAACAACCAGTTTCTCGGTCTCTTGAACATCTTCTCTGGTGGTGGACTCGCGAATCTCTCGATTGTGATGCTCGGTGTGGGGCCGTACATTACGGCGTCGATCATCATGCAGCTCATGACAGTGATGAGTACCCGTATGAAAGCGATGTACTCAGAAGAAGGAGAGCAGGGACGTGCTCGCTTCCAGCAGTACAGTCGTATGCTTACGCTGCCGCTCGCGATTCTTCAGGGGTTTGGGTTCCTTACCCTCTTGAAGAACCAGGGTGTACTCGTCGGGCTCTCACCATTTGAATTTGCGGTGAACGTGGTACTCATTGTCGCTGGCGCGATGCTCCTAATGTGGATTGGCGAGCTCGTGACTGAGTTCGGTATTGGAAACGGTGTGTCGATTATCATCTTTGCGGGTATCGTTGCGACGATTCCCCAGACGTTGAGTCAACTCGCTTTTGCCTTTGCTGATCCATCACAACTCCCGCTCTACGTTGGCTTCGTATTTGTAGCGCTCGCTATCATTTACGCAGTAGTCGTGATGACGGAAGCTGAGCGTCCAGTACCGATTACCTACGCGAAGCAGAGTAGGGGGACGAAGACCTACGGCCAGAGTCACTCATTCTTGCCACTTCGCCTAAACCAGGCCGGGGTAATTCCGATTATCTTTGCGCTCTCAATCCTCCTCTTCCCACAGATGGTATTGAACATCCTCTCTGCCTTCAACATTAGTTGGGTGCCTGGAGTTCTCGCTTCAGTAAATGCCTTCATGGCAAACACTGTCTACTATGGTGTATCGTACTTCACGCTCGTACTCTTGTTTACCTTCTTCTACACTGCAGTAACGTTTGACCCAGAACAGGTAGCCAAGAACTTGCAGCGAAACGGTGCGTTCATCCCGGGTATTCGTCCAGGTGGACACACGGCACAGTACCTCGGTAACGTGGTAACCCGTTTGACTCTCGTCGGCGCAGTCTTCCTCGCCTTGATTGCGGTCTTGCCAGTTGGTATGACGGTCTTCACGGGTGTTGCCTCATTGGCAATTGGTGGAACGGCGCTCTTGATTGTGGTGAATGTGGTGCTAGACCTTATTCGCCGCGTCGACGCCCAAGTAGCATTGCGTGAGTATTAATTTCTTCCCAGACTTTGTTGCGCATCGGTAGTTTGGCGCTCACCGTATATTGAATACGGCTCGCACCAAACTCCTCGCGCGCCTCGTCTAAAAAGAAATTTCTAACTCACTCAAGATGGGAACAACACAAAAGACCCCGCAAGGGGTCTTTTGTATTTCACGACAAAGCAGATCGTGAAATTTCAGCTTTTTGCTACTCGTGGTCTTCAAATGAATAGCCCATCGGTACCGCACTATAGACTGGTTTCCATTCGTCTGTTCTGAGCCACCGCTTGTACTCGTCAAAGACGGTGAGGGCAACGGTCTGTGGGGAATGGCGGGAGGTGTTGATGACGAGGTCGTAGTGCTTCGTATCGTAGGGGTTGATGCCGTACATGGAGCGGAAGCGACGTACTTCGGTGTTAAGGCGGGTCTGCACCTGCATCTTTACGTCGCCGATGGTGGCTGCCGCAGTTGTTTCGTTAGCTCGACCGACGTTGCTGACGGCATCCTTAAAGATGCGGGCGGTTGCTACTTCGATATCGAGATCGAGGTATACCTTGAATGACTCAGGAATCCAGTAGAAGCCAAGGCGTGAGTCAATCACTATGTCTTGCTCGTCACGGAGGCGTCGAAGCTCCTCATCAATTTCTTGGTCCATCACGTGATCGCTGGCTGCGCGTCGGTTGAACTCAGCGAGCGTGATGCCTTGGCGACGAATGAGTGCTCGCACCATATCTCCGGAAGAGTAGCGGGTGTAGCTCAAGAGCTCGGCTACTTTGTCAGCGGTTGATGATTTGCCACTTCCTGGCTTTCCCGAAAGGGTGATTATGTGTTTTCGATCCATAGGTTGCCTTCAGCATACCATACAGCCACGTTGCGAATTGGATAAAAACTGTTACCCTAGGAGCATTATGCACCACGCAACACCATATTTAAGTATTGTACTCATTGGAAAGATAGCTTCTGGTAAAGGTACCCAAGCCGACGCTATCATTGAAAATTTTGGTGGCAACCTATACTCAAATGGCGATAAAGTACGAGAGACGGCTGGCTTTGATACCCCGTTTGGCCGCAAGATGAAAGAGGTGTACGAAGCCGGTCTCCTCATTCCTGAATGGATTGCGAGTTACTGGATGACCCATGCCCTCGTGAGTCAATTTCCAACTGAACACATCGTTTTTGAAGCCGTGGCCAAGAAGCCGTTAGAAGCCCAGCAGTTTCATGAGATGCATCAATGGTTGAAGCGTCCGTACATTGTATTCAATCTCGATGTCCCTGACAGCGTCGTCCGTGAACGCAGTGCTGCACGAGCTCGTGATGGAGTTGATGCTCCTGAAATTGTCGAACGTCGGCTCATGCAGTTCCATGAGTTTACCGACCACTCCATTGAGTTATTCCGCGATTACGGCACGCTCATCGACATCGATGGCACGCAGTCACCAGACGTTGTCCGCAATATTATCTTTACCCACCTCCACCAAGCCTAACTATCTATGCAACAAAAAACCGTCATCTTTATTGGTCCACAGGGAAGTGGAAAGGGAACCCAGATTGAACGCATGAAAGAAGTGCTTGAGGCCAGTGACCGTCGCCGGGTAGTAGATATTCAAACTGGCCGTCGGTTCCGCTCACTTGCCGCAAAGCAGGAAACCTTTGCCGAAGACAAGATTGCTGCCACCATGAATGCGGGTACGCTTCAGCCTGACTTCCTTTCTTCTGTCCTCTGGGGGCAGGCGATGGTGGATCAGCTCGATCCGAAGAGTCATTTGCTCATCGATGGTTTTCCGCGCACGGTTGCCCAGATTCCTGATCTTGAAGATGCCTTCAATTTCTTTGAACGAACGCATGTCGATGTTATTAATCTTGAAACTCCCGAAGAGATTGTCCGTGCTCGTATGCAAAGCCGTGCCAGGGCCGACGATACGGAAGCCTCAATCGAAGAGCGGTTACGCTGGTACCGTGAAGAGACACTCCCGGTGATCGCCTTCTACCGTGCTCGACCAGATACCAGTGTCCACGACATTGATGGAACCCTTTCAATCGATGGTGTACATGCGGCTATCAGGCAAGCGATTGGCGTTTAATATATATCCTATGACCATCACGCTTAAAACCGAAGAAGACATTGCTATCCTCCGTAAAGGTGGGAAGATTTTGGCGAAGATTCTCGATGAACTCGAAAAAGAAGTGGTGGCTGGTAACTCAACTATAGATGTAGATGACCGTGCCATGGAGCTCATGGAAGAGTACGGGGTCGAACCGATGATTTTGGGCTACCACCCTCGCTTTGCTCCCCGACCATACCCAGCAGCGGTGTGTGTATCAATTAACGATGAAGTGGTGCACGGTATCCCTAACGAAGACGTGGTTGAGTTCATTGATGGTGATGTGGTTTCTATCGACGCCGTCATTGGCTATGAGGGGATGGTACTTGATTCAGCGCGCACTGTGGGCGTAGGTCAGCTCTCAAAAGAGGCACAGGGGTTGATAGATATCTCACACAGAGCGCTCAGTGCTGCGATCGATGCGGCGCAACCCGGTAATCACATTGTTGAAATTGGTCGGGCGATTGAGAAGGTGGTGGGGGGAAAGTACGGTATTATTGAAACTTTCTGTGGTCATGGTGTAGGGTATGATTTGCACGAAGACCCGCAAGTACCAAACTTTGTGACGAAAGAAAAAGGGGTGAAACTTGAACCGGGTATGGTGATTGCCATTGAGCCAATGCTCACCACCGGAAGCAAAGAGGTTGTCGTACTAGACGATGGCTACACCGCGGTGACCGACGATGGTTCTCTCGCTGCTCACGTTGAGCATACCGTCTTGATTACAAAAGATGGTCCGGAGATACTGACGATGTAGCAGGTAGTGAAAAGGGCGGCCCATGGCCGCCCTTTTCTTTTTATCTAAAAGTAGGTATACTGCCAGGGCTTAAAATAAACACTTTTTACATTTTTATGGCCAAATTACCACACCAAGAACGTTCATTAGTCCTCTTAAAGCCTGATACAGTCCAGCGCTCACTCGTTGGCGAAGTCAT
>JACCDG010943794.1_pt1 | contig 13527 bp, 10 predicted proteins | sample 7442471 | NCBI WGS metagenome assembly JACCDG01 (sample SAMN15323444, study PRJNA562643) | freshwater metagenome | isolation source: river surface water | place: USA:Blue River Watershed | collected 2017-08-17 | reverse complement strand
TCTAAGAGAGGCTGGTATTGCTTGCGGTGAGAACAGGGTTGCAAGGCTGATGCGCGCGGCTGGGATCAAGTCAGTGCGTGGCTACAAACGACCTCGTTACAGAACAGGCAAGCCCGCATTGGTTGCCGAACGGAAAAATGATGTACCGAGGTCGGCCCTTGAACCTACAAGCGATTCGCAAAACTTTTTTGCTTACAGTTGAAGGCGAGCGTGATGATATTTGCGGCATTGGGCAAACCTTAGCTGCGCAAGATTTGTGCAGCATGTTGCCAGCATATAGAAAGACCCACCATTTGCAATCAGGCGTTGGACACTATGGAGTGTTCAATGGCAAACGTTGGGATTCGCAAATCTATCCAGTGGTACGAAACCAAATACGTTCCGCCCACTAAATTATTCAGTGCCTGTAGGTGAACTTGAACTCAAAATAAATCTTTTAATTGTGCTGTTTTGGAGTGCACATGCTAGACATGCTATTGCGCCTCGTAGATGTTGCGTGTCCAATAACTCGACTGAATAATTCATGAATTTTCATTTAAATTTCATGCACCTCATCATTTCTTTAACAGTGCTTTGCAAGCCCTAAATAAAATGCCGTTGTAGGAATCATAGTGCAAAAGAAAGGAGCAAACTTTTTGGAATTTGCCCCTGCAAACCCGTATGAAATGGTGGGTAAATTTTGGAATTTGAAATGGTGCTCTAGCCCGCATGGATATTGACTTTTGGTACCAGTCTGTCACGCCGGGGGGCGCGGGTTCGAGTCCCGTCCACTCCGCCAAAATTTCGTAATGAAATCAAAGGGTTATAAGATTCAGCTTATAACCCTTTTTGGTTTTTACAGATCCTTACCAGAGCAAGCTAACACTGATCATCGCTAGCAAAGTGAATTTCGCGTATTTAACGAGATGTGCATTTCGCTGTTGACTCACGAACAATTAATTCTGCTTCTACTAACTGCGAAGGTGGGTTCTTTTTGTTAATTAAGTCAAACATCGCTTTGGCTGAGGACACGCCAATTTCGTAGACCGATTGACGCACTGATGTCAAAGGCGGTAGGGTGAATGCGGAGTGGGGTAGATCATCAAACCCAATCAATGAAACATCCTTTGGGACACGTAGGCCTGCTTTGTGCAACGCTAGGCGCGCGCCATAAGCCATTTGGTCATTCGCTGCGATGATTGCCGTGAATTCGATTTGATTAGCTAGCAATGAATTGACGGCGCGAAATCCGCCAGACTCGAGGAAGTCGCTTTCGATAATCAGATCGGTTTCAGTCCGCATCTTGAGGCGTTTCAATTCTTTTTTGTAGCCTTGTAGCCGTTGTTTTGCATCGGGATGATCCAGTGGTCCAGACAAAAATGCCACCTTCTTATGGCCTAGTCCATGTAGGTGACGTACGGCTTGCGATGCACCTTCGGCGTTGTCAAAGTCGATACTGAAAACATTGTTACCACTCAGTTGTCTTCCCGTCACGACAACGGGTATCGTTTGGGCGAGATGAGTCAATGTTGCGTCAGATAACTTGCCAGTTAAAACAATGATGCCATCTACTTTTCGATCCAGTAGTAGCTGAATCCGCTTTTGTTCTTCGGCCTCATTCCAGTGACCGCTGACGAAGAGTGGTGCGTAATGCGCTTTGTTTAATTCGTCTTCGATACCACGTAATGCTTCCCCGTAATATGGGCTGTCAATAAATTGTGTGAGCACACCAATGCTCATGGTTCGTCCACCTGCCAAACTTCTTGCAGCTGGGTCTGGCCGAAAACCGAGTTCTTTAATGACAGCCTGTACCAGCGCCTTTTTCTCGTCGCTCACTTGGGCTGTCCCGTTCAAGATGCGTGAGACAGTACTTGGCGATACCCCCGCTTTCTCAGCAACCATGCCTAATGTGGCACGTTTTGATGTAGTACTTGTGTTTTTATTCATGCGATTTCTAATCAAGTTTCGATACGCATTGTCAATCAAGAAGGAGGTTGCCAAACCTTTACATAATCTACCGTCATTTTCATATTTGGAATGTCGTTCACATTGAATGAACCACCTAAGTTACCGCCCACAGCAACGTTGAGCAGGAGGTATGCAGGTTGTGAAAATGGCCAATTGTTTGTTGTCGCATTCGCTGGCTTTTTATATGAAAAGGTAGTCACGCCATCGACTCCCATCACGATCTCGTTCGCAGTCCAGTGCAACTGAAATTTGTGAAACTCGGTGCACATGTTTGCAACGTTTTTCTTTGCATACAGAAGGCCTGCAGCACTCCCCCAGTGGTTGGTTGTTGAATGAACACCCGATTGAACTTGGTTAGGCTGCGTCGTGAATTGACTGCCAAACCATTCCATGATGTCAATCTCGCCTCTAGCAGGCCAAACTCCGTCTTTGCCCATCATCCAGATTGCGGGCCAAGCGCCCGCAACACAAGGGATTTGTGCCCTGACTTCATAAAATCCATATGGCGTTGCATTAAGAGCGCTGTAGTAACCAGCGGTGTTCGTAGTCAATCGGGCCGATGTGGCAGTCACCCCGCGTGCTTGAATTGTGCTGAGTACATCGGGAGTGCTTGAGGCGTCACCGTTGCCCATATCGTTGGCATCCACTCCAGCAACAGGTTGCAAAATGAGTTCACCATTGCTGTTAATGAATGAATTTTTTGGGAGAGTGGTGTAATACTGTTTTTCAGAATTGCCCCACACCGTACCTCCTAAAAGGGGCGCGCCTATGTCATAAGTCCAGTTATTACTTGGACTACCAGCTGTATTGAATTCATCAGACCACTTGAGGCTGTAAGTCGTCGGTAAATTGAGGTCAACGCTTGGGGATGCTGAACCGCCGCCCCCGCCACCGCAAGCAGTGAGGCATAAGCCAAGCGTGACCATCGATTGTTTAAATTTAGAAGACGTAGACAAGACCTACTCCAGCCCAATTGCCCGACTTGGCAACGCGTGAGTCAACACCAGTAAATGATGCGTGTCCAGGCATGCTCAAAGGCGCCAGTCCTTTATGACCGAAGTTCACAATGCCTCCAAAACCATACACCGAGAATCCAGGCTCAATCTCATAACCAACGCCAAACGTGTTGAGCAGCATCGTGTTAGATTGGCCGCGTTCAGTCGGGTTGTCGGTGTTGGCTTTGCCAAGATATACCATGCCTGTATTGACAGACCACTTGGGCATGAATTTATAGACAACACCTAAGCTGTAGTCGGTTGATGAGGCGCTATAGCTTGGTCCAGCTAGGCTTTCAATGTTGAACATGTCGTTCCACAAATCATTGCCTTGTGAATCCTGCCCCAACCATGACGCTTTATTTCCGCTCCAGCGGTTGTGGCGAACGCCTGCAAGAATTTCTGTTTTCGCGTTCAACTGATAGCGAGACATCAGCATCAAAATTGATTGCTTATTTCCTTCGGAAACAAGAGCCTCATCTGCCGAGTTGTTTGTGATACCTTTAAATGGCCCATGACCCCAAGCCATCGGCATGCCGTTGGTCGCAGACTGGGCGATCGCGTCAAGAATGAGAGGGCCTTTGACGTACTTGGCGTACAACTCAAAGAATTGAGGCTTATGCTTGGAGTAGCCTGATCCCCCTTGATCGTACGTCGCCTCAAGGTGCAAATCACCACCATGCACGTCCATCAGAGGTAAGCCGTACCGAACAGCATTGGTTAACAAGCCATAGCCTGCGCCACTTGAGGCCCAAGAGTCTGCTACACCAAATTTTGTTCCGTACGGGTAGTCAGCCACGCTCCAGCCTCGTGTAGGGAATGCGCCCACTTGCAAGCTACCGTAGTCCTCATGCAGTAGGGTGGCATTCTTTTCGTACCAAATGCCTGGGATGTCTACCTTGCCGTCTCGCCAACGCTGACTCAGCAGCCCTTTAACTTTGAATCCCTTACCGAGATCAAATTCCTGGGTGCCGATGTAGGGCTGGAGTAGGCTGACGTTGCCATTCTTTGTTCCATAACTCTTGCCGTCGGCAATGTCATCCGCCCATGGGCGGTGACGCGCTTCGCCAGCAACCAGTTGGCAGTCGCTGCATTGGTTGCTGGCGCGTGATGCTTCGACCTTCACGAATCCATTGATGGTTAGGGGGCCTACATCAACTGCGCTAGCTAAGGAATGTATCGAAAGTAGCATTAGTCCAAAGAAGTATGATTTTTTTAGATTCGTCATGATTACCCCATCAATAGATTCGTCAGGCTGTGATGTTTGTTTATTGTGAGAACGCAACTAAGCCGACTTTAGGTAGAACGTAGTTGTTTGTAGTGGAACTTGCATGCGTATCGTTTGCCGCCAAAACGCTGACAACAACAGCTTTTAGGTCTGATTTCAACGCGGTTAAAGTGCCTGTGCAAGAGCTGAAAGAAGTTAATGGAACTGTGTACACGCGAAGATTATTCGCAGTCGCAGTGGTGTTTAGCGTCACATTTGCAGTACAGCTGTTAGCGTATGTGAAATTGGTGCTGTTGTAAGCGCCACCCTTGAGTTCTACGGTGAATACTGTAGGGCTGTTTGTTTGTGCTGACAGATCTACGCCGTTGCCCATTTGAATCATTAAGTTGCCCGATTGAGACACATCTAAACTGCCGTTTTGTGGCGCCTGAATCTTTGTGTAGATGTAGTCTGTCGAACCCAAGGCCGCAGTGTGATTGAACTGAATGCCTACTGACTGGTGGTAGTCAATGTCTGTTTGGTTAAACGTGCCGTAGCCACCATATGCAAAGTTTCCACCTGAGCCCATGTACACGTCACCACCTTGAGCCGTACTCCACTTTAAATCACCTGCAGATGCTGAGTGTGGCGTGTAGCTTGAGGCCATAAGTACATAAGGCGATGCAACTGTATCTGCTACTACGCCTGTCACACCGCCTCCGCCGCAAGCGACTAGCGTCCCCAAGATGCCAAGAGCACCCATGGTGAATGATTTGCCGATATATCCCATACGTTGAAAAGTCATGAAATTCTCCTGATCGTGGTTAAAGGTTCTGCAGTTTGAAAGCGATTTCTGAAAGCGCTTTCATGTTTGTATTTGAAATGTTGTGATGAGGGTGTGGTAGTGTGGTTTTCCCTTAAATTTGAAAATAATTTAAGGAGAAATCGAAAGTGTCAGTGGACGTGCTTTTAGAACATACCCGTCACTGAAGCGAACCTCCAATGTTGATAAAGTCGGGTTATAGGTCATGTAGGTGCGCGTGCCTTTGTCAGACTTGAAGGTCGCATAAAACTGAGTGTTTGCCGTGATGCTTAGATCTGGCACGCCAACCTCATGCAAGAAGTGCAACCAATGCTGCGCATGTGTACGTGTATCGCCTAGCTCAACCGAGCCCCATTCGTCCCAGCGTGCCAGTCCTTTTTGAGGATCCACGAGCGCGACATATTTGGCGAAGAGATCTTGCCAAATATCAACGGGTTTGGCGCGCTTGCCTCTGCTTTGATAAATATCGATTTCTTTATCCAAGGCCGCCATGTTTTTGTGCGTGAAAGCAGGGCTGGCGGCAAGGTAGGTTGATGCGGCAGTCAACGGTAACAAGTTGATGCCGTGTATTTGGCGAGGTTCATCAATCCACCAGGTGTTGTGTGCCAATTTGCCACCAAAGAGCATGCTGACTTCTGTGTTTTTGTATTCAGTCGGCAGAGTCAAGCCGTGAATGTCGAACCAATAATGGTTGATAGATTGAATTTCTGTGGCGTATAGATATGAGCCTAGTTCTACCAAATCTTGTCGGTTTTGCAGGGTTCCCCACAGCATCAGACCCGCCCATGCGTTGATGGCTTCTGATGAAGATTCTTGGTTATTGCCATCGGGAGAGATGCCTGTACCAGAGGCCCATGAATGCCCCTCATAGGGATCAAAATTTCGCAAGTAAGGAAAATCTTTTCGTCCGCGCTGTGCTGTCGCAATGTCAGAGACTAAGAGATCAATCATGCCGCCCCATTTATCTGTCTTTACCCATTCAGGGTCGCGCAGACCGATGTCGGCAGCAGCGCGAATCCAATAACCATAGTGAAAATGATGGTCGTTCATGTCCTTGACCGCGTCATATTCCTCGGGGTAGCTCACAACAGTTCCCAGTGTTGGGCTGTAGTGGAAGTAGGTGCGGTCACTTTGTCCAGATAGCCAGTCTTCTGCACGTTGCTTGATCATCGCCAGAAGATGATCCCGTGTCTTCGTATCGCCTTGCGCATCCGCAACGGTCATTAGCTGACTGATTCGCTGAAGTCCTTTGCCTTGCCAATAAGGGCCTTGTCCGATTTCCAGCATCATGCGACGAGCACGACCTGTTTCTTTGGACAAGTTGGACAAAATTGATTTACTGAGTGCTTCGTCTTTAACTCGAGGCCAATACGGAACAAAGCCATAGCGGGTATGCCTAGTCGTGAAGCGGTCAGTGGTAAAAAACTTCAGTTCACCACGGATACTTGACAACGACCCGACGAAGGACGTTGGGAGCTCTTTGCTGCCAAAGTAGTGATGAGGGTAGAGGCCCACGATGGTTGGTGCTTTCGCACCTTCTTTGGTTTGTGTCTCAACTTGAAAAGTTGTGATGACTTCACTCTTTTCGGTGTCAACTCTAAAGTCAGCCCTCGTGTTGCTGATATGGCTGTAGGCCGAGGTGAGAAACTGTTGCACCGTGGCGTCGGCCTCATTAGGCATGACGGCTACAGAGATGTAGCGTTTATCTGTAGGTAAGTTCAATTCCCACATGTCGCCCGATTGGCTCCATTTGCCGCCGCTAGGTGCAAATGCTGCAAAATTTTTGGAGGTCCCCCGAATTAGCAGTACACGTGCGTCGCGTGTCCACAGACGGGCCTGCATGTCGCCTCCCAATTCAAGCCCTAAGTTCCCTTGACTTAAGGTTGCGTAGACGAAAGGACTGCCATGGGCAACCGTAGTTTTGAGGGACTGCTCTTTGTTCGCAAAGCTGATGTCGACAGACCAGTCTCCGTGTCCTGCCAGAAGCGCTGCTTCAGGTCGAAAAGCTAATGGGCGAAGTGTGATGTCCGCGGTGTGCGGATAAGTCACCTCTACATCTTTGCGGTCCGTGGGAGTGATTACCTTTTTAGGAAACCCAATTTCTAAACCCTTGTCGGTTGCTTTGGCTGTCAGGGGTAACGCATGCAACACCTCTGACCAGCGCGTGAACATGACTGACGAATACCACTGGTTTGTCGGCGCTGCGCGTTGCAGCATTTCAGGCGTTCGAAAAGGGGCTTCTGGGACCTTTTGATCGGCTGTACTTGTCTGGCTTCGCCATCCGCCAGCACCCACTTTGACGACGTCAGTCGCTGCATGGGCAAGAACTGTTGTGCAGAGCGTGACAACTAATAGAAATTTAAATTTATTCATTGCATATTTCCAATTTAAGGAGGCACAAGCGGGATCAGTGGACCAGGCAACCCTGTGTGTCAAATACCAAAATATTTGCAGGATCAGGTTGCAAATAAATGGACTGCCCCATCGACAATGAAGTCGCGCTTTGTCCGAGCTTCACGATGATTAGCTCTTGCAGTCCTGAAACACGTGCATAGATGATCGTGGCATCGCCGAGGTTTTCTATGAACTCAATCGTCCCTTGGAGTCCTGTTTCAGCGATGCTGAGGTTTTCGGGACGAACGCCTAATGTCTTGCCTTGTGACAATTTGCGTTTGAAATTTTCGTCATGTGCGAAAGTTGACAACGTGTTATCACCGATCGAAAGGGTCGATTGAGTTTCATCCAACCGATAGGGCAGCAAGTTGATTTTTGGTGTCCCCAAGAATTGCGCAACAAATGTATTCGCAGGAGTGGCATATAGCTCCATGGGGCGGCCCACTTGTTCAATGCGCCCTTGGTTAAAAACAGCGATGCGGTTGCCCAATGTCATCGCTTCCGTTTGATCGTGCGTCACATAGATCATGGTTGTTTTCAGATCTGCATGAAGTTTTGCCAGTTCTATACGCATTTGCACACGCAAGGCGGCATCCAAATTGGAGAGCGGTTCATCAAATAAAAATACTTTGGGGCGTCGGACAATAGCTCGCCCAATTGCAACGCGTTGACGTTGTCCGCCAGAGAGCTGTTTAGGGTAGCGCTTGAGCAAAGGCGTTAGACGTAGCTTTTCGGCAGCGCTGTGTACCAAATCAGCAATGGCAACTTTGGAGAGTCCTGCCATGCGTAAGCTAAAGCCCATGTTCTCTTCAACTGTCATGTGCGGGTAGAGGGCGTAGCTTTGGAAAACCATGGCAACACCGCGATCCGAAGGGCCCTTATGGTTCACGATTTCATCCTCGATGAGGATGTCACCTGATGTCATGGTTTCAAGTCCTGCGATCATGCGGAGCATCGTAGATTTACCGCAACCCGAAGGTCCTACAAAAACCATGAACTCACCGTCCTGAATTTGCAGATCAAGCTGTGGAATGACAACTGTCTCCCCAAAACTTTTGGAGATATTTTTAAGGTCAATTTTTGCCACTTTATTTCTCACCTAAAAATTTTTGATACCACAAGGCACTATTTTTAAACGTACGTTTTTGTGTGGCGTAGTCCACATACACAAGTCCAAATCGTTTTTCGTAGCCGCTGGCCCATTCAAAGTTGTCCATCAGGCTCCAGGCGAAATAGCCTGTGACAGGTACGCCTTGCGCAATCGCTGAGTGTGTCGCTTTGATGTGGTCATGAAAATATCTGACACGCGAGGTGTCATTGACTTGACCATTGATTAGTACGTCTTTGAATGCCGCGCCGTTCTCAGTGACCATCACGTCAGGCAGTGCATAGTCTTTGTGCATGCGGCATAAAAGTTCAGTCAGTCCTTGCGGATAGACCTCCCAACCCATATCAGTGACTTCGTTGCCAGTTCTTTTGACATCCCATGGATTACCACTTGAAGAGAAATTTCTTGTGTAGTAATTGACGCCAATGAAGTCCATTTTTTGTTGAATCATGGCCATGTCACCTTCGTGAACATCAGGCATATCTGGCCCCAAATGATCCATCACATCCTTTGGGTAGCAACCGCACAGCAGAGGATCCATGTACCAACGCAAATTCAGTCCATCATCAAGATGCGCTTTTGCGATGTCGCTGGGGTTATCACTCGCAGGGTAGATGGGCGATAGATTGAGAACAATGCCTAATGGGGTTGTAATGCCCAGTTCACGGATAGCCTTCAGTGCCATGCCGTGACTCAAAAGCAAGTGATGAGTAGCCATCATGGCAATCGCGCGAGATTTGATACCCGGCGCGAAAATTCCATGCTCATGTCCCAAGATCGCTACCACCCAGGGTTCGTTATGCGTACAAATACTTGCTGCTAAGTGTGCGAAGCGATGTGCAACTTCGGTTGCGTAGCGTACAAACTTTTGGCAGATATCTCGATTAGCCCATCCTCCCTTGTCCTGCAATGCTTGTGGAAGGTCCCAGTGATTCAAGGTGATGTGCAGTTCAATGCCGCGACTTTTGAGTGACTTGATCAGTTTTTCATAAAACGTGAATCCTGATTCATTCCAAGCGCCTTCGCCATCTGGTTGCACCCGTGGCCATGAAATTGAGAAGCGATATGCATTTACGCCTAAGGTGGCGATCATGTCCACATCTTGTTCCCACAGGTGGTAATGGTCACAAGCGATATGGCCGTTTGATTGATCGGCTATGTTTTTGGGGTCTTCACAAAAAGTATCCCAAATGGATTTGCCTTTGCCATCAGATTGATGAGCGCCTTCAATTTGGAATGAAGATGTGGCGACACCCCATTTAAATTCGGATGGGAATTGGTGACGATGAATGGTGTTTTTGTACATTTTCAACTTGATGAAGTTCAACCGCGGACAGCGCCAGACGTCAAACCGTCAATGAGTCTGCGCGACGAAAAAATAAAAATGATGAGCAGTGGAATGACTGCAATGGCTGAGCCAGCCATCAATGCCCCCCATTCGGTGTCGACAGGGCTTTGCACACTGCGCAGTGCTAACGGGAACGTGTACATGTCCACCGAGCGCATGACCACCAGCGGACCGATGAAGTTGTTCCATGAGGCAATAAAAGCAATTAATCCCAGCGTGCCAAATGCGGGTCCGAGCAATGGCACAACAACGCTCCAATAAATACGCAACTCTCCACACCCGTCCATTCGTGCAGCCTCAATGAGCTCTCTTGGAATAGCAGATGAGATGTATTGGCGCATCAAAAATATGCCCATGGCAGGCGCTGCTCCAGGTAAATACAGTGCACGCGGCTGGTCAATCCAATGCAGCGAGTCCATGATCAAGAATGTCGGAATCATTCCCAAGAATGCAGGGATAAGCATTGTTCCCATGACCAAGGAGAACAGCGGCTTCTTAAATCTGAACTCATAGATAGCAAAGGCAAATCCAGCCATGGAGCAAAAAAGCAAAGTTAATGCAGTGCTTGCAAGACCGACATAGAGCGACCAGCCCAGGTTGATCCAAAAAGGAATCTTCTGCATCAAGATCGTCATGTTGGCAAAAAAGTGGTCGCCAAAGAACAGGGGGGGCGGAACACTAAATATTTCGCTTTTTGGTAACGTCGCAAAAACGAACATGAAATAAAAAGGACCGAGCATCAAGATCGCTCCTAAAAGTAAGCAGATCCAGCCCCACCAGCTCAATGTGTTGTGCTCGCTTTTTTGCAGATCGTTCATGCTTGCCCCTCTTTCACTTTGAAAGCTTTGTTCGTCAAAATCGTCATGGCAAGAATGATGATGAAAAGCATCCAAGAGATTGCACTTGCGAGCCCATAGTCGTTGTAATCGAAAGCTGTTCGATACATATACATTGCAGTGGTCATGCCTGCGTATTCCATTCCTCCTTTGCCCCCCGTCAAGATAAAAGGCTCTTCAAATAATTGCAGACCACCAATGATGGTTAATGTCACCCCAAAAAACATAATGGGTTTGAGTTGTGGGAGCGTGATGTACCAAAACTGCTGGAAGCTTTTGGCGCCATCCAACCGTGCCGCTTCATACTGGTCGCGCGAGATGGCCTGCATTGCTGCGACATACAAAATAACGTTAAAGCCCAGATAGCGCCAAAACACCACAAAAGCAACTATCGGTTTGATGGTTTTCGGGTCTCCCAGCCAATCGACATTGGTGGCAGGTAATACATGTTCAAACAAAGGTGTTTGCGCTAGCTTCATCAGCATGGCATTTACCATGCCGTAATCGGTTGAGAACAGGGTGCTGAACATCATCGCGATCGCGACAGTCGATGTGATGTATGGCAAAAAATATGCACCCATCACCACATTTCGCCAATACCCTAGTTTTTCATTGATGAGGTATGCAAGTGGAATGGCTATCAGATGCTGCGGGAGTCCTGATGCAATTGCTAGCCACAGCGTATTGCCGAGTGATGTCCAAACAAGAGGGTCGTCTATTGCGAATGCTAAATTTTCAAACCCCACAAATTGCATGGAGGGTAAACCTTGAACAGGGTCCCACGTGTGAAACATCAGCACGAACGAGAAAAGAATTGGGAAAAGACCAAACGCCAAAAATAAAAAGATGAATGGACTGATCAACAGGTAGGGTGCAACGCTGGGCTTAATGATTGGTTTCATCAGCGCCTCGCACGTCGTTGAATTTGGTTATGAGCATCCCTTAGTGCTTGCTCGATGGGCTTACCTTTGAGTAGCACTAAGTCCAATTCAGCATTGACGATTTCTTCTGCAATCGTGTCGTGTTTAAACACACGTGTGGGTTTAATTTGAGCTGCCGTGTTTTTCCAGTCGATGCGCGCTTTTTGTCCACCCAGAAACTGTACGGGTTGTTCGAAGAATGGACCTGATTGAGCTTCTACTAATGCTGGGAATGCGTTAAATTTTTCGAACGCTAACTGTTGCTGTTGGCGGTTGAGCGTGAGGTAGCTAATTAAATCCCAAGCTAGTTCTTTGTTTTCAGCTTTCTTCGGTATGGCATAAAACGTTCCACCCCATGACGTCGCAGCTCGTTCGGGTAGCACAGTGGATCGCCATAACCCTGATGTATTTGGCGCCAGCCAGTTAGATAAATGCCCGCCCAGCCATGCCCCCATCATTTGCACGGACACGTTGCCTCGTTTGAGAGATTCGCCCCATTCACCCGACCATGCATTTACTTTGGCATCTAGGCCCTCAGTTCTGATTTTTTTTGCTAATTCAAATGCCTTTTGAAATCGAGCCGAGGTTCCCACGACAGATTGGCCTTGAGCGTCAAAGTAAACACCCCCATCTGTAGGAATACCAGTGCGGATCACGATATCTTTGACGTCCCGTGCGTGTGCGACTAAGTAGGAGCCAGTTACTGACTTGATCTTCTTGCCGCTCTCTATGAAGCTGTCCCACGATTCGGTCAGTTCCGTATCTTTTACTTTGGCTTTTTGTGTCAGATCATTTCTGTAAAACATTGCACCAGGTCCAATGTCTGTTGGTATCGCAATTTGTCCTTGAGCTTGCGTGTGAGCCTGCGCTACTGCAAATGGGACAAATTTTTTCGCCACCTCATTGGCGCGGTAAGGTGCTTGACTTAAATCCATCAAGCCTCCACTTTGTGCGAACCGTCCTAGATAACCATATTCAATGGTCATCACATCGGGAAGACTGGTTGCTGTCGCAAGAGCCGTCGTCATGGCTGTGTGATGGTCCGCATATTCGCGACCGATGACTTTGACGTCGACATCTGGATGCTGCTTCTTCCACTCAACTAATGCAGTTTTGATGATCTCATCCACTGATGGATATGCCGCCACAGTCAAGACCTTACGCTCAGCGTGTGCGTTGATGGCAAGCAGCAGTGCAATGATGACTGACGATATTTTTTTCATATGATCCCAAAAATGAAAGCGCTTTCATTTTAAGGATTTTCACCAGTAAAAAACTATCGTTAACCCTAGCTCAATCGAGAGCGAATGCAAATTGTCTTGAGCGGTTCTGTTTGTTTTAATTCGACATTCTTGCGAGTGATTTAGCTAGCTCAAGATGTCCAATGCCAATGGCTTGGAGTAGGCTCAAGAAAATTAAATTGTGGTTTTGTATAAGTGCCGTTTGCGTTAAGTGGTCATGGGAATCTGTGATGATTGCCACTACGCGTTATCCCCGAATGCGAAGCTTGCTACATTGATTTCAAAAATAAGGGTACGACCACCAGCAAGGCATGGAACACGCGGTACGTAAGTTGCCGATTCGATATACGTGGTGAATGCTTAGACTTTATGACTCATGGAGATGAGCTGCTAAGCGTGCAAGCAAAAGCAGCAGCAAACGAGAAGTGCGGTTTTTAGAGTGGGCAGTGTTTGGACGTGTTACGGGGTAGGCTTTATTTAATAACTCAACGTTCGAATAAAAGTCTCTTTTATATTTGAAATGCTAAAAAGAGGCGCATAATGCTTGAGCGCTTGACTTAAAACACCCAGTGCAATTTTGGTGATAGGTCAGTTTCGCGCGTTACGGCGTTACTTTTCGGTTTGTTGTGCTTTCGGGACCCCATCGCTTTTTTCATGTATTTAAGGAGTCCTCATGGGCAATAAACTTTACGTCGGCAATCTGCCATA
>JACCDG012083152.1_pt1 | contig 13529 bp, 9 predicted proteins | sample 7442471 | NCBI WGS metagenome assembly JACCDG01 (sample SAMN15323444, study PRJNA562643) | freshwater metagenome | isolation source: river surface water | place: USA:Blue River Watershed | collected 2017-08-17 | reverse complement strand
TCGTACACGTTCTGTTTTACCTTATCAATAAGGAGAAGCACATCGCTCGCGGTAGCGCCACCGGTATTTAAAATAAAATTACCATGCTTATCACTCACCGTCGCTTTGCCAACCGACAATCCTTTCGCGTGTGATTCTTGTATGAGCCAGCCAGCCGATACGATCCCCTTTTTTTCAAACTCTGGCAATAAAGTTGGCGCGTCTTTTTTTGCGTGTTGAAAAAAACTAAATGGAACATTTTTAAAAATACAGCCACTTGAAAATCCTTGTGGTTGAGTAGACGCGCGAAACGCCAAATACTCCATCGCTTTTTTAAGTGCTTCGGCGTTTGAACCAGCCTGAAGCGCCAGAGTGACTTGAAGCACATACGCGCTCGAGTGTTTAAACACACTTTCGCGATACCCAAACGCGCAATCGGCGTTACGATATTCTTTTACTTCACCATTTTCATACACCTTCACAGCGCGCACATTATCTTTCATTTCAAAACCAACGGCTCCGGCATTACCCCGAACCGCGCCACCAATGGTGCCAGGCACTCCCACACCCCACTCAAAGCCGGTGAGTCCAGCCCGAATCGATGCCTGTGAGACTTCGGCAGTAATGCACCCAGCGTCAGCCGTAACCACTTCTTTGTCAATATGAAGCGTTTGAGCAACAACCTTTATACACACACCACGAAACCCTTCGTCTCGCACGAGGGTGTTGCTTCCACCTCCAAGCACAAAAAAAGGAATGCCTTCGCCTTCTACATAACGAAAGGTGGCAACGAGCATATCCGTATCAGGCACAGTCAAAAACACATCCACCGGTCCACCAATTTTAAAGGTGGTGTGTTTTGCCATTGGTTCGTTTAGTTTCACTGTTCCAAACGACTTAAGCATGTCTAATTGTTCTTGAGAAATCATACAAATGGCTTGTTTTCTTTCTTTTCCCCTAGTATACTAAAGCGCGCTATGAACCGCGAACTTCGCCTGCCTTTTCCTATTGCCTATATCACCCGTGACATTGAACGGGCACTTGGTATACCCCCTACCCCTGGGTTCTTCATTATGACAAATGAAACCCCATTTGGGAAGAGCATACAAAAAACTCGCTCTGACATTATTTTGTGTTCAAACAACCACATCCTTGATACCCACGACCTTATCGCTCACGAAGAAGTGCTTCGCGCGCTTCGCGAACACGCAATCACCCATATTATGGTGTTCAAGCCTACCAAAGCCATTGAACGCCTAGCAGACATGCATGGCCTTACCCTGCTCAACCCGCAAGCAAGTCTAGCTTCTTCTGTCGAAGAAAAAATTACCCAGCTTTCCTTTCTTCCAGAACTCAAAGAAGTGTTTGTGCCATTTCAAGTTATGACACTCAAAGAGGTTGGGTTTACAGGCACACCCATGGTGCTTCAATTTAATCACTCGCACACAGGGAGTGGTACACACTACATAGATAGCGCGGAAACACTTGCCACACTTTGCGCGCAATTCCCTGAACGTCCGGTGCGTACTGCTCCGTTTATTCATGGCCCCATATACACGAATAACAATGTTGTCACGTCGCGTGGCGTTCTTGTCGGAAATATCAACTACCAAATTACCGGCCTCGCGCCATTTACCACACATGCATTTGCCACGATTGGCAATGACTGGGCACTCCCGCGTCACACACTCACAGAAAAAGAAAACGGCGCGTATCATGCAATTGCGCAGCGTGTTGGGAAAGCGCTTCAGAGTCGCGGTTGGAAAGGTCTGTTTGGTATTGATGTGATCCATAACACAAAAACGGGCCAATTACATCTTCTCGAAATTAACGCGCGTCAAAGTGCCTCGGCTACATTTGAATCGTTCTTACAAGCACAGGCGGGAAACGGTCGCACGAGCATGGAGGCACACCTCTTGGCGCTCGTAGACGAACCAGTGACCGATGATTTGCAACCCATCTCCGAAGGCGCGCAAGTGACACAAAAAAATATTTTGCCTCGCATGCCTACCGAAGCACAGCACACTCTTACCCAAACATTTGAACAAGAAGGGTATATGGTAACGCCATACCAAAACACCGAACGTGAACAAGACTGGCTTCGTATTCAAACAACACATGGAGGGTTTGTCGCGGCGCATGGTATAGTAAATACTCGCGGCGCGCATATTGCCGAAATCATACAACACACGCTATGAAATCACTTCACGAACAGACCCTAAAGCTCATCGACGCCTACGCCCATGTGCCTGTTGGCCGGGTGACTGTACCAGCGCCATACATGAACAACCGCAGACTCGGGCTCCGCGGATCACTGGCTGTACTTGTGGGCAAAGGTATGCCGATCGATATCGCAGAGGAAGCGCTCATTTTTGCCCTAAAAGAACATGTTGATTTGAATGCTTTGAACGAAGAACAAGCGCGCATGTTTTTAGTGAATCATCATTTGGGTGTCGATTGCTCGGGATACGCCTACCACTTGTTAGATGCGGAACTTCGCGCGCGGCGATTACCGCCACTCAAAAAAACGATTTCACTCCCCTTTGTTACAAATCCCTTGAAACGCGTATTTTGTCGACTACAACTCGCAAAATATGTTGGCGTAAAAACATTTGCCCACGACCTTAATTCGCGTCGCGTGGCACTCCGTGATATTGAGGCTGGCGACATGATTATTTTTTTAGATATTAACGAAGACACGGCGCGCCACCACTTGCTTGTGATACAAGAAATCACTCAGGCGCGCGAACAAACTGTACTCCACTACACCCACACCATGCACTGGCAAGCCGATGGGCATTACAAACACGGGGTCAAACAAGGCCGTATTACCATTGACAAGCCAAACGAACCACTCCTTTCTCAAACATGGGAAGAAGCAGGTAAAACCGGAGACGCAAATGAAACATACCGAGAAGCACGCCAAGCGCGGGTGGTTGATATTCGCCGTCTGAAAACCCTGCCATAACACTGGCATTTGGCACAACCATTGAAAAAAAGATGGTTTTTTGATATGCTCAAAGAAGCCCTATGATTATCCCTTCTGCCAGCATTGATATCCTTCGAACAATTTTTTTGTACTCTCTTGGTGCCTGTGTCATTGCGTTTATCTGGGCACCTTTTTTAATTCGCCTCTTATACCACTTCAACATCACGCGCAATAATCCATACGACGCAACTCTTTCTTTAGAAGGAAGGAAAAACAAAGCCGGGGTACCAATTATGGGTGGGGTACTCGTGATTGTCACGGTCGCCCTCATCACGTTCCTATTTAATTGGGAACGCCGATTTACCTGGATGCCTATTGCGGTCATGCTCCTTTCAGCACTCCTTGGCGGGGTTGATGATCTGCTTAATATTTTCGGTGCCGAACGCAGAAACAGAAAACTCTCACATATTTTGCGGCTCATTCGCGTACATAAAGACCTGAAAGAGCGTATCTGGCTCGCGGCGACCCTCCCATGGTCTATGTTTAAACGCGCCAGCCTATGGCTTGGCTCACACCCTGGCCGCGGACTCCATGTACATGAAAAGCTTTTGCTTCAATTTACCGCCGGAGCCATTACCGCTTGGTGGATTTTTTTCAAACTCGCCGAAACCTGGCGCATGGTACACATTCCGTTTGACGGCTACATGAATATTGGTTTTTTCCTTATTCCGCTTATCATTCTATGCGTTATGGCCACAGCAAACGCGGTCAATGTGGCCGACGGCATGGATGGACTCGCGGGCGGATCGCTCCTTATCACCTTTTGCGCGCTCACCCTACTCGCCTGGCTTGAAGGATACGCCTCAATTGCATATATGAACGCCACAGCCGCCGGCGCCCTCATTGCGTACACGTATTTCAATATTAAACCAGCACGTTTTCAAATGGGAGACGTTGGCTCGCTCGGGCTCGGCGCGCTTTTAGCTGTGAACACGCTCGTGATGAATCACATGATTCTCCTTCCCCTTTTTGGATTTATTTTCTTTGTGGAACTTGGCAGTGTCTTTATCCAAGTGTTTGGCCGTCACGTATTAGCGCGTCGCATTTTTCGCATGGCGCCGATTCACCACCATTTTGAACTACGCGGCTGGAGCGAAGAAAAGGTGGTCATGCGTTTTTGGATTATCCATGCCGCCTTTGTCCTTCTCGGCCTTTGGATTGCACTCTATTAAAAACATGCTATAGTGAAAGTGGGGTAAGAAAGGAGATGTACGATGACGCAGAGACCGAAACAAGTTTTCCCTGAAACTGGCGACCTCATTCCTCTCACTTTCAGCGACAGAAGTTGGTCTTTGTCCCTCACCACATTACCCGTCCGCCTGGAAGATGGACACACACTCAATAGACGCATGGACAGCGTTGGTTCTCCATGGGACGGAGACGACCCACGTGTGGAGCGAGCGGTCAAATGAAAAGAGCAGAAGTAGCGAACTCCCCACGCTACTTCTGCCACATATTTTATGGCACAAACATATCTTACCTGGAACGAAAAAAAGGTTGATACAAACAATACTGAAGCCATTGAAAAAGCATATGGCACAGGTTTTGTGGCCACTCGTATCAACAAAGATGTATTTCAGCAAACCCGAAGCTTGCGCATCAACCTTGCTTCTTTTGACCTTACAAGTGAAAATCGTCGTGTGTTAAAAAAAACAGAAGGGGTTGAAATGCATATTCACCCACTCCCTTTTGCTGGGTATGACTGGTCTATTGGCAAACTCGGCAAAGATTTTTATACAGAAAAATTTGGTGATGGCACGTTTAGTGCCAATAAAATAAAAGAGCTTCTGACTGACAAAGCAAAAAGTAATTTTAACCGCCTTCTGACATTTTCATTTGAAAAAAAAATAATTGGCTACGCTATTTGTCTTGAAACATCAGAATTGCTCCACTACTCATACCCATTTTACGACTTGAATACCACAGTACCGAACCTTGGCCTTGGCATGATGCTTCGAGCAATGTTGCACGCAAAAGACAATGGCAAAAAGTATATATACTTAGGATCGTTTCAACGCCCCACCGATACCTACAAACTTCAATTTAAAGGACTTGAATGGTTTGATGGAAAAGAGTGGCAAACAAATACGGATCAGCTTAAAATATTGTCGTAGCGTATGCCCCAAATGAAAGCCTGGGACAACGAATACAAACAGAGCAAACTCCTTCATTTCCACCCTGAGCCCCAAAAAGATACACTCAAGTTTTTGAAGTATCTGAAAAAAGAACAACGTTGGCGGCCTGACGGAAAAACAGTGCTTGACGCAGGGTGTGGCACAGGCAGAAACGCCAACCATATTGCCGACATGGGTGGTACTGTAACCGGTATTGATATTTCCCCTACCGCCATTACTATTGCCAAAGAAGCCGCGCAGGAAAAAAAAGTATACGCAACCTATTACGTCATGGACATGGGCCAGGAACTTATTTTCCCTGACGCATCATTTGACCTAGCATTAGATGTCACCTCATCAAATTCCTTAACCGAAACCGAACGCGCCGCCTACCTCAAAGAAATGCATCGCGTGCTCAAACCAGGTGGATTCATGTTTGTAAAAGCCCTATGTAAAGATGGAGATGCCAACGCTAAGGCATTACTTGAAAAATCCGCTGGCAAAGAAAAAGATACGTACATCATGAAAGAACTGGGGTTAACTGAACGTGTGTTCACTCGCGCCGATCTTCTTGACACCTACGAACCATTTTTTACCGTTCTTCAATTAGAGAAAAAAGAAAGTTACACGAACATGAATGGAAGAAGTTACAAACGCCAGTTTTGGCTCCTCTATTTGCGGAAAAAATAGCTGAACCCACCCCCTTCACAAAAAGACACTTTTTCCGTACTATGGAAGGGCTATGAAACACATTCATTTTATTGGTATCTGTGGGGTAGCCATGAGCGCGCTCGCCATTGCCTTTCACAAAAAAGGGTACACCGTCACCGGTAGTGATGTTGGGTTCTACCCCCCTGTTTCCACCCACCTCGAAGAGAGTGGTATTTCGTATTATGCTGGCTGGCATCCTGAACGTGTTCTTGAACCGATCGTCGCGCATGGAGCCGAAAGCGATTTGATTGTCATTGTCGGAAATGTAGCCGGTTCGACTAACCCTGAATGGCAGTACGTACAAGAACACAAGCTCACATATCTCTCATACCCCGAAGCAGTAGCACAATTTTTTGTCCGTGAGCACTCGATCGTGACCGCAGGCACATATGGCAAAACAACCTCTGCGACATTACTTACATGGATCTTACAAAAAGCAGGCTTTGACCCAAGTTATATGTTTGGCGGACTCACCACTGACCCCCTTCCTGCTGCCACTATAACGGAAAGTATGTGGAGTGTTCTTGAGGGCGATGAATACAAATCAAGCCGATGGGACAATCGTCCCAAATTTGCACATTACAAACCAACACATCTTTTGCTTACTGGTATATCGTGGGATCATGTGGATGTGTACCCAACCGAAGCATCATACTTTGAGGCATTTCGTACACTCGTCACGAGTCTTCCCACACACGGGCTCTTAGTGGCGAATGGCGACGACCAACGTGTTCATGATTTGGCAACAACATACCAAGGAAAAACTATTTTCTATGGAAAAACTGACGCAAGTGATGTCCAATTTCATGATGTTCACCAAACCATTGATGGGCTTACTTTTACCATTACTGATAAAGGCGGAAGCTACCATGTGAAGAGCCATCTTCTTGGCGAATACCAAGCGAGCAACATCACAGGATGTTTTTCTCTTGCCAAAGCCATTGGTGTTCCGTCAGAAAAAATTGTTCAGGCAATCGCGTCATTTCAGGGCATCAAACGTCGGCTCGAAACCAGACACAAAGGCGACGTCACTGTATTCGATGACATCGCGCACTCACCTGCTAAAGCGGCGTCAGTCCTCCACACTCTCCGCGCTTTCACCAAAGGAAAACTCGTCGCTGTCTTTGAACCAAACAGTGGCAACCGTGAAAAAAATGCTATACCTCAATATACTCACGCGTTTCGCGATGCGGATGTTGTGGTGATTCCTCGACTCACCAAAATTAAAATAGACGCGCGTAAAAAAGACGTACCAATGGACGGAAGCGTACTCGCGTCAATCATCGCGGAAACTCACCCACAGGTGCGGTATATTGACGATGACAGTACGCTCGTCACGTATCTCACGGAAGCTACCCAAAAAAATGACACGATTGTGTTTTTAGGCTCACATGGATTTCGTGGCATGATTGAGGAGACCGTCCAAAAATTACAACCGTAATTATTTCCCCTCGTCAGTTACCTCTACGACGAGCGTGTCATTATTTTTTTTCAAGACTAAAAGAGAAATACCGCACATAGGACACTCTGTGACTTGACCCTCCATCATCGTTTGTGACGAGGTGTCAACTGTATTTTTACACTCAGGACATGTATAGTGCATAGTGGACTATATTAAACTCAAATACACACGTAGTATACCAACTTTTTCACAGGCATCAAGTCTTTATGAAAACACCACAACTATCATACCCCTTATTGGCACAGGCCCTCGGTATTCTTGAGGTGATATTAAAACGAGAAGATCTTCACCCCTACGGTTCACACAAAGGACGTTCTATCCCCCTCATGATAAAGCATTACACCAAAGAGGAAGGACGACGTGCGTTTTGTATTTCGTCATCCGGAAACGCGGCGCTCGCCGCCGCGCTAACCGTAGCGCAGCATAACAAAAATAATCCGGATAAGGCAATAACACTCACCATATACTGCGGTGAACACATCGATACACTAAAAAAAGAGAGACTTGAGGAAGTCACGCAAGATGATACTCGTATCACCATACAAACCGTAAGCGAACCGAAACAACGCGCGTTTCAAGATGAAAAAAATGGTGTAGCGAAAAATCTTCGGCAATCAACCGATGACTTGGCGCTCATGGGATACCACGCGCTTGCGGAAGAATTATTAAAAATCGAAAACCTCACCGCTGTATTTGTTCCTACGTCTTCGGGTACAACCGCGCAAGGCCTAGCTCAGGCGTTTCACGACCGAGGGGTCGAAGTGGCTGTGCATATTGTGCAAACATCGGCCTGTCACCCAATGGCTGAAGTATTCGATACGAGCGATGTACGCGCGGAATCATCACTCGCGCACGCGATCGTTGATCGTGTTGCGCATCGTAAAACCGCGCTTATTCCTTTGTTACAACAACATCATGGATTTGGGTGGGTTGTGTCAAACCAAGACATTACCGACGCGATAACCCTTACAAAAAAAACATGCGGGCTCCAAATTTCCGCAAACAGCGCCTTGTCTGTGGCCGGCTTAACAAAAGCCACGGAGCATGGGCATACGTTTTCCGGAGCCGTCGCCTGTCTTATCACAGGCGAATAAATCGATTATACGGGTAAGAAGAGTCGGGTTATGCCGACTCTTCTTTTTTTGGCACAGAGGTATCTTTCTGAAGAGAAACATTTTCCGCAATAAACGCAGCGCCTTTTTCTTTTGCTTCAATTTTCATATTTTTAATCGCCTCCGGTACATACCCGGCATGTTCATAGGTGATGTCGTATTCTTGTTCACCCACCAAAAAGGCGTATTGTCCCTTGCTATTCGTAACAAACGTATCAACCAGTTTTTTATATGGGGTAGAAAATAATCGCACGACCGTTCCTTTGAGCGGTTTTTTGCCAGCCGCGTCATATACATGTCCCCAATCTCGCGGTTTTTTCGGCACCACAAATTTCTTAAAAAGAAGATAAAGCACGATCTGAAGAACCACAAACACAGCAGACAAGGCCATTGGTTTTACTATAAGACTACCCATCAAAACCACAAGGCCGCCAAGCGACAATGCGTGCTGGAGTGAGCGAACTCGTTTTTGACGAACAATACGCGCGGGTGTTTTTCTTTCCACACCAATTGGGTCAAGAGGAATAGGGTACCCCAGCCCGACACTTCCCTCTTCAACCGCGATACGCTCGCCATGGTATACCTCAACATACGGGCCATCATGTAACAGGTCAGCTGGAATAGCCTCACTTGGCCCAAATCCTTCTTTCAAAACTTCAATAAAGTATTCACCAGGTTCTGCCAAGAATACATATCTTCCTTGAATATCGGTAACTCGTGTTTGGGCAATTTTTTTCGTATCCGCGCGTACAAGACGTACCACCGCAAGGTCAATTGGTTGGCGTGTTAAGCTGTTGTATACGGTTCCCCATTCCTTTTGTTTGGTACGACCAAGCACCAAGAGAGGCTGAAGAAAAATATAGTAGAATAACGGAACAGAAGTTCCACCAAACGCGGGAGCCAGCGCGAGTACCGGTAACGCGACCGCGGTAGGAACCACAACCCGCTCTGTCACAAATTGCACTGATGGCGTATTTTTCCAGACAAGGAAATGATCATACAAAACCTTCACTGCTTCAGTCGTGCGCGTGAACAAATCTGTTACCGAAACAGTATCTGCCCGCGTGCCTTGAGATGTAAACGAGTTGATTGGCTCAAGATTTCCACTTGGATACACAACCGCTTGATTCACGATATTGTTTGTTACAACAAACTCACCCACATCAACTGGTTTACCCTCAGAACCAGTGAGTACAATATGATAGGTACCGTTCGGCACAAGAAACGCGTAAGTGCCATCTTCATCCGTCACGGTTGGATTTTGTTGACCATATGCCTCGCCGTTCCACTGCTCACCAATGTCACCGTTGACTCCAGCAGTATAAAGCGTAACACCAATATTTTGCATCGGAGTAAACGTATCACCATTATACACCACACCACGATCCGCGCTTTCAAGTACAGCACTATGTGTGTCTGTTGTGTCACGATAATGGATAATAACTTCTCCTGAATAGGTTCCTGGTTCAGGAACCTCTATATTTGCTGAAAATGAGTCAGTATCTTGATCATACGCAAGAGGGTACGTAGTGTTGTTTACCGTAAAATCAATCAAATACACACCTTGTTCGGCTAATCCCTCACCGGTAACACCTACATTCATCACGTCACCAGCCACGCTTGCAATACGAATACTGTCTGTGTCTTTTGTCACAAACACCGGTGTTGACCCAACGCTTCCACGCGCTAATTTTGTTGAGAGCGTGTAATCAACAATAGTAGATGAAGGAATCTCGGGCTCTACAGAGCGCGGCGCGCAATCGGGAGCGGTTCGGCCACCAATGACTTTTCCGTCACCCACGGCTTTGTGCGAATTTTGCCATAACAGAAAATTATTCTGCTCAACACCGTTTTGGAATAATTTGAAGTAAATTTTATGTCTCCAAAGCGCTTCAAGATACAGCATGTCAATTTTGACCCGCTCCTCAACACACTCTTTCGTTACCTCAACCACAACATCGTTATAATCTTTATCAATATCATTTGAGTCTTCATAAAGAAGGCGCTGAACATCTGTTGCGTAATCAACTACCCGTACGTTTGGACCGCCCATATGACGCTCGCTTCCGTCAGGGTTTACAATATATATATCATACGACATGGTATTGCAATCAAACGCGCACATATTCCCCTCTACCGGAGTGAATATGGATGGTTCTGTTGATGACACACGTACTGCTTGTGGAATGGGCGCAGGGGGGCGTACAGCTGGCGCAGGTGGTGCTGGAGGGATGTCAACAGGGGCAGGTGGTGCCACAGCAGGCACAGGAGAGACGTCTATATCGGTTTGGTCAGGTTCAGATGGTGCTTGCACAGGTGAAACGACCGGAGATTCTGTTGACTCAGACGGACTATGCAACTGCACGAAAGTAGGCGCGCACCCATTCGTGTAATCTAATTGAACAGATTGTGTATAAAGCGCGCCTATCCTTCCTCGGTTACTCAAAAACTTACCATATATGGTGTACGTACCCTCAGATGGTGGTAGCAAAAGATCCACCACCTCTGTTGGTCCAGAAAAAGGAATCCACGCGCCAGTAAACGGATACTCTGTACTCAACAAATACGACGTCGCTTCAGGCGAAGACATCGTTACAGGAACCACATGTGTAGTCACACACGAAGGCGCGCTCATGGAACCTGTTAGTTCGCCACCTTTATACACAAATACGCTTCCAGCCGATGGTGAAGGACTTGGTGTTGGCGATGGGCTTGGTGAGGGTGATGGTGATGGTGCTGGCGGTGGAGGGGGTGGTGGTGTTGGCGAAGGTGTGGTAGTAGCACTCACGGTGACACTTGCCGAAGCAGTGTTATTTGAAAAATTACTATCAGACCCATCATCATAAATAGTAGAAGTGTTCGTAAGTGTTCCCGTAAACGAGCCGAGTACGAAAACCCCAAGTGTCACTGACCCACTACCACCAACCGTCACCGTACCAATGGTTGAGGTACACGTTGTTCCAGCTACCGCTCCATCCGCGCAACTCCATGTTCCAACACTTGAGGCACTCTCAAATATCGAACCAGTTGGAATAGTAGTCGACACATAGGTACTTGCTGCGGCCGAATCACCAGCATTAGCATACGATAAAACAAATTGTACGGAAGAGCTAGAGTATGTCGAGGTAGGTGTGCCTGTATTACTAAGCGAAAGATTAGGTGCTGTCGGCGTCGATGACCCTGTAAATCCAAAATCCATAGAATTAAACACCATTCTGCTATTTTCTGGATACGGACTTATGCGGGCCACAACCGAGGTAGCAAACGCACCCGAACCCATAATGGCGTCTGAATCAAGAAAATTATCAAGATCATCGACGCCGTCATTCCCTACATCTGGAGTTGTGGTGGAAAAACCGGATAGTGCCGCCTGCTCCATAGGAATGACTAGGCGGTAATTTGAATAAGGAGAGATACTGGTAAATAAATTGGTACTCGTATTCGTTCCAAAGTAGTATGAACCATTTTCAGTTGTGGTTGTTTGGCCCAACATTGAGGAAAGTTCATCGGTATATAATCGAATCACCACCCCTGAAATACCAGGCTCGCCCGGATCCTGTACACCATCAGCATCCAAATCGTTCCAAACCCGATCACCAATTTGCGGAGTATTGGTTGTAGCATACCTCATAAACGCAACATTGACGCTCGAACTCGGACTTTGCAAAAAAGCTACATTTGGTGTCGAACTTGGTGTAGAAAACCCAAACTCAAGTGACGTGGTTGATATATTAAACACACTTAAACGCACATCTGTGCCCGGTGTCACTGATAAACCATATTGACCATTACTGTCTGTTCGACACGCGTCTAATAAACCACCTGAACCAAAGGCTTCAACAACGACATCTGGCACACCGACCTCACCCACATCAAAAATACCATTTCTATCAGCATCAATGTATGCCGTTCCAGTGATGTTCGTTCCAGAACACAAGGGCGGGCGTGCAAATGGGATATAGTTATTATTGATTTGAGTCGATGATGACGGTGTAAAATCAAATGTAAGATAGTACGGATTTGCATCACACCCTCCACGGACATATGTAGAGGTTACTGAAGGCGCTATATTTACGGAACCACTCGTCGATGTAGAGTACGGACCGGCTTGTGGTGGACACAAGGTACTCGTGGTATATCCCGGAGGCGCCGTGATATTCATAGTATAGACACCGGAAACAAACGGGGTTCCTGTAGCTAGCCAGGTGTATATTCCGGTGTTATACAAATAACGTTCTCCGTAGTGAACGTAGCCAAAAAGACCTGTGTTTAAGGAAAACGTTGTTGTTCCACCAGAAGGGGAGGTAATGGTGAGTCCACCACCGTACAAAGGACGAAATCCGTCTGTTTCATCATAAAAAAGACCATTAGGGTCAACAGGAAGGTTTTGCAAATCTGCCAAATAACTTTCCTCTTCCACATACTTTGGCGTAAATGGCAAAGCAAAAAAAAGTAAAACACTGAGAATACAAAAAAGAATAACCAAAACAAAGCTTTGCCTCCTTTTATCAAAGAAAAAAGAAATAATTTTCATGCTGAACAATCAGAATTTACTTCTATAAATATACCACACGGCGAGCCGCTCATTCCAGAAACATTATACACAGCCGCCTCTTCTTATGTGTGGGCGATGGTTATGATGTTTTCTCCCTCTTCAGGAGAAGAACGCTGTCCTTTCTTCACAAAAAACTGCTCGGTTACATGGAAATGTGTTTTCTCGAGCATGGTTTTAAGCTCTTCCTCTGAAAATCGATAGTACACGCGCTCACCAAGCGACTCCCCACTCCCAATTTTCCACGGTACGCGCAAATTTTTTTGACCCGGTAGCCAGGTAAATGCTCCTGAGGCGATTTTTTCTTTTACCCACGCGTTGTCTAAATTCCAGTTCAGCATAAGAAGTTTCCCTTGTGGGGCAAGCACACGGTACATTTCTTGGAGCGCGGCACGTTGTTTTTCTTCAGTTGGTAAATGATGAAACGAGGCAATGGCGTATACCACATCGAATGAAGCGTCGGGGTACGGCAAATGAGTCATCTCCCCTACTTGAAAATCAATATCAGGAAATTGTTTTCGTGCCAATCGAATAAGTTCTTCGCTCTGGTCAACACCACTATAATCAACAAGGATCCCTTCAAATAACTGAAAAAGTCGGCCATTCCCAC
>JACCDG011781094.1_pt1 | contig 13530 bp, 17 predicted proteins | sample 7442471 | NCBI WGS metagenome assembly JACCDG01 (sample SAMN15323444, study PRJNA562643) | freshwater metagenome | isolation source: river surface water | place: USA:Blue River Watershed | collected 2017-08-17 | reverse complement strand
GTGGGCGAACCACGTCCAGCGTGATGCTGTAGTCATCAGCCTCTGTGACGTTTTCCAACCGATCAGCAATCACCCGCGCGATGCGTTCGACGATCGGGTAAGTCGTGTAATCGATTTCCAGCTTCGGGCGATTGGCCGCCGTTACCGTCGAGTGTCCTGAGTGCGCCACCAGGAACGCGTCATAGCCAACGTCTTCCGGCCCGGTGATAATTAGGCTCAACAGGCCGGAGCGATTCTCAATCGCATCCGATACCAAATCCTCCAGGCCGGTCCAGACAGCCGTGCTGCCAGCCACCGGAGCCCCGACGCTAGCCGTCACTGCCCCAGTTGCCGTGTAGTCGCCACCAGGAGTTGTCCAGTTGTTCGTGCCGTCGTACTTGTTCCAAGTAGAACCGGAGTGAGTCCATTCGCGTGTGACTCGGCTGGCAGTGAAGATCGTCGGGCCCGGTCTTGCGCCAGCTCCGGTTAGCTTGAATGTCAACGTGGCGGAGTTGATAACCGATCCGCTTTGGATCGATGAAACATCGAAGCCAACCAGGAACCGAGTTACGGTGTCGCCTAGCAGCGTGTTGTCTGTGCCGGCTTGCAGCGTGTTGTTGGTGCCGTAGTTTGTGTTGGGATTCTCTCTGGACAGCATATTGTCCAGGTTATCCGGCACGGTTGGTTGTAGGGTGAGCGTGCTCATGGTCGTTAAGCCGGATAAATCTTCTTGACCATGCTGCCGTCAATGATGTCGCACAGCTTCACGTCGTCGCCAACTTCGGATGTCGTTCCGTTGTCAAAGCGTGCGATGAAACCGCCCACCAGCTTCACGAACAGCCGCGGAGTGTAGTAGTCGATTCCAACCTCTGGATCAGCTTCCGTGCTTCGCAGGTCTGGCTCGAAGATGTCGTTGCCGGTGGATTGTGACGTTTGCTTGATAAGCAGACGCACCACGCTGCCCGCGTAGGTTTCGACCAGCGATGCAAGATCGGAGTTGTTGACGTATACAGTTGGCTCGGGATAACCAACGCAGCCGTAGTGGTCGGGGAACGTCACCACGGCCGCGCCGTAGTCACCACCTGGGGTTGTCCACGCAACGCCATCGGATCGGTTGAGCCAAGTAGCTTCAGAGCCAACATAGGTTCCGCTAATGACGTGCATCGTGTACGAACGGGCAACGCCGTCAGGGAGTCCGTCCAGCTCAAATGCAAAGCCAGCAGCTTCAACCGTGCTGCCAGACGGAATGCTTGTCAGGTCCAGAGTCAGTAGCGCATTGGACTTTTCGAGAATCCAAATTGCCGTGTTGAGACTCGGCAAGTTGTCGCCAGTTCCGCCGGTGAGCGTCCAAGTGGTACTGCCGCCGCTTCCGGTTGCCATCCCCAGGCGACTTCCACCGGACCAGTAAACGTCAGCGATTCCATCAAAGACTCCGGTTGTCTGACCGTCTGTCGCCGTGAACACGCCAGAGCTATTGCCGCCGCGCGTGGATAGCGTTCCGTCGCGACGATTGAGCCCGAGCGGCAGCGAGCCCGGATTGGAAACCATCGACCCCAAGAGCGGCAGTAGCGGGGCATCTGGAATCGCTTGCGTGATTCCGGTGCAAGTGTCGTAGTCCGCTTCAATCGCGTAGTCAGGAACGAACCACTCCAATTCCAGATAAGGCTTCAACGCTTCGGTTGCATTGCCAACACCGCCCACCGAAATGTACGTGTCGCCGGCTTCGTCCTCTGGCCCCATAATCAACAGATCAACGAAGTCTTCGCCGGAACCGCCAGGAACAACCGTGTCTTCCATGTCACGGGAAAGAATCTGCCGCATGAACTGGCTGGTAACGTCGAACGACAAATCGCCCGGAGTCGATGCCGTGGTGATCCCCTGGTTGGCGCGCTGGTAGTCGCCGCCAGCAGTTTGCCAGTCGAGTCCCGTATAGGTGATAGTCCACGTTACCTGCGATGCCACAAACTCGTTGGTGAACGGGCCGTCTAGGCTTTCCTGTCGCAGCCGACGCGCATAGAACGTCTTGCTGCTGCTGAGTGTGCCGCCGACCTTCTTCAGCACTAGCGTGGCAGACACAAGACAGGCACCTGCTGGAATCTCGGTGCAAGGCAACCGCAAGATGGCTCTGTGGTTCTTAGAGCCTTCGGTGCCGATCTTGAGCGTGCTGGCGTTGTTGTAGTTGGTCGTTGCGGACGCACCGCTAGACAGTCCACAACCGATCGTCGCAAGTTGGGTGGCAGTGGCCATTAGGTTTGGTACTGCAATCGTTGCTTGATTCGTTTCGCCAAGAAATCCTTGGCGTCTTTCTTAACCAGCTTCCGCATTCCGCTTTGCACGAACACGCCCCAAGCGGACGGGCCAAACTTCTTGTATATGTGCTGGCCAATGCGTCCGTTTTGCAGTCGCACCTTCGGACCCGCTCTCTCAAACACATGCCCTTGCAGTTTGTTGGAAATGTTGGGGCCGAATGCGTGAGGCAGCCGGTCCTTCGTATTTCCACGCACTCCGCGAATCGGTTTTTGTCGCTTGTTGATCCCGCCGCCAGCGTCTCGCTGCGCACGTTGAATCCGATACGTGACGCCGTTTTTGGTTTGTGTCGCTCCGAAGTACTTCAGGCTGAGTCGATCCGTCTTTCGTAGCGTGACAGTCGCGGCCAGATTTTTTCCGCTGGCCGAGCCAACCTTGATATGCGGGTCGATGTCCGCCTTTTTGATGTTCACCCGTTCGCGGATGCCTGAACTGATAAACGTCCGTTCGTGCTTGGCCGTGTCGTTCAGTGCGCCAGCCGCCGCTTTGTTCAGTAGCTCTGGATACTTGCGAAACTTCTCGCGGATGTTGTTCAGGCTCGCAGGATCAATCGTTACTGAAATCATGGCTACCGCGCAATAAACGTCGTTACGCCGCCGTCGTCGTTCATGAGCTTGACCACTGACAGCACTTTCGGGGTGCCGCCGCTTTTAATCGCCACCGTTACCTTGTCGCGCTGCTCCGCAATCGCACTCGCATCGATCCCGCCATAGGTCGCGTCATTCGGATCACTCAGCACACGAATCAACACGCTGCTGCTCGGTACGTCGTCAATGCCGGCCATTGCCTGCAAAGCCGCCGACGTTGCAATGCCTGTGACCGTTCGAGGAGTCCCGTTGTATGGCGTGTAGGTAAACGAAATGCCGAACTCATCCAGCAAGTCTGGAAAAGCTGCTTCGGCGAATTCGTCGTCAAAGTCGGACATATTAAAAACGGCCCCGGACCTGTGTGGAGGCAGGCCCGGAGCCGGTTGGAAAGGAAAGCCGGGCCGGTTAGGGCATGGTTTACAAGTCGGACGTGATGACCTTCATGTTCGCCACTTGCACCGTGGCGGTATTGGTCGATGACGTTTTCTCGATATGCACGATGGCACCCAGGCCGCTCGAAGCGGCAGCGATTGCCAGCGTTGTGGATGTCGCAGTTTCCCGAATGCCGTTGATGTACACGCCGATGTCAGCCGGGTTGCGGCCGTCGATGGCCACCGCAAACGGAGTAGCAGCCACCCAGTTCAGGTTGCTATCAATCGGAGCAACGTCCGTGGTGCCGTCGTCCGATTGCACAAGGATGTCTTGCGAGCCGCCGTCAATGTGGATCGTGCAGAACGAAGCCACGCTTTGGAAGTCCGAGGCGTGCGTGCCATCCGCCACGCCGATACTGATATCGGTTGCCGAACCAGCAGCCGCGTCGATGCACACGTCGGCAAAGAAAATCCAGTCGCTGGCCAATGGCACAAACCGATGGCTCAGCATGTCGATCTTCTGGGCTTCGTTCGTCGCGTCCAGAATGAACCGCTCTCCGCCACCCAAGCGTGCGCTGCGCGGGTCGCCGGCAGTAAGCACCGGAACCTGAGCGAACGTCGAAGTCCGCTGGTCGATGGTGCCTTCCGGGTTCGCGTTCAGCAGAACCTTAGTCGTGGTCGCGGCAGCGGCCGAGTCATCGACAGCGATGCCGATGAAGAAGTCGCCAACCGTGATCGACGGCACAACCGTGGCAGTGCTGGCCGACTCATCCCAGTAAACACGCTGGCCAGGCAGGTGGACTTCGTTCGCGGTCTTGGCAAACGAGTACACGCCGCAAACCTGAACCGATCCCTTGACGCCAGCCGCAATCGCAGTCGGGGCCACGGCAGCTCGGCCGTCATAAATCTGGATGCACTCACCAGCAGCCACCGCAGCTACCGGCGTGTAGTCGATCGACTCGCCTTCCTGAACGTAATTGGCATCAGCCATGATCTCGTATCCTTATGTGAAGGTTATTTGCTTTTGGGCTTGGCCGATTCAGCGGCCTTGATGTCGGCAGCCGGCGCTGCTCCGGTCACAACCGGAACAGGCTCGGGCTGCTGTTTCTTTTCTTCACCTGGCACCAGCGAAGCCAATCCACGGGCCTTTGTTCCCGACAGGTACTCGGCAGCCTCTTGCGAGACTTCAACCGACTTGCCTTCCAGGTTGGCTTGAGCTTGCAAGCCGAACTGGACTCGAATGTCTTTGCTGGGGTTGCGGTGAAAAGTAATCTTGGCCACGTTGAACGGCCTCCATTGGTTTCAGGATTACGACCCGGCGCTGCGGACGCCGAAGCGGGGCTCTTGCAGGTTCACGCCCGCGTCGATGTAGCCACGCATCTGGACGCCCAACACGTTGAAGTCCGCGTCGGCCGATTCGACAACCGGCGTGTCCTTGCCGTTCAGGAAGCACACTTCGATGACGGCACCGTCGCTCGGCTTCGCTAGCAAGTACCAGGCAGCCGACGAGTAGCCGGTGTAGTTGGAATTGCTCAGGTACGGCGAGCTTTCCACCGAGTAGTTGTTGGCAAACGTGTTGCCGTCCGGCAGCGGAGTGTTCGCCGTGGTCGTGCTGACGACGTTCATGCTGTTCATGAGCGCCATGGCGGTACGCTTCAGGGCCGGCGGAACCAGCAAGATCGATGGCATGACGCCCAGCGGCTTGCCGTTCGGATCGGTCTGATTCAGGAACACCAGTTCGGCAGCGGTCAAGCCGGCCAAGCCAAGGGCCGAGCCAGCGCCAGTCGAGACGTTGCTGTATCCGCTCGCAAAGAACGAGCTGTTGTTCAGGAACTCGGTCCAGAAGATGTCGTTCAGCTTCAGAGCGGCACCACGGCCCAACCGACGCGGAACGGCGGTCAAAGCGCCCAGGTCGTCGTTGATGATGTCCGTGCGAGTGATCGCAAACATCTTGCCGTAGGTGTCGGCCTTGTTAGTGTAGGTCTCTTCGCCGACAGTGCCGTGCTTCAGTTCGCCGCCAGCCCCGACCTGTTCGTACTCGAACGAGCCGGTCAAGCTGTAGCTGGTGACGGTCTTGAAGTCTTTGACCGCACGAATGGCGGAGATGGCGCGCCAAGTCTGGTCAACGGCCATCCAACCTTCTTGCAAGAACTTGTTGGCGGTAGCCGACAGAATGCCCGGAACCGACAACGTGCTGAAGCCGCTGGCGTGGATGCTCTGGCGATTCGGGGCTGCCATGCCGAACGCGGCCCGCTGAACGTGGATGTCCACGTCGTTGCCGTAGCCGTCGTTATAGCCGTTGGCTCGAGCGCCCAAGATCATCAATTGCTTCAGGCCAATGCCGTTGGGGAACTGCTTTTCAGCAGCGCTCAGCGTCTGGTCCGAAAACTTCTTGTCGATGTTTTCGAGCCGGCCTGTCAAGCAGATCGCGGCTTGCAACACCTCGTCGGTGAGCTTGCCATTGCTGCCAGTGCTGCGCGGGCGGAACAAACCGGTGTTCGGGCGCTCGGCCTTGAGAACCGCCAGCTCGTACTGCTCGGGGCTCTGTTCGCTTTCGATAGCCAGCTTGTGCATGGCCTCAATCACGTCGATCTGATCGGGGTGCGAAGCCAGCGCATCGGCGGTGATGGCGGTAATCGCGGTCTCGCGTTCGCGCCGGGCTCGTGCGGCAGCAATCACTTCTGCGTCGGTGGCCGGCTTTTTCTTAGACACGACTTTGCCGTTCTCGGCATCGAAAGCGGCTTGCAACGATTCAAGCTGCTTGGCGTTGGCTTCAACTTCGGCCGGATTCCAGTCGCGAGCTTCCAGCCATGAAACAAACTTGGCGTCCATATTGATCTCCCTCTGTGAAGCGGCTTTTTGCGCCGCGATGTTGACGGTGGTTTCGGGATCAGCCCCGTGAGACAAAAAGGCGAATGCGGTGAGCGTGTAGCCGCGTGCCACGTAGAGAGGGCCTTCAAACGTCTGGCCGTTGACCGTGACGCTTTTGCCCTTGCGGATGGTTTCGAGTTGGCCAGACGATCCGCGCGAAGCCTCGATCGATGCTTCCCACTCGAATCCGTCTTTTGCGCTGGCAACAACTTCTTCGCGGTGCGGAGTTGCGGCAGACATCTTGCCGATCAGTCGCAGGCTGCCGTGTTCACCTTTCACCTTCTCGGTGACGTGGCCCACACGCTTGCCGCTGTCGTGGTCGAGATTGGCCTTGATGCTGCGCGCGAACTTGAGCGAATCGCCGTCTAGCACGACAGGCAGATCGTGGCCACCGACAACCAGCGGTCCGCCGTTGTAGGCCACTACGTCAAACGTGGCTGGGCCTTTGGTGTCGCCTTCGCTTTCGCCGGCCTGAATGCTGACGGCGCCGCAACTAAACTTGATGTCTTTGGTGCTCATTGCTGGGTGACCTGCTGGAGTTGGTCTTGCGCATCCGCCAGAGAAGCCGGGTCCATGCCGGCGGGCGGTGCCTGAACGGGCAGCAGCGTGTCGAGAACGCGGAGCTTGTATTCCTGCACGGAAATGCCGAAGTAGTCAGCAGCGGCTTGCGCCTGCTCTTCCGCGTCATAGCCCTGGTCCGCGTAGACTTGCGGGATCGTCAGGGAGCCATTGCGCAGGTTGAAGTTGTTGGCAATCGCTTGGGCACGAAGATCGGCCACCGGATGTTGCGGCCAATCCCACGCGTGACCTGGAATCGAGCCGGCTGGCGAGTTAAAGCTGTACTCGCTGACAACTTCTTCCCACCAGGCTTCAAACAACTTGTCGAGAACGCAAAGGTCGCCGCCTTCGCGCTCAACATCGAGCGAAGAGAAGTAGGTTTGATGGTCGAGCCGGCCTGACGCGTAGTTGTAAGAAGAGCTATCGCACGCAGCGATGTTGTAGGGCATCGACTTCGGGCGACCCTGTTCGCTGATCTGCGCCCGCAGGAACGCCTCGAACATCGCGTTAGGATGCTCGGCCCTAACTTGCCCCATCTCGTACTGATAGGGCAGGGCCATAATCATGCCCTTACTCATCTCAGCCGTGGTGAACGGGGCCATGAGCGGCCCGTCTTCCGGCGCTTGGTCGGTATGAATCAGCAGCGAGGGGTTGGCGGCGCTCTCGGCCGCTTGCAATGTGGCCTCACGGAAGCGATGCGAAGCCGCGCCGGTGTTCAGTGAGCTGGAAAACTCAGGCACGCCACGGTGCTGACCGGGGCGAAGCATCGTGAACCAGTGCAGCACGTACTTGGCTGGCACACGCGCCGGGTCTTGATAGAACCCATGCGAGCTGCCAGGGTGCTTGGCCAGGATGTCGTACCACTCGGGATTGCCGAAGTCGTCGAACTTAATGCCGTCGATGTAGCCCGACACGTTCGGCTGTAGCTGCGGGGTGATGCATTGCTCGGTTTCGATCAACCGCAGGTCGAGCTTGACGCGAGTGCGTAGCGCTGGATTGGTGCCGAGAATGGCGAACCCTTCGCCGTCGAGAACTTTGGCATGGGCCATGCACCACAGCAGGCGCTGCAGCTTGATGGCTTTGGACCATTGGTTCCAAATCTGCTCAACGATGTTGTTGAACTGCTCGTTGCCGGTTTGCATCCGCAGCTTGGGGCCAGTCCCTATCAGGTAGTTGGCGTGCGTTTGCACCATGCCCGCATAGAACGGGTTGTTGCGAGCCGACAGACGCGAGCGCGAAACCAGCGTCTGACGCACGTCCCGTGAGTTGGCCGAGTCAGCGTCTAGCAGGTCTGCGTTGGCCCAGTAGTTCTTGTGCGTGTCGGTGTCTTGCGCAGCGTCATAGCGGGCCTTAACCTGCTTGACTGGCGATTGCTCGAATGCGCCCATATCGCGCAGGCGATTGGCTTTGGCGTAGGGCTTGCCGAACTGGTCAAGCAATCCGCCTCGCAGCGTTTCGTGAGCATCGCGCGCCGGTGCGATCATCAGCCGGAATCTCCGTTGACGATCTTGCGAACACCGATACCGAAGAACGAATGCTCAGCAGCTCGAGCGCGACGGCCAGCCGCGTAGCGAATCAAGGCAAGCTCGTCTTGGATCGGATGCGCCTCACGCGATCCAGCATCGCTGGATAGGCGCTGCGCCTTGCCGAGCCGATCTTCAAGAGCGTCTTGCAGGTCGTCGATGTCTTGCGACATAAAAACGTCCAAGCCAAAAGAAAAACGGGGCCGTGAATTTGCATTCACGAACCCCGCTAAAGGCTCGACGTTAGCGCGTCTCAGAGGGCTGGCCGGCCCTGCCGATACGCGGCCGTGAACTCAAGGTCCACGGCCCCATGTATTGGTCAGTTATTCAGAGTACGAAACGGAACCGAAACATCAAAGTAGATCGTTGCTACCTGTAGCATCGCCCGAAAGTTTTTCTTCCGTGCGTACAACGTGATGGCAATTTCGGCACTCGCGCCGACGAAAGTTGGTGCCAGGCAGGCTGGCCCAATTGTTGGTAGTCCAGAAGCGATCGTGACCGCACTTCGGGCAGACGATTCCATTCGCCTCCTGCTGCATGTCACGCATGTTCACGATCCGTCGTGCCATCGCTTCCATTAGTCTCCCCACATGCCAGCGTGGATTAGCGGGCCGTCGATGTCGATCAGGCAGTTGGCGCGGATGCTGTACTGCCAGCCGGGAACCATCTCGCGGTACAGCTCTAGCTCGCGGTCGCGCAGGGCAACCAGTCGTTTAAGTCGTGCAACTTCTTCTTCCAGCGGGCTCGGGTCCGGCTTTGGGATGATTAAGTCGCGTGAGTCGTTGCAGCCGTGCATTTACGCTCCCCTAGGAACCAGATTGACCTCGCCGGCATGGCTCCAGCGGTTGTTGTAATAGCCTTCGTTGAAATACTTGAAGAACTCGACGCGACATGCCGTCAATGCGCCGGTGGCCGGGTCTTGCGTCAGCTTGCAGATACCGCCGCCTACGTGCGCGTCGATCCCCTTTTTCCGCATGAACGGGGTTTGGTCTTGCGTGCATCCGGTCTGAATTGCGAACACGTTGCGGATGATGTTGTGCGACATCTTGTGATAGTGGCCGATCAGCAGGACTGACGGCTTTTCTCCGCCCTCGAAGCTTTCCACGATCTTTTGTGGCTTGTAGCTGTGGGCATAGGCTGATCCGCCGCCGGGGTGCATCAACAGCAGCTTGCATGACTTCTTGCTCTTGGCGTGAACCAATGAGACAAACGCCTCCATGTAGCCAAGGTTGATCCAGTCTTTTCTCCCCGCTTCTCGCATCTTCGCTGCAGCGTGCTGGCCAATGTCCAATCCGTTGCGTTGCGAGTACCACCCTTCGTGGTCGTCGCCGGCCACGGAGTACGTTTTGATTCCAGGTCGTTGCGGGTAGTGCTCAACTAGGTGCGCACACTGGGCATCAATCCCGTGCGCCTCTGGCTTCAGGTCATGCACATTGAACCGGGCTTCGCCGTCAATCCAGTTGCCAGCGTTAAATACCCGGTCAACACCTTCGGCAGCGAACTTGTCATACAGATCATTCAGCACGTCTAGCCGTTCGTACTTGCTTCCCAAGTGCTGGTCGCTGGAAAACCCAAACAAGTAGGTTCCGTCGGGCCGGCTCTTGTACTCGGGCAGCGTTCCGCATTGACCTGGCGGGGCTTTTGTTACCGCCCACTCTTCGCCAAACTGAGCCAGCAGATACCCGCGCCCCTGAATCTCGCCAACAGCGTCCAGTACTTGCCGCTCGGTCGCACCGTACTTGTCGCAAATCTGCTTGGTCGTGTGCGGCTTGCGCTTCAGCAAAGCTAGCAGGGCATCCGGTGCAAGCGATTCTCGTAGCTTCCGCTCCGCTTCAGCCTTGATAGCCTTAGACAGCTTGCCCATTCTCTGGTCCCTTTTCGAGCCATCTAACGAACTGCTGGATTCCGACAGACAGCCCGAACTCTTTGACGCAGAACTCGTGGATCAACGTGTTTGGTTTGCCAGCGAATTCCCCGGCGTGAAAATCGGCTTTGACTTCTGACAGCACCTTTCTCACGTTGGGGTCTGTGATCTTGTCGAACCACAGCTTCGGGCCGGCCGGCTTAGCTTGCGCCGCCTTGATCCGATCCGCCAAACTCAGCTTCTTAGCCATCAGTTATCCGCTCCAGGATTTCGGGGTGGTGAAGCATCTTCGCTACGTCCCTCGCAATTCCCTTTGCGAAGTCTGCCGTCATGTGGAACCCGGCGAATCCAAACACCTTGGCTAGCACCGTTTCGCACGTTCTGCGGCCAACAATCCCGCGTTTCGAGTTTTGCACCACGAACGATGCGAGCCAGCAGACGTACTCGCATAGCGGTTCGTCGATTGGCTCAGCCGATGCGTGGAAAACCTCGTGGATAACTGTTTCAATCAGGTCTCGCCCGCGCAGGTTTTCATCGAGCCACAATTCATTGCCGCCCCACTCACGCCGGATGGCTAATCCATCGCAGCGCTTTCCCTTGTGGGTGATGGACCGCTTCCAAACGACAGTCCAATATTTACGGCGAATCGTGACTCGCATTCATTCAGCCTGAACCGTCAGGTTTCGCATGAGATACTTGGCCGCCTTCGCAGCCCGCTTCAATTCCGGCCGCCACTCCATTGCATCGGACGATTCATCGAGGCATTCGGCAACAACGCGCAGAGCCCGCACGGCCTTGGGGTTTGCCAGCACGATTCGCACAATAAGTTCGGCCATCACAACACCGGGTCTATGTCAAAGTCGTCAAGCTCGCCGGGGGTCTCTTCTTCTTCAGGGGCGAACACGTACCACTCAAAGTAAAGACCGTTTGTGAACTCGGTCATCACCTGCTCAGTGAACGCAGCCATGCGCTCATATCCGTCAAAGTCAACTAGGCTCATCCGGTCACCTGCCTTTCTTTAGTCCAGGGGAGAAGGGTGTTAGCGCTTTCCAGGCGACGCCGCTCGGCTTTCAAGGCGCGATTGACAGCCCTTGTGGCAGCGGCCTTTGCGTTGGCTTGTGCTCTACGCTTCGCCATCTCTTCCCTCCTTTGTTCATCAGCCTTTACGGCGTTAGCAATTTCTGCTTCGCAAGACCTACAGACAAGACAGGTTCCAAACGCAGCAACATCAGACGGAGGCAGGATCGCTTCGCACCCAAAGCACTTCACGCGAAGCACGCTTTCACCATTCTCGACAGCCCAGAAACCATTTCCCATCACGCCCCCTTCGCTGCTTGCTGCATCTCAGACATGGAACGTACCGCACGCTTGCGGACTTCACCGATGACACGCACGCCGGCCATGCTGCCAGCAACGCAAGCCATCGCGGTAGCGTCAAGAAAGTGGTTCGCCTCGCGCTTGGTCACGAATCCCGACTTGATGCCCTTGCCGGTTTCAAAATGCTCCACCCAAATCTCCGCTTCGATGTGCCGGCCATATTCCTTGTGCTGGCCAGGCAGTTCGTTGGGTGGCGTCCAGAGCGACAAAGAGCCCTTACGGTATTGGCCGTTATCGTCCAATGTCGGTGTCATAAACCGTTGGTGAACGAATCGCTTCCAATAGTCCGCGTCAAACTCATGCAACCAAATGCCTTCGTTCTTGCCGACCTGCTTGACCTTGGCCCACTGCTCACCGATGTACTTCTCGCCTGCCTTGGCTTTGCCTAGGTGAAAAGGCGATTTGCCACGGCCACGGCCAAAGCCCTTGGCGGGTGCATAAACGGCACGGCCCATCGTGCGGTAGAACTGGTAAACTGCCTGCTGATGCAAGCCAGACGAAGAGTCGATCAGCACTAGCTTCGGTTCGACCACCTCGCCGCCCATCGTGCAAAACGGATCGGTAGACCAGTGGTTATGCAAACTAGACAGGGCCTCGGTAATCGACTCTTCCAACGACAGCTTGACCCGATCTTCGGGACTCTGCCCCTTCATGTGATAGGCGTCATGCGCCACCACGAACCCGGCAGCGTTATGATCCCAGGCGGTAGCAACCCAATGACACCAGTACTTGCCGATGTCGATGCCAATCGTTAGCAGGCAATTGGGATTAGGTACGATCCCGCGCGGGAACGAATTAAGCCGGCTTGTGACCAGTGCCGCCGTGATCCCGCTTTCCTGCGGTCCTTCTTCCTCTGGCGGGTCGTTGTCGTACTCAGTGGCAACAGCTTCGGCACCGAGACGGGCCACAAGGTTGAAGTAATGCTGGATAGCCGAAAGCTCGCCGGTCGTGTAGCGGTTTGGGTTCGCTACTTCAGCGCCGGCCTCCATCGCCTCGCGGTTTGATACGTAGAACTCCATAGCCAAGCCGGTGCCATTGCGCCAGTCGGCTTGCATCATCGCCACGTACTGATCCCACAAGTCACGATTATCTGGCGGCTTAATCAGGAACTTAAACCGCTTGCCCTTCCATGACGGCTTTTGCGTTGGGTCTGTGAACTTATACGAAACGCACGTCCGGTTTTGCAGCGTCGTGAGCATGACGCGAGCCAGCGGAACTTGCTGACCACCCAACCCGCCGATGGCACGTTCGATCCGGTCTTCCAGCTTCTTGGCCTGAACGATACTGCGGGCGGTTTCTTCGGTGTCCGGGTCGTCAATTCCAATCAACTGCGGACGACGGCCACGCTTCTTCAATCCACGAACCGCCGCATCTAGCCCGCGAGTCGCCACAATCGCGCCGGCCGATGGCGAACCAGGCACCGATGGAAAGATGATCTCTTGACCGCACCAGCTAAATTTGCTCTTAGCCTTTTCAAACGGCTCGCCGTTATCGTGCCGATGACCGGTGACGACTTGACCGCCTGCGCGTTGCGGGGCACCTTCCAGCGCTTGCACCGGGATACAGACTTCCGGGTAGTCATCTTCGAGCAGCACGTTCTCTTCAATGGCTTGCTTAATCGTGTCCAAGCTGTTTTCAGCCAGTGTGCCAGTTGCCGAGAACAGAACCGAGTACGACAGCACGCCCTGCAACGTGTACTTCAGCAACAGCCGCTCGAACAACGTGGTCTTGCCTTCACCGCGCGAAGCCGCCATAGACTGGTCGCCGCCCTCTCGCAATGCTCGCCCCATCGCTGCGATCATTTCACGTTGCTGCCAGGTGAACTCGTAGGTGAATGGGTCACGCACACCAGACGACGGGCCGAAGTAAAACATCAGCCACGCAATGTCGTCCGCTTCCAACCGCTCTCGCCGCTCTCGATCCACACACTTGGGAATAACAACCGACCGATCTTCTTCGCGGCGTCGTCGCGCCCGCATTGCCTCGCGTTCGCGTTCGGTCGTCTTGCTTGCAGTCGCCATAAGTCGTTATGCGACTATCGGTTACGCGTTACGTACATACTGTGTGCCGCGAATTATCGAGGCCTTATCGAC
>JACCDG011301037.1_pt1 | contig 13534 bp, 7 predicted proteins | sample 7442471 | NCBI WGS metagenome assembly JACCDG01 (sample SAMN15323444, study PRJNA562643) | freshwater metagenome | isolation source: river surface water | place: USA:Blue River Watershed | collected 2017-08-17 | reverse complement strand
CTTCTGATGGTACAACTGATGGAGCAATTGCTGAATCGGGTTTAACATTTAGCGGTACAACTTTATTTGTTTCTGGTGATACTATAGTAGACCAAACAATTTCAGCTTCAACTTTAAATTTAACAACATTACCAATTTTAGCATCAGCATCGACAAATGATATTTTAGTTAGAAATTCTACATCTGGTGAAATTGAATACAGACAATTTGTTTTTGATTCCAAACTTGAAAATGTCGTTACTGTAGGTATGAGTGGCAGTACTGATGTAGACTACTTTTCGGTAAAGGACGCTGTAGATTCAATAACAGCAGCTACTTCTGCAAATACTTGGACTGTCAGAGTGTATGCTGGTAATTACATAGAGGATCCAATCCTCATGAAATCATATGTAGCAGTAGTTGGAGACAGTTCAATAAGTACAGTAATTCAAGCGAATAATCCAAATTCAACATTGTTTACCATGGCAGATCAATCTATGGTAACTAATGTCCAAATTCAAGGTTGTACTGGAACTGGTGTCGCTGCTGTTGTATATTCTTCATCAACAACACCTCAATTAAATGCAATAGCTTATGTAGAAGACGTAAGATTTGGGGAAAACTATACACATGCAAAAACCGTAGGAACAGGTGGTGGAAATTGTATTTTACAATGTTCAAATGTTAAATATGGTGGCTATCCTTTTACAATTGGTTTTTATGTAACAAATGATGGAAGTGGCATTGGTAGAATGCAATTAAGAAATGTAACATCAACAAATGGAGGTGTTACAACTACAACAGGTTTAATTTTTGCAAAAGCAGATCAACCTAGTTGTGCATTTATTGTAAATGGGTGTCTTTTAACAAAAGCTGTTGGTGCAGCTGCAGGTACAGGTTTTTGGGTAGAAAATGGAGGTTCACTTAGATTAACAGCAGTTAATTTTCAAAGATGGGCAACAGGTATATATGCACCAAACACAGGATCTGCACCTAGTATTGATGCTATTGCACTTAATTTTGAAAATAATACAAAAGATGTTGTAATTGAACATCCTAGCACAACAGGAAAAATACAAGGTGCTGATACATTCCTTAAAACAGAGATTCCAATAAATGCACCAATATATATTGTAAATGATGATCCAAGAATTATTACCGTAGGTAAAAAAGGTGCTGAATTTACATCTATAAAAGCAGCAGTTGATTGGATTACCGGAAGTTCAATAAGCAACAGATTTTTAATTAGTGTTGGACCCGGAGGTTATTATGAAAATGAAATTGATTTAACAGGCAAGCCTTATGTTAGTATACAAGGTTCTAACATACAAACAACTCAAATTTTCCCTAATTCATCTTCTCAACATATTATAAAATTAGGTGTTAATAATGAAATTTCATTTTTGAGTTTATCGGGTGCAGGAACAGGATATGCAGCACTATATGTAGATGATATTGGAGATTTTGGTCAATGTCATAAAATTTCAATATATGATTCCGATACAGGTATTTGGATAAAATCATCAACTCAAGATACTCAGTTTTATGGTGAGTATGTTGACATGAATGGTGAATTAAGTTATGGAACTAGAGTGGAAGCTAGTAATGGATTTTCATGTTTGGTTAACATGGAAAACTATTATTTATTTCCAACAGTAGACAATTTTATTGGTAATATTTCTACAGGTAGTGGTGCGGAGTTAAGTTTGAATGTTTGTACTTTTCAAGCTGATGGTCTTACAGGAACAACTGCGATAGAATTAAGTGATTCTGGAATTTTAGAAGCATCATCATTAGACATTCAAGGTTGGGACAAAGCTATTCATGTGCCTAATACTGGTGGTGGGCCAACATTTAGAATTGTTGGTTCAATGATTCATAATTCAAACGATGATTTATTGATTCAAAATTCTGCAGCAATTGGTAGATTCCAAGGTATTGCTGATCATTCAAAAATTACAACAAATAGTACTGATATTTATTGGAATTTCTTAGATGATGCTGATGGTGAAAATGATATTACAAGAAAATTATCTGTAACATTCTCTGATGGAACTCACACAGATGCTTCAACTTTGATATTCCAAGGTTCACAGATGGGTGTTTTGAGCGGAGGAACAATTACAATTGTTAGCGGACTTACAATTAATACTTCAGCTGGATTTGGTTATTTGTCTGATCAAATAGATAATAGTATTATAAAAAGATATGATTGGAATAATAGTACTATAACATTATCTGCTGAAACCGAAAATTATATTTATATATCAAATAACGGAACTCTTGTTGGAAATTCTGGTTTACCTGATCCATTCTACAATATTATTATGGGCAGGGTTGTAACAAATGCAACAGGAATTGAATTAATTGATGCTTCCCCTTATAATGCACAACATACTGCGAACTTACTTTCAAGTTTTAATAGACAAGCTTTAGGTCCTGTTTATTCAACTGGATCTATAACAACAACTGGTTCGACGGCATTTACTCTTGATGTGTCTTCTGGTAGTTATTGGTTCTCTGAAAACAATTTTAATCCTACTGGGGCAACACCAATAAATTTCACACAATATTGGAATAATGGATCTGGTTGGACAAGAAGTGCAACAACTTTTGTAAACAGTGTTCAATATAACGCTAATCAGAATTCATTATCTTCATTAACAACATCATATTATACAAAACATACTTTGTATGTTGTTGGAGATGGAATTAATGAAGAATATTTTCTTGTTCTTGGACAAAATCAATATTCAACACTTATTGAAACTGAAGATGCAGCACTTCCTTTACCTCCGGACTATTTTACTGATGGAGTGGTTTCAATTGCTTCTATCTATATTCAACAAGGATTATCCGGTATATTACAAATAGAAGATATTAGACCAGTCATTGGTTTTAAATCAAGTGGAGTAAATGCGACATCTGTACACGGTAATTTGTTAGGATTAGGAGCTGACGACCATCAACAATACCTTTTGGTTGATGGTACCAGACAAATGACTGGAGATCTTGGTTTGGGCGGTAATGATATATTTAATTTAAATCAAATAACTGCTACTGCAACCACAACAGATGAATTAACAATAGCTCAAATCACACAAGATAATGCACAGACAAAATTTGTTGTTGTAGATAATACAGGTAGAGCATATTGGAGAACGGGTGGTGATTCTGGTTCAAGTGGATCTTCTGGTGCAAATGGTAGTGCAGGCTCTTCTGGTTTAAATGGAAGTGCTGGTTCATCTGGTACATCTGGTAGTGCAGGATCATCTGGCACATCAGGTAGTGCTGGTAGTGCAGGAACTAGTGGTAGTGCAGGTAGTGCAGGTACATCTGGTAGTGCAGGTTCATCTGGTGTAAACGGTAGTTCTGGTTCATCTGGAAGTTCTGGTACATCAGGTAGTGCTGGTAGTGCAGGAACTAGTGGTAGTGCAGGTAGTGCAGGTACATCTGGTAGTGCTGGTTCGTCTGGTGTAAACGGTAGTTCTGGTTCATCTGGAAGTTCTGGTGTATCAGGTAGTGCTGGTAGTGCAGGAACTAGTGGTAGTGCAGGTAGTTCAGGAACTAGCGGTAGTGCTGGTTCATCTGGAACAAGTGGAAGTGCAGGATCAAGAGGAACATCTGGTAGTTCTGGTTCTTCTGGTGTAAATGGTAGTTCTGGTTCTTCTGGTATAAATGGTAGTTCTGGATCTTCAGGGGTATTACCCTCAATTTATTACATATGGACAACAGGTAATACTTCTAACAATTCACTAAAAGTTAATTTCAATAACTATACTCTAAGTGTTTCTAGTAATTGGAGTATTTTGGCTGGTAAAACAAATACTATTGCAAGTTATGCTGATTATGCTGCAATATTAGCTGGAATAGAAAATGAAATTCTGCCTACTCAATATAGACCATCATTTTATACGACTATATTTGGCGGAAGAAGAAATAAAATATATAGATCATCAGCTCACTCATCAATATTTAATGGTTACAAAAATATAATTGGAAATAAAGTAAATAATACATATAATTTCTCGAGATATAATTTTATAGCAAATGGAAATTCTAACAGAATATTATTTACCGCTAATGGTAGTTATTTATATAGTAATCTTTTTGTAGATAAAAATTCAATAGTAAACGGAACACTTAATAAAATTTATGCCACAGCTTCAACAATTTATAGTACAATTCTTAATGGAGAAAAAAATAAGATTTATAGTTCTAAAGCAAGTTCAATAGAAAACGGATATGAAAATAAAATTTCTTTAAACTTCCCTGATTATACAAGAAGCTCTACTTGGACAAATACTTATAGCACGACATATAACAAATATCATGCTATACAAAATGGTCGTGGTAATAAGATATATGGATACCTAAGAGTTAATGATTCTCTTAGACTTCTAGTAAGTGGTGTTTCTAATAGTATAACAAATGGATATCAAAATAAAATATATGGAGGACTTTCTTTTATTACGGCTGGAAATGGTGATACTACACTTAAATTTAATGGTATAGGTAATGGATATCAGAATTTAATTATAGCTTCTGGTAGAACACATTTTAATTACATATTAAATGGTTTAAACAATAAAGTAAATAATTCATATGGATCTTTAGTTTTAAATGGATCTGCCAATAAAATTATTCAATTAATAAATAATGAAAATGATGATAGAGGTAATTCTTTATTATTAAACAAATATAATTTAATTGGCAATGGAGCTTCTAACTATATTTCTGGACAAAATAAATTAAACTCTGATTATACAGCCACATATAACAGTATTATTAATGGAAGGCTTAATCAAATAAACTCAGTTGAATTAGGTAGATCATCTGGAAATACTGAATTTAATTTTATCGCAAATGGTAGAGAAAATAAAATTTTTGGTACAAAATTTTCAGCTATAATAGGCGGGTCTGGTAATACTGTAACACATAATCATTCCGTTATAATTGGTGGAACTAATTTAGATAGCGGAAGAGATGAAGAAGCGAGAGTAAAAAATTTGACAATAACAAATCAAGTTCAAGGAGGAAATAGATTTTTAACTATTGACTCTGCAACTGGTTATGTTTATTATACAGGAACAACTGGTGGAGGAGGTGGAAGTGGAACTTCTGGTTCATCTGGTAGTTCTGGTACATCAGGATCTAGTGGAAGTAGGGGTACATCTGGTAGTTCTGGTTCTTCTGGGGCAAATGGAAGTTCTGGTTCTTCTGGTTCATCCGGTAGTTCTGGTTCTTCTGGAGAATCTGGTAGTTCTGGTTCTTCCGGAGCATCTGGTAATTCTGGTTCTTCTGGAAGTTCCGGAGCAAACGGTACTTCTGGATCTTCTGGAGCTAGTTTCCAACAAATGTTAATAATTACATCTTTAGGAGTATAAAAATATGATAATAGATTCAACAACAGATTCAATAAATGTTTTTTTGTCGGGAAATGTGTTAACATCACAACTTGATGTTTGTGCTGCTTATAATACTATTACAACTACTTCGTTGACTCCCGGAAAAATACAGAACACAACAAATGATTTAGTTCCTGTTACTATATTGCCCTCTCCAAGTGCAAGTGAAAAAAATCAATTAAGATTTTGTTCAATTTATAATAGTGACACAAAAAATGCAACTGTTGTAGTTGAATATAGTGGAAATACTGGTAGGTCTATAATATTTTTGTCAAGTCTTGATGTTGGAGACTCAATTCAATTTACACATAATAAGGGATGGAGAGTTTTTAATTCTTCAGGTCAAGAAAAAATTTTAGGAATGAGTGATGGACCCGGAGAATTAAGATATCCAACAAGTCTAAAACCAGTAAACGTTACAGATATATTAACTTTAGTTAGTGGAACTGATTATGGTCTTTATTTAGGTAGAGCTGACAGGTCTTATGCAAACATAAAAGTTAGATATAATGTAGTTGGTAACCCAACTCCAACAACGTATGCAGAAGTCGCAATTTTTAAAACTTCTATAAAATTAGCTTCTGCTACAACTGTTGTAAATTATTGTGGACATGCAGATATATCAGGTGTTATTACTACAACAGGAAATAAAACAACAACAATTAATGTTACAGGAATTACAGAACAAGATGATTTATTTATTGTTTTTGGAACTGTTCATACTGGTACTTTTAACTTAAGAGCTGGAATTACAGATGTTATAAGTACTGGATCTATTGGGTCTGTAGCAGGTAGCTTAAGACCATCAACAAATACAAGTTTAACTTTAACCACTTCTGCTGCTTTGAATGTTCCTTGGGTTGCTTGGCAGGGATCTCAATGGTAATAAAAAAATATATTAAATATGTTATTAGACGTTACAACAGATTCAATAGAAGTAAAACTAGCAGCTGCTCACACAACAAGACCTATGCAGTTTTTTGCTTCTTATAATACAATTAATGTATCTAGTTCAAGTATAACTCCAACTAAGAACTTCGGATCAACAAATGGAACAACAGCTGTAACACTTGTTCCTGCACCTTCTTCTGGTGAAGTAAATCAACTTAGATTTTGCTCTGTTTATAATTGTGATTCCGTTGAACATACAATTACTATACAAGTAAACTCGTCATCTAATTTAAGAATTGTTTATAATGTTCCTATTCAAGTCGGAGAACAAATTCATTTTACTATTGAAGATGGTTGGAAAATTTACAATATGCATGGAAATTTAAAAACCTATAGTTCTACAATTGGAAGTGCAGCAGTTAAATCTAGTGTTTTTCCAAATACAGTTTCTGCAGCAGGTACACAAACTCATACTAGTGGTACTGATTATGCATATTATTTGGGAAAAGCTGATAGAAATTATGATTCAGTTACAGTCCAAATAAACGTTCAGACTGCATTGGGTGCGACAATTACTTATGCTGAAGCAGCAATATATAAAGGTTATCCTACTATTGCAAGTAATGTAACTTTAACTAGATGTGGATTTGTTGATGTTTCTACTGGAACAAATCATGGTGTAAATGCAACTGGTAATAAAACAATTGTAATACCGATAACAGATAAAAATATATTTGTAGGAGATCAATTGTGGCTTGTTATAGGAACTGTTACTTCTGGAACAAACTTAGTTTTAAGGGCGGCAAACCTTTTAGATAATATTGGAGCAGGAATTGTTCAAACAGCAACTGGTAGTTTAAGACCATCAACAAATTCAAGTATTGCATTTACTTTATCAACTGCTGTAAACCCACTTTATACAGCTTGGTATGGTGCTCAAAATATATAAAAAATGGTAATAAATAATACAAACGAAACTATAGAACTTGTTTTAGGTGGTGCTGTAACTAGTACTCAAGCATCATTTACATGTGCTTTTAATGAATTTTCAACCTCTACATTCAGTGGAAATGAAACAAATGGGACAAGTAATAACACTACACCAGTTACATTGATATCCAGTCCTTCTGCGGGATTTCAAAGACAATTAAGAGAGTTAATTATTGAAAATAATGATACTGCTGCTATGACAGTTACAGTTAGATTTAATAATACTTCTGTAACAAGGATTATAATGAAAGCAACTCTAGAGATAGGTGATAGTTTGACGTATACTGCTGATGGTGGTTGGAACTGTAAAAGCACAAATGGAGTTTTTAAATATGATAATATACATGTAAATCAAACTGGAGGTATAAGAGGATCAGAACTTTTTGTTTTAGCTAGTTCAGCAAGTACAGTATCTTTAGGTACTGCAGTTGCTGGCCAATATTTGGGCAAAGCTGAAAAAGCCTATTCATCAATAGATTTTAGATATCAAGTTGATACCCAAGTTGCAGGAACTCAAACATTCTCAGAATTGGCTGTTTATAGAATATCAAATAGATTTAGCATAGGAACTCAACAGGTTTGGACAAGATTGGGTTTCACAAATTGTGCTGCTGTTTGGAACAGCACTGGATTAAAAACAACAACAGTTACTTTGACTGGATGTAGAGCTGGAGATGATTTATATGCAATTTGGGCAAGTAATAATACAACTTCTATGGCTCCAAGGTCTGGAAACATAAATGATCCAATTTCTTCAATACTTCACGTAACAACCACTAATGTTGCAAACTGGAGACCAAGTACTTCTCCATTATATCAATCAACAGCTTTTGGTGCAGCTGCATCTTCTGTATGGTTTAATTGGCAAGGTACTTAATTTTATTTATTACTGAAACACTTGTAATTGATTTTGTACATTCAAATTGTCTATTTGTACCTTTGTGTTTTGGGCACCAGTTCCAATCAGCTGGATCTAATCTAAAATCATTGAAGCAACCATTGCAGGTGGATATTTGATCATCTACAAAAACTCTGTGACAATCTTCCATTTCACAATTAGGTCTTGAAAATCCACTTATTAAAACGGTTGGTTTATTTAGTGCCCAAGAAAGCCATGATAATCCACTACCTAATCCAATAAATCCTTCAGAGTGATATAAATAATTACAGATTTCTTGTATTGATTTACCGTCAACTTTTATTACACCTGTAGGGTTTTTATTTCCCATATAATTATCATGTTCTTTTGATAATAAGAATACATCATAATCTTTAGATTTTAAATAATCTACGACTTCTTGCCATCCATTTGGATTGTTCCAATATTTTGCTTGAGCAGTTGAATGATTGGCTATACAAAAATATTTTTTATTACTTGGTCTTTCACTGGGGATAAAATCAATTTTAGGTTTTATTTCTTTAAATGGTAATCCTAAAATATCAGTAGCTGTTTTTTGCAGATGTTGGTCTCTAAAATTATTTGGGTTTTTTGACCAAATTATTTCACTATTCTCATTATAAAACCATCCTATTGTAAACATTTTATATAAATTATGTACAACAGTTCCCGGTTTTACAAATTCTATATCAGGATAATTTTTTTCAAAAAAATCATTATGAAAAGTGGAGCAAATAACTTTAGCATTATGGATTTTTCTAAATTCTTCTACATAAGGAAACCATGCAAGTGTATCTCCTAAAGAAGATGAATCCAAATGAATATATACTCTTTGATTTTCAAAAGATGGTTTTATAACATGTGTTTTGCCTTCTAGTTTATATTGAATAAAAAAATCTTTATGATATTCTCTGTTTAACTGAGAAAACATATTATTTTTCAATGTACTTTCATATATTATATTATCTGTTTCTGCATCAAAAAATCTGAATTTTACTTCATATTTATCTTCACATTTTAAATCTATTCTTGGTTCTTTGAAATAAGAGAATAAAACTTCAGTCTTTTTTTTCTTATTTTCTTTAATTGAAATTGGTGTTTTTTCGTAAACATCAATTAAAATATCTTTGAAACTCATATCTTTTTTCTCTTCTATTTTATTATTTGATTTTTTTATTTCTTTATCGGCTTCTATAAAAGTTGCTCTATTATTTTGATAAAAGAAATATAAATTACTTTTATTTTGTATTTTTTGCCTTATTTCTTCTAGGTTGTTTTTTCCGGTTTTATTATTATTGTGTAAATGTGTGTTATCAGAGTAATAAATTACTTCACAATTTATTTTATTTGATATATTAATAATTTGTTCGTCTGTATCAAAAGAATTAATTCTTAAGAAAGCATAATCTAAGTCAATAAATTCGTCAAATGATAAATCGTGATCAAAGAATAATATTTTTAATTTTTCCTCTTGTTTTTTATCATAATGAAAATTAAAGAAGCCAACTTTTTTTCTTGAATCCTCCCAATTCAATTTACTTATATAAGTTGCTTCTGCAGCTTCATATATACTGTCAAAAAAAGTATTTTTTCTAGGATTTTCAAGATCTAATTTCTTTCTTCTTTCTTTTGCTTCTTTAATTAATACAACCTCACCTCTTATGTTCCAATTTCTAAAATTTTCAGAATCATAATGTTGTCTTGCTAAATAAACGGTTCTAGGTATTGTTAGCCATTTACCTTTTTCTTCAAGGTTTATCAGCCATTGTGCGTCGTTTGATGTACATATTTCTCCATCTTGGTGTACTTTAAAATTTAGATCTGGAATATTTCTGAATATTCTTAGGTAGCCAAAAATCCCACTTCTTTCTGGAGTAAGTCTTTCAAATGCTTCCAAGAAAGAATTATTATCTCTAGAAATATATACATTATTTATATAGTTGTCTAAATAATTATTTTTTGTTTGCGGTAAATTATCTTGATATTTGTTTGCATTAAAATGTAGAAAAACTACATCTGGAAATTTTTCAAAATAAAAAACAATTTTCTCAAATGTGTTGGGTAATATTTTATCATCGCCATCTATTGGACATACAATATCTCCGGTAGCATGAAGCTGTGGATTCCACCATATTTCTTTTTTGTAATTTGGTTTTACAAGTTTTATTCTATCATCAAATTTTGATAAGTTCAATAAAATTTCACCAGTATTATCTGTTGAAAAATCATCAGCAACTATCCATTCCCAGTCTGTATAATTTTGACTTAAAATAGATCCTACTAATTCCATTATATAATTTTCAGAATTAAAAAAAGAAGTTACTAAAGATAATTTCATGATTTTTTTAATATTAAATTACATTACATTTTTTTAAGAAGTCATATACTAAATCAGAATCCATTACAGAATCAAATGAATTGTAAGATTTTATCTCATCTTTCATTATTTCATCTGTAATAAGATAGTTCTCTCTATCTATAGTTCTTAACCACTCTTCGTTTGAAATCATTTCTTCATGTATTTTTTCTCCTTTTCTTATACCTACTATTTTTAATGGAATATGATTTTCGTTTCCATGATATTCCTTTATTAATGCTTTTGCTATATCAATTATTTTAAAGGAATTTATTTTTGGTACTGCTATTTTACCGTGAGAATCCTCAGAATAATAAGACCAATTTATTAATCCTACAGCATCTTCCAATGTTAATAAAAACCTAGTCATATTTTCATTAGTAATAGGTAGATATTCACAATTATCTCCAAGTAATTTTTTGAAGTAAGGTATAACTGATCCTGTTGATTCCAAAACATTCCCATACCTAACTAAACAAACCTTTATGTTGTTTGATTTTTTTGCAAATTCTACATATAATCTTTCTGATATCGCTTTACACATACCATATATATTAATTGGTTTGCAAGCTTTATCAGAAGAAATATAAATCAAAGTTTCTATTTTGTGATTACTTCTTCTAACCGCTTCTAAAAGATTTTGATGTCCTATAATATTTACATTAACTGATTCGAATGGATTTATTTCACAAACTGGAACATGTTTTAAAGCTGCTGCATTTATAACAATTTCAGGTTTAAAATCTTCTATTGCATTATGAATAGAATCACGATCTTTTACATCACCTATTAAAAAGCTAACATTATTTTTTAATACCCAATCACTGTTTATTAAATTTACTTGTTTATGCTCATCTCTACTTAAAACTTTTATTTCATTTTCTTTTTGATAAGTTCTAATTAATGTTTTTCCTAGAGCACCAGTCCCTCCGATTAAAAGTATTTTTTTATTTTTCATTTATATAATTCTCTTTTAAAATGTACATGCAGATTTGATCATAAAATTTATCATTTCTAAACAAACTTTCAATAAATCTACCTTCTTCAATAAATCCTAAATTTTTATATAATTTTTTTGCAGGTTCATTATAATCTGCTGTTGTTAAAAAAGCTCTATGAATATCTTTAAGTTCATAAAAAACATAATCAAGAAGAAGTTTCCACATATGTTTAGATAAATTTTTCCCCCTAAAATCTTTGTGTAGATCTGCTCCTAAAATACAATTTTTATTAAAATAATCAATACTATATACTTTTACAAATCCGGCATTTATATTATCTATTTTAAAAATAAATCTTTTATCTTTATTAAAATTTAAATTATTCCACCAGCTCATGTGTTCTTCTAAAGATATTGGTTTTGGATTTGTTATATTGTGTAAAACAATAGGATCATTATGTAGATCCACTAACCATTTATGATCATAATCTTTTACAATATCAAGAGAGAATTTCATCTATAGTTTGAATTAATGTTTCTGAAATAAATTCTATGTCATTTTTATCCAGCCACCATCCACAAGGCAAGGAGATTTGATGTTTATAAAAATAATCTGTATTTTTTAGTTCTAAATATTCTTCTTTAAAACAAGAATATAAATGATTAGGTGTATGAACTAATCCTGCATTTATAGTTTTTTCATTTAATTTTTCAATTAGCTTTTCATTATCTATTTTTTGATCTAGAATTATAGTATAAACCCAAAAGGTTGGTTCAGAATTATTTGGAAAGTTTAAAGGTCTTATTAGTTCATTATTTTTAAATTTGTCTTGATAAATCTTAGCATTTTCTATGTGTTTATTTAAAATACTTTCAATTTTTTTAAATTGAGAAATTCCTATTGCAGCAGTAATATTATTCATGTGAAATTTATAACCTGCCTCTTCTATATCAACCCCCCATCTCTGACCTTTCCATTCTCCTTTTTCGTCTTTTGTTGCATCTCTATCAATTCCAAACCATTTTAATTTTTTTGCTCTTTCAAAATCTGATTGATCTTTACAAATCAAAGCACCACCATCACCAGTAGTAAAATGTTTTATTGCTTGAAAACTATAGCATGTAAAATCTGAAATATGACATACATGTTTATCATTCATTTTTGCACCAAAAGAATGTGCAGCATCTTGAATTAGTTTTATATTATTTTTTTTACATATTTCTTGAAGTTTAATAAGATCACAAGGTAATCCTGCCCAATTAACACATAAAACTGCCTTAGTTTTATCTGTTATTAAAGACTCAATTTTATCTGGATCTATATTTCCAGTTTTATAATCTATATCTGCCCAAACAATTTTTGATCCTAAATTGTGTATTGGGGTATTAGAAGCAACGCAAGTCATAGAAGTTGTTATGACTTCAGTGTCCTTATCAACTCCAGATAGTTTAAGTGCTAATGTTAAAGCAGAAGTACAGCTATTTAATAAAACAACATTTTCAATATCAAAATATTGTTTTAATAGATTTGATAATTCTGTAACTTGTTCTCCTTCGTTTAAAAATCCACTATTAAGAACTTTTTCTAATTCTTTTAATGCATTATTTGCATCTATGTGAACTTTGAATAATGGAAATTTGATCATGATCTTGGGAATAATAAGTAATATTTTTCTATTTGGTTTAAATTAAACTCGCATGAAAAAATAAAATCTTCTTTATTGTTAAAAGTTATTATAGCTTCAAATTTAATTTTTTTATTTATTGATGAATCTACATTTTCATAAATTGGATATGATCTCCAACTTGGTATGTGAGTATCATGGACAATTAATTCTCTAATAATTTTATCATCTTCAAAAATTTTAATTTTAAATTCTTTTTCATCAGGTACTTTATTATCAATTATAATCCAAAGTTCTACATCATAAAGATTGTTATCTTTTTTATTTACGAAAAATCTGGGATAATAAAAATCTAATGGGTTTATTTTATCTTTAACTAAATCTCTTTGATGAAATAAAGATATTTCTTCCATTTTATTTATAGAATAACCCATGTTTGAATTTATT
>JACCDG011286146.1_pt1 | contig 13538 bp, 19 predicted proteins | sample 7442471 | NCBI WGS metagenome assembly JACCDG01 (sample SAMN15323444, study PRJNA562643) | freshwater metagenome | isolation source: river surface water | place: USA:Blue River Watershed | collected 2017-08-17 | reverse complement strand
GGTATCGACTCTAGGAAGTGAAGTGTTTATGCGTGCCGAGGTTGGTCGAGGGCCTCGTTACAAATCGACTACTCAACATGCCAACGACAATGTCGTCCATGTGGACTTCCGTGCTCGCAAGAGCGCGGCGGTTGCAAAAGCTGCCTGATATCCTAGTAACTGCCTAGGTAAGATAGCGCGGCTGCCATAGAGCCGGTCAAAAGAATCCATGGCAAAAACAGAGCATCCCCTCTCTGCAATTACGGGGACCGCCCTTGTGAGCGGATTCAATCATGTAGCTGCTTGGGCAAAGCTTCTCCTGGCCCCCAAGATAGATCTCAGGAGAAATAGCAGCGGCACTACATCGCCGTTACGCACGTAGATTAAACATGAATCGCCCGGAGGACCCGAGTTCAATTCTCGGCGCGTCCACCATAAAAACATGGAAATCATATGAGCTTTATTGACCCTTTTTCTATTACCTCAGTGAGCAACGGAACAAACGCAACTTACACGGTATCTTTGCCTATCGTAACATCTGAACCAATTAAGGCTGAACTCAAGCTTGAGAAGTCTAAAGGCTCCCCCAGCCTGTCTCCATCGATTTACATCAAGCACGTTAAGAGCAAGCTCACTAAAATTGAAAAAGCCCGCCTCGATGCCAGACTAACCAAACTGAAGAAACTTTTACCCTATGCAAAAGACATGGGCCAGTTTGCGCTTTACGAAGAACTCTCTAAACATCTCGCGATCATTCTAAAAGAAATCCAAGCCGAAGCGCTTGGAGTAACCCAATACTGCGAACAAAAAGACGTTGAAAAATTCCTGACTCTCGTCAAAGACAAGGTCGTCAAATTCAGCGACTTTGAAAAATTCCCTCGAGTTATCCCCAAGACCGTTCAAACCAAGGTTAAGAAATTGCGCTCCGCAAACATCTTCTCCAGCTTGAAGATTCTCTACATCGATTACGACGGTAAGGAATTAAAAACCACCTCGGAGAAGATCGCCGAGAAAGACCCTATTCTCTTTGGTGAGATCGCATTCGCCCCTGGCCGCCTCTACCACATTGCTGACTGGGTAGATCACCACTGTGACCTGACGCTGGAGCGATTCGTTGAAAAACTACAGATGAATGATCCTGAGTTTGAAATGGATCAGATCGAACTCACTGAAACACAGTTCAGGGGGATCGTAGACGATATCGTCGAAAAGAATCAAAAGCTGGAAGCCACCAATCGACAAAATTGGCGAGAGCAAGTTCGTGAAGAAGAACGGCTGAAGCTGTACAAGAAAAGTCTATGGGCTCGTCTAAAAGCCTGGTGGAGATCGATAACTACCCGGTCTTAGGCGCTTCGATCTTCTCGAGCTTGGAGTAATAGACTTCGTCCTCGGAGAGGTGGTCCACGACGATCTCAAGAGCCTGGAGAGGATCTTTAGTGTGCTCCATCTCTACAGCCATGCCCTTCAGTACTTGCTGAATAGGAAACGCGCTAGGCTTCTTCTTGTCGCCTAGGCCGCCCTTGAGGCGATCCATATACACGTCGTCGAGCATGTCAGCGAGAACCGCAGCGCCATTCGAACCTTCGACTGCTTCCGGCAGGCCCCACTGATCAACTGCTTCCTGAATTGGCTTAGACATGAGTCCAGTATAGGCCCCAATAAGTCAGAGTTCTAGCTGGGAGATGGCTATGGCTTGTTCAAGATCATCGATGTAGTGCGGGAGAAGCCTTTTAACAAGAGCCCTGGCCTTGTCTGGCACGCCACTTAAAGTCAAAAGCCTGTATGCATCTTGGTGGTCCTTTTCGCGCATAGAATCCAACTTAAATAAGATCAAATATTCTGGCTTTACTACTTTGATAGCCTGGCCAAGCTCTGTCGAAGTCACTGCATTTCGAATAGCTTCATCGGCATAAGAAAATTTTGATGCATCAATAAAATCAACGTTTACGCCTTCGACCTCAGTAGAAAATCCAAACTGATTAGGAGTCCTTTTCACAAAGTTGTTCTTTATCTTTTCGAGGTCCTCCGGAATACACAGAATATCCAAATCATAAGTGGGCCTTACGTTGATCCAGTGGATAACTGCTAGTCCGCCGATCAGCGCCCAGTCAATGGGCGCCAAAGCTTTTGAAACAACAGCCAAAGCAGACGGCAAAGACTCTCGCAATACTGCTGATTTTGGCTGGGGCTTCTCCTCCATAGCTTCAATCATGGAAATTAAATCCCACGCTGCGGACGGAGAAACTCCACGCAATGATTCAGCAAGAGCCTTTAATCTACGAATACGAATAAGACTTGGCATAACAACAGTATATACTATATGGCTCTGTGCGTCAAGCATTTATGGGCCATACAGGTAGTCGTCGCTAGGCTTGCCCACAGGAGAGCCCAGCACAGGCTGATCCGGCCTAGCGGCTGACAGGTGCGCTGATATCTTAATCGAAACAAACTCGGAGATCAGATCCGCAAGCGCGACCGATTCCATTCGAAACTGGACACCGGACTTTTGCTCGATATCCTTCTTAGCTGCTAGGAGCCGCTGTCTTAGGTCACTCATGACGAACCTTCTTAAGTCCCGCTTCGAGTTCGCGAGTCAGAATAGCGTTATTCCAATACTTCAGTAAAATCCTTCTGTTCAACCTAACAAACTCAGCCGCCATGACAAAATTATTGGAAGGCAGCTTCCACTCATGTCCTCTTGCCACCTTTGGTTCATCAGAAACGGTAACAGACGCAACATTGGATACATTCATGCGACTTCCGTAATCTTGCTGGAACTTCACACGAGGTCCGTGCTTGGCTCCGCCTTTGGAAGAAATCATCACATTGAATGGTAGTCCGGTGTCTCTGTGATCGTAAGAAGCCATGTCCTCTTCCAGAGGAATTCCCAGACGATCAAGTGATTCTAAAACCCGCATTTTAGACATTGCATCTTTCATAATAACCCAAAGACTTATTGCCTAATAGTTTAAACTAAACCTGTAATTACAGGAACTTACGTCATAAGGCTCAGTTCTAAATTGCACCCAGAGCATCAAACGCTTTCAATGCAGCACTCGTGTCGCCAAAGAATGTCGCGTACTCCCGGCCATACATAAAACGATCCCCTGCTTCGATCTCTCGAAGCCCTTGGTGGATGATGTTCTTGATGCCGTCCATTCCAAGAATAGCGTCCTGAACCCCTTGAAAGGAGTCGCTTGCCAGGGCCAGCTCTGCCGCTTTCTTTGGCTTGGATACAGCCAGCTTGTAATTCACCAGATCCACAACAGCCTGGGCCGCTTTGTTGGCCTGGGCTTCTTTGTTTGGATCTTTCAATGCCTGAACCACCAGCGTAGCGTACCGCTCTAAAGCCTGGATGAGACGTTGACCTGATTTTGCGATCTCGCCCTTTTTCGGAATAAATGACTTCTGTTCGATAAAGTCACTCAGCAATCCAATGAACGATTCTTTTCCACCAGATCCGCTAGAATAAATCTCTACTTCAATGTTCTTGCCGCCGAGGTCGAGCCAGGTCTGATAAACCTGCTTGTAAAAAGTCTTGTCCGATTTGTCGAAAACATGTGTTCCATGAATGTAGACATAACCCCAATCCTCCAGGTTCTTAACTACACCTTTGCTCGCCAAGTGGCGCATGAGGTCGTAACCGCCGTGATGCTCGTCGCTCCTGGCAACCGGAATTACTTCTTTCGTTTTCGGATTAATGAAGACATAACCCGGACTGCCCCAGCCGCCGACGTCAGGTTCATCCCTGCCTACCGAGTTACCCATCTGCACCTGGATCTTCCAGTTTTCGACATTCGATAGATCCCCTGATCCATCCACGAACTTCTGGTAGCCCTTCGGGATATTTACAGAAGGAGCGGCAATCTTGGCCTTGGGAGCCTTCGGTTTCGCTTTTGCTTTGGCAGCTTCATCTAACGGGATACCCCAATGATCCAAGGATTCGTCCAGGAGATCTGCTTTGACTGGCTCCACGCTCTCGTGCTCCGGAACGCCCCACTCATTCACTGCCTCCGATACGGCAGCAGACTCACTCACTGGACCCTTCTTGATGCCATGATCAACCAGAACTGAGTTGAACTTTTGCTTAATAGCGTCATGCTGATTAAGCGGCTGATACTTCAGGTTGACGTACTGCATGATGTCCATGAATGCGGAATCACTCTCCTTGAAGACTAGTGTCTTCTTGCCGCCGACAACGATTAAGTCAGCACCTGCCGAGTAGATCTTGAATCCAGGCCCACCCGCCATGAGAACCGCTTCTACGTTTTTACCATCAACCCCTAAGCCCTTAGTTCTCATTGCTGATCCTCTATTTCCGAAAGCAGCAGGTCTTGGGTCGTCACCATCACAATATGAAGTGGCTTGGTCCAGGCATACCAAGTCAACTCACAGCGACTCACTAAAGAGATGATCATGCGCAGATGCCATTTCATCTTTCCTAATTTTGTTTTTAGTTGTGGACTCAGCATTTAATCTCCTCGATCCGCTTCTTCAAGCTCTAACCAGTTTCCAACAATCGCTTCGTCGTAAAAGCCAATCTCAATATTAGCGTCATCAAAAAAACGCGACAGCTCAGAATGGTTCAAAATTTCTTCCACCACAGCGGGGTTGTGGTGCCATTTTGTGTCTCTTGAGTCGTCGGTAACGGTTACCGACACTACTCGACCTTGGTGGCCGTAGAGGTAGAGAGGAATTGCGTCTCGCCCGAGATGAAGCTGCTCCCTGACGTTGTGGTGAATGGAGTCCAGTGGAGGCCATACAATCAGGCGACCTCCATCCAGAAAGGCTCTGCAATCTCCGCTCCGAAGACAGAAGGCCATTTCTTTTGCACTAGGATGCTCATAAACTTCGGCGTACTTTTCCTTTGCGTACGGAACTTCAATGCCAAGCGCTTTCTCGTGCAGGGAAGGCAAGCCAAACGCATCGACAGCTTCGGATACCTGCTTAGCCAATATGCGATCAACCGCTTCGGCCTGGCTGGGCTTAACGATAAAGAGGTGGCCGCCTTTTATTTTTTTGTAAGCACTAACCTTTTTTGAAATCAAATCAGCCAAATGACGACTTCTCACTACTAGGTGGTGACTGATCGTTTTAGATGGCGGTTTTTTCCCGAGAGGGATTAGAACCTGATGTCCTCCATCTACGTCGGCCCCGGTCACCAATACGCCGTCGAAGCCTTTCTTTTTTGCAGTATTTGAAAGATCGAATCCAGAGAACTTGCCTTTAAAAAGTGGATTACCAGTCTTTCCTATGAAGTCATCAGACCAGAGTTGATCAGTATTTTCATCGTTAATAACCGCTAGGTTTTTAAACGATAGTTCATATTCGGTTACAACGTACCATTCCTTAGCGTCGTATATTACGCCTTCGTAGTCAGTGTTTTTGTCGCGCCACGACCGTGCCTTATCCACACCAGAAATGTGGGGCCGCAGGTAAGTCCCAGGACCCAATACCCCATCGCCAGGGTAGTAGGGGTCAGCATCAGACAACATAATGTCATCGACCGCTCTCCATGCCCTTATTTTTTTTGAGTCCTCAGTGACTATTGTGGATGATCCGCATGAATCTATCGGCAGCCCAAATGAATCGACAGCTTCGGATACCTGCTTAGTCTTGATAGAATTGGCGATTCGATGGGTAAGCGCCCGGACATCAATAGGGACATGCTTACATGTGTCGAGAACTGTTTCGACAAACTCCTCCAGGATTGAAAGCAGCTTCAACTTGAAGTCATCGATGCCTTCCATACTCATGATGGGATACTTGAGACCCTGTTCCGAAAACTTCCCGGCATCGATCTCGGCGCAGATCTGATCGCAGACCGCATCCAAATCGCAGTCCAGGCGCATACCCATCTGCTTGGCAGTCTTGCCGATCTTCTGCAGGCAGTTCCGTACAGCGCCCTTGAGTCTAACTACGGGAGTCATTCCTCACCTCGAAAACGCCGAGGCGTAGTGGAGGACGAGTTGTTGCCCTTGATGGAATACCCAGCCGGAGCTGTGATGGTTCTGGCGAGTGGCCCGCCGCACTCACACCAGATGGGCTCGGGCTCGGACTGCAGCACAAGCACGTCTTCCCGCCGCTTCCCGCAATCCTTGCACTCGTAATCCCGCACTGGCATTAAAGCAAAACCTCGAGGTAGTGATTCAGTTCGACAAGCTGATTCTTGCAATCATTCAACGCATCATGGGCAGGTAATTCGTCGTGTTCAAACTTCTTACCCACCTTCGTCCTGGCGATGGCCTTCACTGCGTTCAGATCGAAGAACTCGTAATGAAAGGTCCCTGGCACCTGGCCGGAATCATTAATGTCCGGACGATCCGCGCAGCCTTTGGCGTAAAGAAATGACATATCTGTCGGCACGCAGTCACCGCACGGCTGAACCTTACCCTTCCAGTCCCCGAGCCATTCGTGAATCTGTTTTTTAGCTTGGTCAGGAGTAATGTCCGACTTATTGCATGCGTCAAAGACATGCATCAGGTGTTCTTTGTGGAACTGATTCGAGGGCTTCTGGTCCGAATGAAGAAAGAGGTTCAATGGCTCGCCTGACTCTTCATACTGTCCACCCTTGAGCACAAGCTTCAGCATCGCGATCTGGAGCAGGTCGTCCCGCTCCGGGACCACACCAACCATCTCGCAGTCCAGCATTACCACCTTCTCAGGTAGGAAGGACTTACCTGATTCTGGAATTCCAAACTCATCAACCGCTTCTTCAAGTAGCATCGCTTGTCTTCCTTACAAATACTTCGGCATACACAGAATCAAGACCGAGTTCTTTGGCTACAGCCACCCTGTGTTTGCCGTCTCCACCAACCCAGTACTTGTCGCCGTCCTGAACGAGCTGCACCGGCATACGCTTCCAGTCGAACTCTTCAGCCAAAATAAGATCTTTTACTGCTTGTTTTCTCTCTGGAACAAGTTCGTCACCAGTTAAGCTGCCAACGATCTTCGCTGTGGACACGCTCTCAAATCGCCCAGTTGATACAAATGGTGGCTTCGGAATGGACTCGGTCACCGGCATCCCCCATATATCGATATCCTCTCTCCATAGAGCGGCATTCCGAAATTGCGGGTACTTCTTCAGAACCTTAAAGCCGAACTTTTGATAGAACTGAACCAAAGCTTCGAGCCCCATCCCGCCGCTCGTTCCCATCGGACTAGCGTTGATGAATACAGGCGTGCCTGAGAAACGCTTCTCAATCTCTTTCATCGATCGCTGCATCAGGCCGGTTGCCACGCCTTCGCCACGAGCCTCGGGGTCGACTTCGAGGAGCTGGATGATTACGAACGACTCGTGACTGCAAACGTCGTCGTAAAACGGCTCCGTCTTGTACGGCTCAAAGGCGAAGCACTCGTCAGAAGAGTCTCCGTTGTACTCTTCTGCTGCGATAATGCGCCCGACCTTTTCGCCGTCTTTTAAGGCCGAGATCTCGAAGCCGGTCTCGCCAGAAAGGTCTTTGACCTCGTATTCGATGTTGGACTGATCTTGTTTTTTCTCTAGAAGATCCGAAACACTCTTGTCGCTCCAGAACTTGCAGCTCCAGTAACCCGCCTTGGTTTTATCCTTCTGCTGGTCGCACTTGTGTCGAGCACGGAAGTTTTTGCGGCGCTCAGGATCGTCCCGCCTGATCTCCATTTTTGGATCGCCAAAGTTGACCTTCTTGTCGTTTCCGGTCTTCGGGTCTTTAACGTAGACAGAGAACTTCTTCGGTCCATGAGGAGTGCGGAACGGTTTGTTTAGCTTCCGCTCTGCCTCGATTAACGGAATACCAAACGCATCAATAAGCGAATCTACGTTCTCTTTCACACTAGGCAAAGCCGCTTTGACTTTACCGCCGCGAATGGCTGCAGCTCGAACCCGATGCCTCCCATCGACGACCTTCCACTTATGATCGCTGCCTGTAGCGGGAGCCAGGACAACTGGAGGGGCCGTATCAGCCGATAAAGCTGCATACTTCTGCGCCCACGATTCCTCCTCATCCGCCATGGGCTGATCCCATCGCTTTACCAGATTGGGCTGGATGTCTTCAGGATCAACCCAGCCGACTTGATACTCGGCGTGTCGATCAATCACATAAGGAACAATTCCATCCAAGGGCGGCTTCTTGCCACTTACCTGAGAGTCCCTGAATTTTTTTGCGTAGCCCTTTTGACCTTGAGCCGCCCCCCATGCGTTGAGAAGCTCATCTGCAGAAACCGTCTTATCCTCACCCAGAGTCCCTAAACACTTTCCATCGGGCCTAGTGTGACTACACGAATAGACTACCTCAACCTGATGAGAGCCAGGCTTGACGATAACCTCTTGCTCACCAAACATTCGTGGTAATTTCGGTATCTCTAAAACGATCGATTTCGGTATTAAAGCTATGTCACAAATAATTTCATCTGGAGAAAAAGACGACTGAAGAACAAGGCCAGTTTCTCCTTCTTCTCCGTAAAACACAAATTTCTTGGCAGTTTCCGAACTACTGGACCATGAACTGTGTCTTTTTTCTGAGTACAGGAACTTATCCCCTTCATCAGTTTTCCCGCCCTTAATCGTCCAGCGCTCGATCATCTCAGAATGAATGTGTAGCCCACGATATAAAACGACTGGACCCACTGGCTTGAACTGCCCCAGCCACGCTAATAGCTCTGAGTCGCCAAGCATCTTCTCAGCAGAATTCCAACTATATTCATCCCATGCGTCAAAGAACTCGACCACTTTATGAGGAATTGATCTTGATTCTTTATCCTCACCCAACTGCTCTAAAGTTGCATTCCCCATCGCCACCTCAAGCGGCAGCACCTGAACACCGATGTCACCAGGCAGAAGCATCTTGTCGTTAATGCGATCCCACAGTTCGCGCTCTACCGTTACGTGCGCTTTGTAGTGAGGGAAATCGCTGGGTCCGAATACCGCTGACAAGGCGTCATATAATTCACGAACGTGAGTATCGATCGAGATCCGGAGAACGTGGAATTGCTTGTCGCCGTTTTTGCCATGGAAGATTTCTGGCCGCCACTCGGTAATCTTTGGCCGCTTGGTGCTGAGTCCTTTGATAGCCTCTCGAACCTTCTGAATCAGCTCTTGCTTGGTCCCGTCCCATTTTCCCCAGCGGACGGTGATGTGGTACGGCTTACCTTCTGGGTCGTGTGTCTTCCCTGCGATCTTGACAGGGAAGTGAACGATCGCGTCATTCGGATCAATGCCTTCGAGCAGCATGCCCATCGCTCGGCACTCTGACTCGAGCAAAGGAGTACAAAATGGTTCAGGCAGACCCCAGGACGTGACGCTTTCGCTGAGCAGACTCATGCACTCAGATTATCACTGCTGACGTGGGAGCCGCCAGTAGACGAGTCTACGGATGAAACTGCTCGTTCTCTAGAATCGAATGAATAAATTTAGCCACAAAAGACCTAAATGATGGGAGGTCCTGGATTTTTAGCGGTAGATTCAAACCCTTGTCGTCACGTAATTGCTTGAGACGCACAGCGCGGTCTTCGTCGGTACTTAGAGGCTCTTCCCACAGCGCCCTGGCCAGGTCAGTAGCACTGAGATTAGGTTTCCCGCTTTTTCCGACATTCTTTCTAACAATGGCCTTCCGCCATGCGTTCAATTCCCTAGTCCAACCAGAACGAGCAGAGTGACGAGGCAAGCAGAACAACAAAAGAAGATGGTCTGCAATCGGCTCTTGATACGCCCGAATGGAAGCGTGCGCTGTCTTTCGATCGAAAGCATCTTCAATAAGCGGAATACCCAAATGATCAACGCGTTCAGAGATACGCGGCCTGCCGCCCAAGGCCCCATTCTTGCGAGCGGCAGCCGCCTTAGCCTCAGTAGCCGCCATGCCACCTTTTTTACCAATCCCCTGCAAGTACTTCCGAGTAGACTCATCCATAAAACCACAATAACCCAAGCTGCTTGGATTGTCAATTGTCCCTAGCCGCCCATTGAAGCATGTAGATCGCTAAGTCGTTATCCAGTCCATCGGGATCTGCCGCAGGTTCCCAGCCCCAACTTGCTTCGGGATGGACCCCGCTAATGAACACCCGCCCGTTCCCGTAATAGCCCCTTGCCGCCGTGACGTACCCGTCCTCGTAGAGCCCCACCGCTTCGGCTTCCTTACCGGAGAGGAGAATGTAAGGCCCGTGCTCGAAGTGCATGTAGCGGGTATGCCCCATCCAATCGATCGGGATCTTCCCAGTCTCCTCCCCGTAATTCCACGCGCTCCCCCGAATCAGGCCCAGGTTGTTCACAGCAGAGAATGCTCCTCCGCAAAACCCCACATACCCGCCGCCGCTCGATACGAATCGCCTCACCTGCCGACTCATACCGTTTGCATTCATGAAGCGATCCGCCGATAGGTTTGGGCCTCCTGGCTGGACCCACACACTAGCCCGCTCAAGCAGTTCTGGATCTACCGGGCCATCAACAACCACCGTTTCGAACCCAGCCAAGTCGGCAACGTATCCGGCCCGCTCTAAAGTATCATCCGGACCAGGCAGCACCCCTGGCCCACCGTAGACAATCGCGACTGGCTGTTCCGAGAATCCAAAGAAGAGCACCGACAACAAAGCAACTAAGATATTCCTCATCTCGCTACCTCGATAGATCCATTATGATCTAGAATCGCGTCATGCATATATCCGCCATTGATGGTTTGGCCGACCACCGCTACGCTCGGAGTCCATGGCGTGTCGCTTCCCTAAGTGTAAAACCTCTCGCACCCATTGCTGGGGCTTGTGTAACCGGCACCGAAAATGGGTGGAACGTGGCTACTTCGATAAGAATCTCAATCCGCTCAAGCCACTCGATCTCAAGCCTCGCCGCACCGGATGCAAACTAGGATGCGACGCAAAGCATAAAGGCCTTGGATTCTGCCAAAGACACTACCGACAATACAAAGAAGGCAGTATCGACATCGACGGCGAGCGTCTAAAGCTCTTGATTCGCTACCCTAAAGACTTTGGATGTATCCGCTGCGGGAAGCGGGGCCGGATCATTAAGGGCCTATGCAAGCACCATTACGCCCAGATGTGCCGAGGACTGATCGGGGCGGACGGTACACCCATCCGACCCCCTAAGCGCGTCAGAAGCTATCGTGGAGCGTATTGCCGTGGGTGCAAGAAGGCCCGGCCCCGCATCCGAGGCTACTGCGAACTATGCCACGCCAAGATCAAGCGCGGCACCATGAGCCCCGCCGGCATTTTGCTTTGCGCCAAGAAATCATGCTCTGTGCCTCGCACAGCGGGACTCTTCTGCCCGACACACTCCGAGCAACCCAAAACAGTTACTCGTAAGTACATCAACAAAGGTAACGCGTGCCCCATTATTGCCTGCAAACGACCTGCGTCTCATCGAGGGCTTTGTCACACCCACTACAATCGCAGAAGACGCAGGCTTAAAACCCAAACGTCAACTGCCCATCCCGCTCAAGACGTGCCACATCCGCAGTCCCTGGATGCCTCTTCGAACACACCGACCCTAGGCCAATCTTCCGCGCGCGCGGCGTCTTCAGCCTCCGTCCGCACGCCCGACATCTCCGATGAAACTTCTTGTTGAGTTTCTTCATGTCCTGACGCTACACCCTGAGTATGGAAGATCCCAAGCCGCAGCCTAACGTTGCCGAGTTGCAGAAATTGAACCTGGAGGAACTAGGCTACAAAAGCACCATCCTGTACCTCTCCACTACCCTTCAAAGCAATCCTGACTATGCCAAAGGCGTTCTCAAGGGATTGCGAGAAATCCTGGCGCAACATGAAGCTCCTCGGATTTAGGCTGATTCGCGAGTCCGTGTTTCAAGAGATGCAGGCTCATCACGAAACAGTGCGTCGTGCGTGGCTTCTCCATCGCTGGCTAGCCGAATACCCAGATCTAGATGTCGTTTGGTCCTATCTCCTGAATCCAGAAAGGCGATCCATTTCCGATGTCCGAAACGAATACCAGCGCCAACGAGAAGAAGCAGAACTCAAAGTCGCGAACCTGGCGACACAAGGAAAGCAAAAAGATCGTTGAAGTCCTGCCTTGGTGGGAAGTACTTGAGCCCATCGCTGACCAAGATTTTTTGCCCATGGGCAAAACCAACTATAAATTTGGCATGCTGGTTCAAGTCGGCTGGTTGCTGCGAAATGAACATGGTGTTTGGCTCGGAGTAGGGTCGTCTGCCGCAGAGCACTTCGAAGACATCACTCCCGCTGAGCCTACCAACTCAACCGTCGCTTCAGTGGAGTTGAAACAAACTTCATCTCCGGAAGAATCACAGCCGTAAGTACACCAGTCCAATTACACCCGGTATCTACCCCGATGATCGGGAGCCCCTGTCGCTCGATAATCTTCGGCTTATCGCCCCAAACCGTGTGTCCAGTGACCACACCGTACTCGTGGTCGTACACCTCGTACCAACGCACGAAGCCCTTTGCCCGGTGCTCCGCCTCGAGAACGCCGTACATGTCTTTGTTGTACCAGCGTGTCGGCCCAGGCTGATCTGGATGGATGAGCTGCGCTCGACAGACTCCATGCTTGGGTTGCTCGTGCCAGGCAAGCCTAGGCCCAGAGTCCGGCGTGGACCGAAACGTACTTCAAATCATCGTGGACAATGAGAGGCGGGAGATCCGCCAAGTACTGCCAATCTCTCTCGTCAATCAGCTGTGAAAGCGTTCTCGCCTTGTCTTTGTTTTTCGGCACGCTGCCGCTTTTCACACGCTCGCGCCACGTCATAATGCTATCTTCGTGGTTCCCCATCACACCAGGCATCTTGTGTTCACGGCAAAAAGAAACCACTGCTCCACTGTCGGGGCCTCGATCCACCAGATCTCCTGAGTGATGGATTTCGTCGATCGACTCGTAGCCAAGCATTTTGTAGAGCAACTCCAGCTCTTCAATACAGCCATGGATGTCGCCAATGAATGCTTTTCTAATCACACTTTCTCCAGCGAGTCTTCCCACTCTCTTTTTTCATCGGAGAACCATCCGCCCCCATTATTCCAAAAATCTAAGAGCTGTTTTCTATTTCTAACGACCCACTTCACGATCTGTCTCATTTGGGCAGTACTTACAGATTTGTAAAAATCACGACTCTTATGGGCCTCGATCACTTCAGGCGGACTAGAGATTGTCATTGCGAAAAAATGACTGTGCCCTGGCCTGTCTTGATAAATCTTAATCGTTGGAATTTCCTTATGCGATGTTCTCTCTACTTCTTCTTTGGATCGAACATGAATGGCAAAGGGGAGTCCTGTGGCATTGCCCCTAAGGTTAGCCATCTCAACCAAAACATCTGGAATACCAAACGAATCTACCGATTCGGACAGCTTGCGTGGGCGGCCACCGAGCCGCCCGTTCTCTCTGGATGACGCGGCCTTCTTTTTGGTCTTAATGCTTCCAAGCGCTACTGCTGCCGGATTTTTATGGCTTTTCATCTATCGATAATAACCTATCGTTAGCGGTGCGTCAAATTGACGGCCCGCCAATAAAGACAGATTCTGCTCTAGACCAGTCAGAATTAGAGCCTATCTCTCTGTAAAGAATGTCACCAAACGACCACTCGAACTCGTACTTGCTGGGCGGATGCTTC
>JACCDG011639920.1_pt1 | contig 13540 bp, 10 predicted proteins | sample 7442471 | NCBI WGS metagenome assembly JACCDG01 (sample SAMN15323444, study PRJNA562643) | freshwater metagenome | isolation source: river surface water | place: USA:Blue River Watershed | collected 2017-08-17 | reverse complement strand
TCTCTCCATAGGATGTCGACGGACGCATCGGTACAAGTCCCCACTCAAGAGGAATTGACTCGCAACCAAATCTACTATGCACGTCATCGGGAGGAAAAACGGGCGAAGGTGAAGGAGCGGTATCATAACCGCCCTGATGTGGTGGAGAAGCGAGCGGAACGGGAGCGGAGGAAGGAGGAGCGAGAGGCGAAACTGGCAGAGAAACGACTGGAAAGAGAAAGAAAATTGGAGGAGCGTAATCGGCAACTCTTGGCCCTCATCGAGAAAAAGAAGGAGGAGAAGGCGCGAATATAACACCTGATTCTGTCGATAAGTCGTATCTGGTAGTGGCAGACTTTATGGAGTAGGTGGAGGTAGATGTACACACACCGAACAGAATCTAAGGGACCTAAATGACTGTGAGACTAATCCCTTCACACGTTTTCTTCTCTATGAAATAAGAAAGGATGTCGGTTCCATCTGTCATACCTACAATGACCGAAGAGGCAGAAGTCGCCCCCAAACTGAGTCGTGGAGCACGATATTATCGCTTGCATCGTGACGTACGCATCGCAAAGAATTTGGAGAGATATCATAACGACCCTGACGTCCAGGCGAAGCGAGCGGAACGCGAGCGCCTTCGTGCCGAGAAGGAGAAGCAAAAAGAAGAGGAGAAGGCACAAAAAGAGGCGGAGAAGGAGCGAAAGCGCCAAGAAAGGCTGAATGACGCCCTACGCACTCGTCGGACCCGAAAGGGGGCTCCGGAGAGTGAGCAAAAAGAGACGCCCGATTTTGCCGACGATGGCTCCCTCCTGCCTCGATAGTGGTCCATTAAGAACTACCCACAAACAGAGCATAAGGACCCACACATGGCTCATATATCACCTTGAAACAGTGCGACACGGGCTTGTTTCGGACGAATAAAATATCGATTCAAGATAAGAGGATGTCGTCTACCCCATTGACCGGTGAGGAGGGTCCTGTATCTACAGAAGAAAAGGAAAACATCCCTATTACGATTTCACGGTCTGCTCGTTATTATCAAATTCATAGAGAGGCTGAACTCGCCAAGAAGAAGGAGTCCTATTGTCAGAGACCCGATGTGATTGCGAAACGAGAAGAGCGTGAGAGAAAACGAGCGGAGAAAGAGGCGACTCGTGCACAGAAACAGAAGGAAAAGGAGGATAAGGCACAGGCCAAACTGGAACTTGCCCTTCGTACGAGTAAGCGCCGTCCACCAAAGGCGGGTCAGGCAGACTCAAACTCTCCGGTGTGTTGAAACAGATTATTATTTTTCTGAACGTCAAGATAGAAAGTGTTCGTATTCCCTTCCTACAAATGACCGAAACAGCCGTCTTATCCTATTACCCGTCCACTCCCTCCCACCGTCTCGAACCCGTCCTCACCCATACCTTTGATGGCTACGAACCCTGGCAGACGGGTATCCTCGCCATGGACGCAGGCCAAGGGGGCTCCAAAGAATATGTGGCCGTCAACGATTTCGCAGCGTGGTTGTCAAAGCTGGAGAAGACCCAACGGGATGTCCACGCCTACGAGATTCTGCCTGAGGGGCGACCGGTATATCCGTACTTGGACGTGGAGTTCGATGCGGCACAGTTGAATACGGAAGAGGTCCTATCCAATGTGATACAAGCCACTCTCCTTTGTCTCCAACGTGTGGGGTGTACTCGGGTGAATGGTCTCGGGGTATTTACCGCATCAGGTGCCTGCGGAGGGCGTATTGCATCGGGTCAGAAGGGTTCTTTTCACGTGGTGTTTGAAACCCACGAAGTCTTTCGCTCCACGGTGGAGCATCGCATCTTTATCCAGCACATCCTGATACCGTATCTGAAAGGAGAGGAGTACGTCCGTTCGCTCACGTGGACGGCAGCAAAGGGAGAAAAGATGTTTGCCGTGGATGCCGTACCCTATATGCGCAATCAGGCCTTCCGTCTTCCTTACCAGTCCAAACGGGGCTCGAACCGACCCCTTGTTCCCTATGATATGACCGCACTCGGTTATCCCGTATCCCCTCGCTGGACCGTGGGGGTATATGAACCACCCGAGACCCTCGTCTACTTGAATTCAGAACAGTTGGAGAAAGAGAGTACAGGACAGGGAAGAGGAGCGGGCCAGACGAAGGGACACATTTCATCCGATAAACCCTCCAATGAATATGACCTGGTCGTCGCACTTGCAAACGAGTTAAGCGCCGATTTCCTGACACGATACGAAGAGGCCCGCAACCTCGTATGGTGTCTCTGGGCGGTGGAACAGACGCCCCGAATGCGAGAGGTCATTCATCGTACCTGTCAACGGGGTCGGAACTATGATGCCCGATGGGTAGAAGGACTCTTGCGGGGATGGCGTTACGCAGCCCTCTCCATCGGGTCTCTTGTGCGCTGGGTCAAGGAAGAGAAGGGAGGCTCCGTCGTGCGGAGGATTATTCGGGCAAATCCCATACAATATCATAGGGAGCTCTTTGAGACCACTATCATGTGTGCGAACCATATACAAGTATCCTGTCGCTATCTTGGCGAGGTCACCGAAATGGATTTTTACCCAAAAGACGCGGTGGATACTCTCCTCGTCAAGTCTCATCTTGGAACGGGAAAAACCGTGGCCATCACCAATATCATTCGTCTTGGGACATATCGGCGAATCCTCGTTCTGTCCCCTCGTAAGTCGTATACACATGCACAAATGGGTATCTTTGCGAATGATCCGACCCTTCCGCCCTTTGTCTCTTATCTCGAGCATCCTCCAGGGTTTCTCTCTGAAGTCCCGTATCTGATTATCCAACTCGAGTCCCTTCATAAGGTCTTCCACTATTTTGAACCCTATGACCTCGTGATTATGGACGAAGCCGAATCCATTTTGAACCAGTTACACTCCGTTACCACAAACGGAAAACACCTCATCAATAACCACTCCACGCTAGAAAGGGTCCTACGCACGGCAGGCAGAGTGATTATGGCGGATGCGTTCTTATCGGATCGCACAATGAATGTTGCACGGGCCCTTCGTCAAGTAGAGCGCATTCGTTACATCGAGAATACCTTCCAACCCTATGCAAGGGAGGCCATCTACCTAAAAGAGGCAGAGGCAGTAGAAAAGACAGAGGCAGAAGAAAAGGCAGAGGCAGAAGAAACGGGAGTCATTCCCGCCCATCTCTATGGATTATGTCATCGGATGATGACCGCCCTGAAAGAGGGTCGTCGTATCGTCGTGCTATGGACTTCCAAGCGTAAAGGGGATTGGTTCGTCCGCTCCTTTCTCAAAGGGACAGGAATCGCCTATTGTTTCTACAGTTCGGATACAACCAAGGAGGAGCAATTGGGACTACGAGACGTCCATGCCACATGGTCCACCCTCCAATGTCTGATGATGACTACATCGATTACCGTGGGGATTTCGTATGACCCAGATGAGCCCGAGGTTCAATTTGATGAGGCCTTTCTCTATGGGTCCAACACAACGGCAATGCCACGAGACATTGCACAGGCTCTCCTACGGGTGCGTGTTCTGAAAACGCAACGACTGACCTACGTAGTGGAATCCCGTCCGACCTCAAATGATTATGATACCACACGAGGGTTCAAGAATGTGTGGGGACAGCTGACCGCAAGGGAAATTGTCTGTCTGAGAGACCATCCTTTGACGGAATGGTATGATTGTCCGGATTGGGCCAAATGGAATCACGTGTACAATGAGAACGAAGAGCGCTGTTCTCGTGTGGAATACGTGGATGTCCTTAAAAAGTACTTGACTCTCTGTGGGTACGAACAGCGGGAGGAGGTGGAGGAGGTCGGAGCAGCGTTCATTGTCGCCCATCCAGGAGGAGGAGCGGACCATGAGCTGGCGTGGGAGGACATTTCGTTCCTGTCCGATGCGGCAGCAGAGACGCTCCGTGCGCAACTCGTTCGGGGGGATGGAATCGAGCCCGAAGACCGTTTGAGGTTGAAGAAGTGGGTCTTTCAAAGCGTCCTCGAACGAGGCGCACCCATAACCGCCCAAGCCATGATATGGCAGGAGTACGTCGAGAAGAGGCGTGAGGGACGGTTCTGGAATGCTCGCTCGGAGCGATGGTGGTCCCTGGAGGCCATGGCAGACGAAGAGGCGAGACGGAGGTACGCCATCATGTCCAGCGACCAACTCCAACGCAGAAAAGCCCTTCGTCTGTTCTTAGAGGCTGTGGGAATGCGCTACTCGTTAGAAGAGCGTATCTTTGAGCACGAGGAGCTCGTCGGGCTGGGTGAGAAGCTGGAGAGGATTCAGGCGGAGGTTCGGGCGGGGTTGGGATTACGGAAATCAGAACGGAAAAGAGGAAACCCTTGGACGGTATCTCATTCGGTGGATTTCATTCATGCGGTGATTGAGAATTGGAGCGGAGGATATGTGGAGGTGTCCTCTCAGAGACGAAGGATAGGCGGTAAGATTACGCAGTTGTTTCGTATTCATCTCAATCAAGGCCACCCCCTATGGTTCATGTTCCGTCAGGGCGGATGGGACACCGACGAGTGTTTGATTAAAATGTAATGTCATATACTGTACATATACTCCCATCCTACTCTATTTTATGGCCCCTGTGCGTTCCTCCGTCCACTTCATTATGTCTCAAAGACGGCAAAACGCACACCCAACCCCCTCCCGCTCGCTCCGCTCGCTCACCCCCTTCGCTCGCGCCTTCGGCGCTCGCCACGACAAACCCCCTTCCGCTTCGCTCCGCTTCGCTCCGCTTCGCGTCTCCCTCGGCTCGCTTCCCCCGCTCACCCCCCACTTCTTAGGGGGGGCACCTAAACCTCCCCCCACCTACAAACCGAAGAACACACACACGCAATGTCCGAAATCAAACACGAACGCTTTCGCCAGGGCCTATGGAGGCACTTCTCACTAACCGACGCCTCCCCTGAGGAGAAAGAAACGGCCATTCGTGACGTGGAAGAGAAGTGGTGGTTCTGTGGAGGGAGAGACACCCAACCGAATGCGGTAGAAGACGAAGAAACCGACCCCGTCTCCGAAAAGGTCATAAGGTACTGGAACCAGCTATGGAGGCACCACTTTCCCGACCGCCCGATGCCCTCCAAAACGGGCGCCTGTATCTGCAAACAAGAGCACCTTCGCTACAATTGCTATATCACAAACGGCCAAGACATTCTCGTCCTCGGCCGTGTATGTATCCAACAGTTTCTCCCGAATCAGGCGAAGAACATGATGTCCCGACGATGCGATTCCTGTGCGAAGCCCCATCGTAACCGAAAGGACAACTTCTGTAAGGAATGCCGCACTCGTATGGAAGAAGAGGAAAAGAAAAAAGCCGAGGAAAAACGGAAAATCACCTGTTACTGTGGGAACCGCAAGAAGCCAGAGTACGAGGTGTGTTTTGGGTGTCACGCGAAGCAGACCACATGCGCTTGTGGGAAATGGAAGAAGAAGGAGTACAAAACGTGTTATACGTGTAAGATGGGCTACCGTCCTCGTCCACCGCTTCCTGTCCCCGTCGAACCTCCGTCGGAGAAATAATCCCTGCGCCACCCCCTACATGTTCCGATTCAATCCCTTTACAGGAAAGAGCGGGGAGTGCTCCACGATTCCAAACTGGGACATTCCAATGCGCCCCTTCATTTGCCGAAAAGGGTCCTCCAGATCCGAATACGGGACAAGATAGGGCTTTATCGGTTGCTCAAGGAAGTGTTGAAGTGTGGTTGAAAACGCCTCCCGAAGGGTCCGCATCGTTGCGCTCCCTGGATGGATAAGTCGGTGAGTCGCCTTCGAGATGCGCCCGTCTTTGATGGCACGAATCCGTTCCATGACCGGACGAACGTAGGGGTCGCTCTGAAACAAGCGGTACACCGCAGCGTCATACTGTGCCTCATTCGCAAATCCCTCCGAAATGTTCTTGAGATAGAGACCCACCTCGTGAGAGATGTCATCCGACGCAAACAGGAGATGAATGGGTCGTTGGAGGGAATCCAAGGGCAAGCGGGTTTCGGTCGTCCATTTCTGAAGGGATTCTTGAAAGCGGGGGCCACTCGATTCGACGAACTTCTCGTCATCCGCTTTCCCCAAATAGGCGGATAACTCGGTTATCTGCTTGATTTTCTTGTCAATCTTTTCTTTGTCGAGAGAGTGTTTGGACTCGATGATGACATATTCAATTACATCCATGGGTTGAAGAGCACCCGTCCACGGAATCGCAACATTACGAATGAGTAATAAGCCGTCATAGTCCGTGAGGGGGTTGTTGTTTGGACGGTAAAACTCACGAATAGGGAGTCTATCCACGATATGGGTCGGATGATTGTGATAATACAGTTTTATGATAAATTGTGTATCACGACCTTCTTGGATTTTGGCCTCCGTCTTCATATAGGCATCAAACCGAGACATCGTCTTCTCCAACCCATCCATCCGTTTCTCCACGGCATCAAACTTTCTATCCACGGCATCAAACTTTCTATCCACGGCATCAAACTTTCTATCCATATAGGTTTGCATACTCTTCACCGTGTCCGACAGCTCCTGGATGGCTGTTAGGATGGCACTCTCGTTGGGACGAACTGCCACGGAACGAACCGCCACGGAACGGTTTCGTCGTAGTGTTCTGCGAGCAGAGGACATGGGTAAGAGGATTCTATCGATATATCGGAAATTTCAAGGGGTCCAAAAACGCCCACTATCTACCCATCACCATCCACCGCCCGATACTTACCTGCTCCCGCTTGACCCGCCCCACTCGCCTGACCCCCTCCAGCGCTTATCCGCTTATCCGCATCCGTATACCGCGTGCTCGGCATCCGAGGATAGAGATACCACTGAAACGCCGTCAACACCGCCACGATGTCCCTGTCCTTCTCGCTCCCCGATTCCGCCCCCATCAGCAGGTCATACGCCCCCAAGTGGCCGTGAAGGGTCCCGAGTAACGACAACAACTGAAATTCGGCGAGGCGTGTCTGCCCACTCGGAACATGAATCTCGGCAGGCAGCGCATCCACCCCATTCCAATATTCGGCAGGCAACTGACGATGCGTGGCAAGGGTGAATTTCATCTAATCGTACTCCCTTACTTAGTTTCGTGCTCATTTTAAATTGCCGTTCTTTTCATAGTAAGAGGCATTATTATATTCCTCTTACCGTCAAACATATGATACTTTAAAAAATTGAAGCGGGTCGCCGCCAAAACCCAAGTCACAAAAACATCTACAAATGAAGTATCTACACGAACTCCTTTCCCGTGTTATTGCGGGAGAGACTGCCTTTGATATTCTTGTTGGTCTTACGCCACAGAATAAGGGACATGTCGGAGAGGCACTTCTACGCCTTCTTGTCCTTCTTGGTATTCACCCAACTAACACCTCTTCTTTCGTAATCCCGTATCAATCGGACCCTACTACACGCCGTCTGGAAGCCATCTCTGGTATTTCAGAACGCCTTGACATCCTCAATACGGGACGAATCAATGCGGGTGGTTCAAACAAGATTGATGTCTCATGGCGCGATAGAGGTCTGATTGCTGTATGCTCTTCTAAGATTGGTAAGATTCAGGTGAAGTCTATCGCAGACCTCGAGATTGGTGCAATGCTTACTGAATTTACTGAGAGTGGTGGCTATACGGAATGCGGTAATCCCGTGCTTCGTGAGTCTATCATACCATATGTGCTTGTAGATAACAAGTATAAGGTTCTTTGCCTGGCCGAAAAGTCAAAGGCAAGCAACAAGGTCTCAAAAGACAATCTGAATCCCTTGGATATTGATGACTTGAATAGGATGTGTGCCGTCCTACTTGAGCGTATCGAGGGATGTGCTTCTAAGGACGTTGAGGCTATCCTCAGCCACCTTCTGTCGGATGAGAAGCCCTCCCTAAGGACACGCCTACACCAGAAACTTATCTGCTCAAAGGCGATGCAACTTATTTGCTCTGGGAATAAGACAATTCTCATTGGTGCTCTTCCACGCTCAGGAAAGACTTACATGGGTGCATTCATCGCCAAGCACTTCAAGAAGATTCTTATTATCACTACACGCCCAAGTGAAACCCGCACTCAGTGGAATAAAGTCTTTAAGGACCACAGGGAGTTCTCCGCTTACAAGGTGAGAGATCTAAACGCATCATCCTCTGATGAGATTGCCCTTTCCAACAAGGGCGATGAGAATATGGTTGCCGTTGCTTCCATCCAGTTCTTCAAGATGGATGAGCGTGATGCCCTTATTGGACTTGATTGGGACCTTGTGCTTCTGGATGAGATTCATGAGGGTGGAAGTACAGAACTCTCTAACGCTATGCTTGATACTTACATCGGTTCAAAGCCCATTCGGGTTATGATGACGGCTACTTACACCAAGCCAGTAGAGTATTATACTATCCCATCTGAGTGCTGTTGCTTCTGGGATTTGGAGGATGTGCGTCTCATGCGTAGTTGGGGTGAGCCAGAGGTATTTGCTCGTCTCTGCGACAAGTATGGTGCGTCTGATGTGGCTATGGCCCGTGATGACACCTACAAAAGTGGAGAGACGGATGCTTCCATCCGACTCTGCTACATGAATGCCCCGCGCCTGGGTATTCTTACGAACATTATGCAACCCACTATCTACGAGGAACTTCGTGTGGCTACGGGGTCACCTGAGAATGTGTATGGATTCTCAATGCGGTCGCTCTTGATGCCCAACAAGGGTGGAAAGGCTTTCCAAAATCAGAAGGCAGTCGATATATTCCTTGCTATCATCTCTGGTTCTGAGAAGATGAAGCACTACAAGAAGGGCGATATGTCTATGTTTGCCCGTATTACCAGATACTGGAAAACTATCGGTCATCGTGATTCTGACGAGTTTATGACGCAGATATGGTTCCTTCCTTCTGGTGTGGGCCAACTTCTGGAGCATGTAAAACCCGCTATGATTTCACGCATCCATGCGAACCCAGTCCTCAAGCACTTCGCTACGCTCACCCTTGATTCTGGTATGGGTGATATGAGTAAGGCTGTCTCCAATGCTACTGTAGATGCAAGGGCACAGGGTAAGAAGGGTCTTATCTTGCTTACTGGTAATGTAGGCAGTCTGGGCGTTTCTCTTCCTGAGGTGGATGTAGTATTCATGCTCCACGATGTAGAGAGTGCTGATATGAACTACCAGCAGATGATGCGTGTGCTTACTGAGATGGTGAATAAGAAGTATGGCATCGTCGTAGATTTCAATGTCTGGCGGGTCCTTACCACGCTTAACACATATGCGACAAGTCGCTGTGGCCAGGCTGAGAAGTCTTCTGCTGACAGAATTCGCTGGTGTGTAAGCAACCTGATTGATGTAGATCCTGACCTGTGGCAGTGTACAGAGAGCCCTGAGACATTTCCGCAAGAGAAGATTGTCAATGAACTGACGAAGCAGTGGCGTAAAATGCTGGAACAAACGGGTACATCACTCAATACACTTGCACGGAAGCCGATTGATTTGGGCGAAGACCAGAAGGAACTTGACCAGATTGCGAAGTATCTGGAGGAGGGGTCTGGTAAAGCTACACTTGAAGTAAATCCTGACCAAGAGAAACTGCCATCTGGTATTGAGCAGAGGGATGGTGGTGATGATGATGGCGATGAGGAAGAGGAAGATAAAAAGGAAGACGACGACATTGCTAAGAAGGCCAATCTGAATGATGTCCTTGCTCGTCTTATCCCAGAGATTGCCCTGCTGTCTGGCTGTAAGCATGACCTTCTGGAGGCGATGGAGGCGATTAACAGCAATCCCAAACATCGTGAGGCTCTTAACGAGTTCCTTATCCAACTCTATGGTTAATCATACAAAAAATGTCTTAACAAAACAAAATATAAAACCCTTTTTTTGACCAGTAAAAAAATTGAACACCCGGTGCCGACTAACCTAAGTCCATCAATACAATGGCTTCAGTGCGAAATCCCGTTTCTGTACTCCTCAAACTGATGAAGAGGAACTACAAAAAATTGACTGACGCAAGAGAAACCTTTGAGGTTATTAGTAATCGCATGGGAGTGCTTGACAATCCCCAAGAACTTGTAGCATTCCTCGGTCAACATCTGAAGCCCAAGGAGTTAGAGAAGAAGCAGAATGGAGAGGTCTTTACTCCACCTGACCTTATTCAACAGAAGTTCAATAAACTAACTCTTGCTGACCCACAGATTTGGTCTGACCCCTCTAAAAAGTTCCTGGATCCTGCAAACGGCATCGGTAACTATCCTGCCCTTGCGTTTCATAACCTTATGGATGGTCTCAAAAATGCTATTCCTAACGAGGCTGACAGGAAGAAGCACATCCTTGAGAACATGCTCTATATGTGCGAACTGAACAAGAAGAATGTAGAAGTTAGTCGCGCATTATTTGATCCCAAAGGCGAATACAGTCTAAATCTGTATCAGGGTAGTTATTTGGATTTGAATCCAGAGACTGAATGGAAAGTGGATACATTTGATGTTATCTTTGGAAATCCTCCCTATCAGCCCCCATCGAATGGTAAAAAGGGAGGCAAATCACTCTGGCCTCTCTTCGTGGAGAAGAGCATGAAATTGCTGAAAGTGAATGGCTTCCTGGTCTTCGTACATCCTGCTCTTTGGCGTAAGCCTGAGAATGAACTCCACGACCTGATGTTTGGAAAGCAATTCCATTATCTCAGCATCCATTCCAAGCAAGAGGGAGATAAGGTCTTCCACGCAACAACTCGTTATGACTGGTATGTCTTACAAAACCAGCCATCCAAAACCCCAACACTGGTTCGCTTTGATGATGGTATTCAGTCATCTTTGATGATTACACCATCTCTTCCATTCATCGTAAATCACGGAGGTGATGTGATGGAGAAGATGCGTCAAAAGAGCCCATTTGGATTTCTGAAGGCTGAAATGTCGTGTGAAGGGCATACCCAGAGAGATTATATCAAGAAGACAAAGAATATAACACATGTATTCCCTATTGTAAATTCCTCCTCCAAGGTTCGTGGTATTAACCTTGCCTGGTCTTCTAAAGCCCTTAAGCACCAATATATCCAAAAGGTAATCTTCTCAAATGGCGAAGTGATTCAGCCATTCTATGATTCTGGCAAGTTCGGAACAACGCAGGGAGGAATCTACATACCCGTGTCATCTGAAGAAGAGGGGCAAAAGTTGGTTCGCTATTTGAAGTCTAAACTTATCTACTATATCATCGCGGCAACCAAGTGGAGCAACTTTGAGACAAACAAGCAAATCTTCTGGAGCATTCCGCATCCGAAGGACTTGCCTGACAACTTCACAGATGCACAAGTCTATGCCTACTTTGGACTTAGCCCTGAGGAGATTGGTCGTATCGAGGCGGATCAGCGAAAGGGAGGCCTTGCTGACTATGTAGCACTGGAGGCTCCTGAGGTGTCTGTTCCGCCTCCACCCGCGTCTGTTGTAGATCCAGTCGCCCAGCCAGATGCAGTGGACACAACGGCCCCTCCTGACTACAAGAAGATGACGGTCGCTGCCCTGAAGCAACTCTGTAAGGACAGGAAGATTAAGGGTATTACAGGAAAGAGAAAGGATGAACTAATTGCGATGCTGACTGCATAAAACGAATCCTTGTATATCTTCGGCTTCTTCTTTAGTGTGGAATTCTTTATATATCTTTTTTACAGAGTTCTTGACAAAAGCGTACAGAAAGTCGTTACGATAGTTATTATCCTTTCTATTTTTAGAGATTTCTCTATTTTTATGTGTAATAGTACATATAGCCTTGTATTTATCATACCATAACTTTAGAGTTTTTCTATAACAATCAAATACTCTAGAGGTTTCAGTTACTTTATCCGACGACTCGTAGTGCTTAATCGTACTTAACTTATAATCGGACCGGTGTTGTTGACCGACCATTTATCCTTACTATAAAATGGCAATTTAAAATGAGCATGGGTCTAAAAATTGAAAAGGGGACTCACTTACAAGACTCCAACGAATAACCATGGCCCAAGCCCGCGACTACCACGAAATCCTCAACTATCAACCCATCCTTATTGATGCCCTCGAAGCGCTCCGACAACGGGAAATCGCCCAAAAAGCACCCTTCAAAGCCCGAGCCTATCAGACCGTCCTCCAACAATTGAAAGCCCATCCGACCCCCATCCACGCCTACGAAGACATCCAGCATTTCACGGGTCTCGGAGACAAACTCCGTGAGAAGCTCCACGAACTCTTTGACACGGGCCATCTCCAAGCCGCCCAACGGGCCAAAGAGGACCCGACCCTCCAGGCGATGACCACCTTTCAACAGGTCTATGGTATCGGTCCCACAAAAGCCCGAGCACTCGTCCAGGCAGGCATCCGGACCATCCCCGACCTCCGCACCGCCGTCCAGAAAATCCCCGACCTCCTCCACGACAAACAGCGAATCGGCCTCCAGTACTACGAAGACCTCCTTCTCCGTATCCCTCGGGAGGAAATGGTGGAACACGAACGCCTTCTTCTCTCTTCTGAGCCTTCGCCTTTTACCCCAACCGTGGTCGGCAGTTATCGCCGTCTCGCCCCCCATTCAGGGGACATCGATGTCCTTCTCCGTGTCCCCTCCCATGTCCCCAAGAAGCAGGCCACCCTCCAATTCCGAGCCTACGTCCAACAGCTCCAAACGGCAGGCTACATCGAACAACTCCTTGCCCTGGGAGACCACAAGTGTATGGCCATCTGCCGCCTGCCTGGTGGCCGTCCCGCCCGTCGGCTAGACCTCCTCCTCACCCCCGAAGTCGAATCCGCCTGCGCCCTGCTGTACTTTACAGGGTCGGACCAGTTCAATGTCGCCGTGCGTCAGCACGCCTTACAGAAAGGCTATACGTTGAATGAGCATAGGCTGACGCCTTCGGAGCCTTCGGCGCCTTTGCCGCCTCCCTTCCATTCCGAAGAAGACCTCTTCCACTTTCTGGGCTTGGCGTATATCCCTCCTGAGAACCGTGTGGATGCGTCTTCGTTGCGCCTGCGGATGAAACGTCCCGTCCTCCGAAAGAAGCCCGCCGAGGCGGAATAAATATAGTGTAATACTTTGTTCCGCCTATGCCTGCCTCTTATCACTTTTAACGGGTCTTTTTTATTCCATCGTGTGTAATGCCTGCCTTTGAACGATACGTATGAGCTTGACAGGGGGATGGTGGGATTGTTCCTGTCTCCTGACACTTTTAAGACATATCCTGTCATTCTCCTGTCATTCTCCTGTCATTCTCCTGTCATTCTCCTGTCATTCTCCTGTCATTCTCCTGTCATTCTCCTGCCACTTTTAAGACATATCCTATCACTTTGGAAATACATCCCGCCGGCCGAAGGCCGGCACGCCGCCGGCTCGCCTAGCGATGGGATTGCATCCTGCCTCCATCCTGCCTCCATCACATCTCTTACCTGCCTCTTACCAATCCCCATGACATCTATTACCTGCCTCCATCACACCTCTTACCTGCCTCATACCAACCCCCATCACATCTCTTACCTGCCTCATACCAACCCCCATCACATCTCTTACCTGCCTCTTACCAATCCCCATGACATCTCTAACATCGCTCCGCTTACACCTGCCTCCATCAAATCCTATACCTATCTCCATC
>JACCDG011118141.1_pt1 | contig 13540 bp, 15 predicted proteins | sample 7442471 | NCBI WGS metagenome assembly JACCDG01 (sample SAMN15323444, study PRJNA562643) | freshwater metagenome | isolation source: river surface water | place: USA:Blue River Watershed | collected 2017-08-17 | reverse complement strand
GACCGCCTGCGCCGGCTGCTCGACGAGCAGGCGGTCGGCTTCCTCGACGTGAACGGCGTGCGGCTCATGCAGCTGCGACCGCAGGAGAACGCCGAGAAATCGATCGCCGCTTCCGTGCGCCGGCTCCACGCCGGCCCCAGCGGGCTGCCGACCATCCAGGTCGACAAGGCGGTGGAGTGGGCCCAGACCCGCGCGGGCTTCGCCTTCTCCGAGGCGCAGGCCGCCGGCGTGAAGATGGCGCTGCAGCATAAGGTCGCGGTGCTCACCGGCGGCCCCGGCACCGGCAAGACGACGATCCTGCGGGCCCTGTGCGACATCCTTTCGGCCAAGCGGACCCGCATGGCGCTGGGGGCGCCGACGGGCCGCGCGGCCAAGCGCATGACCGAGGCCACGCGCCTGCCGGCCTCGACCATCCACCGTCTGCTCAAGTTCGACCCGGCGCTGGGCGGCTTCACCGCCACCGCCGACGACCCCCTGCACGCGGACTTCGTCATCATCGACGAGTCGAGCATGCTGGACACCAAGCTCGCCGCCGCGCTCCTGCGCGCGATCCCCTCGACCGCGCATCTCCTGCTCGTCGGCGACGTCAACCAGCTCCCGTCCGTCGGCGCGGGCAACGTCCTGGGCGACCTCATCGAGTCCGGCCAGGCCGCGGTCACGCGCCTCGACACGGTCTTCCGCCAAGGCGCCCGCTCGGGCATCGTCACCGTGGCGCACGGTATCCTGCACGCCGAGACGGCGCCGCCGGAGCCGGTCGAGGACCCGGCCCGCCTGGATTTCTCGCAGGACATCCACTTCGTGAAGGTCGAGGACCCCGAGGCCTGCGTGGCGATGGTCACGAAGCTGTGCTGCGAGGTGCTGCCCCGCGCCCTGCGGCTGGACCCGCTGCGCGATATCCAGGTCCTGGCGCCGATGCACAAGGGCACGGGCGGCATCCAGGCCTACAACCAGGCGCTGCAGGTCCGCCTGCGCGGCAAGGACGCGAAGCCGGGGCGCATCCAGCCGGGCGACAAGGTGATCCAGACCCGCAACAATTACGACAAGCTCGTCTTCAACGGCGACTTCGGGGTGGTGCTCGGGCAGAACGAGGAAGGCACGCTCCTCATCGACTTCGACGGCGCCCGCGTCGAACTCGAGCGCGGCGAGCAAGGCGACCTCCATCTGGCGTACGCGGTGAGCATCCATAAGTCGCAGGGTTCGGAATTCCCCGCGGTGGTGCTGCCGCTGCTGCGCCAGCACAGCATCATGCTCGCCCGCAACCTGATCTACACCGCGGTCACCCGCGGCCGCAAGCAGGTGATCCTCGTCGGCGACCCGACGGCCTATGCGATGGCGGTCCGCAACGCCGCGGACTCGCGGCGGGTGACCAGCCTCCTGCCCCGCCTGAAGAACCTCGAGTGAACCGGCTCAGACCCGCACCCGCAGGGTCCCGCGGGTGACGCCGAGCTGGTTCAGCACCTTGAGGTCGTTCCAGAGGTCGACGCCGGCCAGGCGACCTTCGAGCAGGTCCTGGTACTTCTGCAGCGTGCGCGTGACGGTCTCCGCATCCTCGTCGACGAACTCGACGCGGAAGCGGCGCACCCCGAGCTTGAGGAGGTCGGCCACGTACTCCGCGCCGGTCTGGGCGCGGGCGTTGAAGAGCGTGTTGCGGCAGCCCGCGTCGGCCTTGAGGATGTGCTCGGCGCCCACGCGGTCGCGCAGCTTGACGCGGTGCTTCTCGCAGGGACGGCCGCAGTCGCGGTAATCCTTGCCGGGCGAGAGGAAGGCGCAGAACACGCAATGCTCCATATGGAACATCGGCATGTGCTGGTGGATCGTGACCTCGAACCACGCGGGCGGGGCCGAGCGGAGCAACGCAGCCAGCTGGCTGGCGTCGAGGTCGTAGGAGGCCGTCAGACCCTCGAGGCCGTGCTGCTCCATGAGCCATTCGGCGGCGAGGCCGTTGGCCACGTTGAGGGAGAAATCGCCGCGCCGGCGCTTCCCTGCGAACGCGCGGAGGTCGTCGTGGTTGCGGGCGAGGTAGCCGTCGGCGTCACAGGAGAGGACGATCTCGGTGACGCGGTCCTCACCCTGCTTGTGCACGCGCGGACCCATCGCCCAGAACTCGACCTTGCGGCCCGCTTCCTGCTCGTAGGCGCGGACGCGCGCGACGGCGGCGCGGAACTTCTTGGGGTCCTCGAACTCGGCGTAGATCACGCGGGCGCCCCAAGCCAGGGCCGGCTCCAGCTGCTCAGGCTCGCGGATGACCACGACGATGAGAGGGTCGACGGCCGGCTCCGGGCCGGGCGCCGTGACCGTCGTCGCGGCCGGGGCGTAGGGCAGCAAGGTCCAGCGCGGCGGCTCGCGGCGCAGGGCCGTCAGACGGTCGCAGAGGTCGCGGCGCAGGCGGTTCAGCTCGCTCACCGGCACGATCAAGGCGCCTTCGAGGTCGGCTTCGAGCCCGTCCAGCACATACCCCGTGTCGCCGAGGCGTCCGAGCTGCTCGTTCAGCGAGACGGCGTCCATCGGCCGCTTCTCGGCGCCGGCGCACGGCACACCCGTCTCGCCGGTGACCACGTGACCTTCGCCGTCGTTGAATTCGACGCGCAGCGGCTGGCCGGGGCGGCCGATGACGCGGGCGGCGATCGGGCGGCGGTGGTTGGGCTTCTCGCGGTCCCAGGAGGCATGCAGGAGCTTGTCGAGTTCCTGGTCCTTGGTCTTCCAGAGCAAGGCGCCCGGCTGGATGCGGCTCCAATCGATGGCGCCGGCGCGGTCGAAACGGACGTAGGTGAGGCCGCCGCGGGCCGGCTCGATCCCGTGCACGAAACCGCCCTCCTCGCGTTCGGCGGGCTTGCCTTGGTCGAAGACCACGCCGTCGCCGGGCTTGAGCGGGCCCTCCAGCCGCAGGGTCACGCCGGGATGGGCGACGTCGACGACGGTACCGAGGAAGGCCCCGCGCTTTTTGCCGAAGCGCGCGTGCACCAGCTGTTGGTTGTCGATGCCGCGCAGCCAACCCGTGTGGAGGCCGCGGGAGAAGGTCATCTGCATCGGGTAATCCTCCTCCTGCCGCACGCGGAGGGCGGCCCGGTCGGCGTCGCCGCCCTGGAGCAAAGCCTCCCAGGAAACGTCCACCGCGCGGCGATAAGCCTTGGTGATCGCGGCTACGTATTCCGGGGACTTCAGGCGACCTTCGATCTTGAGCGAGCGGACGCCCGCGCGGATGAGCTCGGGCACGACCTCGATGCCGGCGAGATCCTGCGGCGAAAGCAGGTAGGCCTTGTCGCCCAGCGGTTTCACGACACCGTCGACGACCAGCTCGTAAGGCAGTCGGCAGGCCTGCGCGCACTCGCCGCGGTTCGCCGAGCGGCCGCCCAGCGACTCGCTCGTCAGGCACTGCCCGGAATAAGCGACGCACAGCGCGCCATGCACGAAGACCTCGAGGTCCAGCGGGGCGCCCTTGGCCCCTTGCTCCGCCTGGAGCTTACGCATCTCCGGCAAGGAGACCTCGCGCCCCAGCACGGCCAAGGAGGCGCCGAGCGCGCGGGCGTAATCGACGCCGGCCGCGCTCGTCACGGTCATCTGGGTCGAGGCATGGATCGGGAAGTCGGGCGAGATCCGGCGGATCAACCGGCAGATGCCGGCGTCCTGGACGATGGCGGCATCGACCCCGGCCGCGATGATCGCGCGCAGCGTGCGGGCCGCCTCAGCCAGCTCCTCCGGGAAGATCAACGTGTTGAACGTGACATACCCCTTGACCCCGCGGCCGTGCAGGTAGGCCATCAGCTCCGGGAGGTCGGCCTCCTCGAAATTCTTGGCGCGGACCCGGGCGTTGAAGCGCCCCACCCCGAAGAAGACGGCGTCGGCGCCGTTCTCGACGGCGGCCTTCACGCAATCCCACTCCCCGGCGGGCGCCAGGACCTCGGGTTTGCGGAGTCCGCTGCTACCGGAAACGACGGCCATGCCTCCATCAAGGGGCCTCGGGCCGGGGAGGGAAGCGGGAAGTTCGCCGGTAGCCCGAAACCCCGGGCCTGCTTCCTTTGTTGCCCCGCCACCCGGAGGTCGTTTGGATGGGGTATGGCCGATAAACTCGAGGAAATCTTCCGGATGCAGGAGGCGCTGAACCAGCGCATCGGCGTCGAAACCAAGGGCATGACCGAGGAGGAGAAGATCAAGTGGACCCTGAACTACCTCCGCGCGATGCAGCAGGAGATGGCCGAGCTGACCGACTCCGTCCCCTGGAAGTGGTGGGCCAAGTACCAGAAGTTCGACGAGCAGAACGCCCGCGTCGAGGTGATCGACCTCTTCCACTTCCTGATCTCCATCGCCCAGGTGCTCGGGATGTCCGCCGAGGACGTCTACCAGGCCTACCTCAAGAAGAACGCCGTCAATCACCAGCGGCAGGACTCGGGCTACGTGAAGAAGGACGAGAACGACTCCCGCCACATCTGACCGCCATGACCACCCTCCCCCGCCGCCGCGCCGGCTTCACCTTGGTCGAACTGCTGATGGTCATCACCATCATCATGATCCTCGCCTCCGCCACCTTCGGCCTCTACCGCGGCGTCTCCAACACGCGCATGAAGGCCCGCGGTCGCGGCGAGATCCAGCGCATCATCATCGCCTGCGAGAACTTCAAGAAGACCTACGGGGACTACCCGTGCGCCGTCCCGGGCACGTCGGTCAGCACCTCCGCCCACTTCAGCGGCTTCCGCACGGACCTCTTCGACCAGCTGAGCGGACGGCGCATCATCTACACCCGACAGATCGCCACCGGCGGCTTCGCCGTCGAGATCTGGCCCTACAACTCGACGAGCCTGCCGAACGGCGCCAACCGCAAGCCCAAGCCGTTCGTCGCCTTCGATGACATCCCCGTCACGGTCTTCACCACCCGCCTCGACGCCCTCCCGGCCGACCTGGCCAACATCGCCACCGCGCTCGAATTCCGCGACCCGTGGGGCAATCCCTACGAGTACCGCTACCGCGTGCTCAGCTCCGCCGGGGTCTCCGTCCAGAACCTCACCACCGGCGCCTATAACCCGCCCTACGGCAACTGGCTGTCCGCCAACTTCCTGCTGGTGAGCTGCGGTCCCAATTTCGCCCTGCCCACGACCGAAGGCGACCAGCCTAATTTCAACGAGTACTTCGACCCGTCCACCACCACGACGATGGTCCGTACCGGGATGATCCCGACGAGCTATTTCGACGACGCGGACCCGGCTCCCCAGCGCTCGGACAACCTCGTCAACTGGTCGAACTGACCCCGGTCGGGCGGCAGACCCGCGCCAGTACGGCCGCCAGCAGCCAAGCCAAGGCCGCCGTCGCGAGCGTGTGGGAGAGGAAATGCTCACCGCGGGCGACCTGGTAGAGGCCCATCCATCCGCCGAACAGCAAAGCGATCAAGACGCCTCGACGTCGGGCGACCGCCGAAGACCAAGCAAAGGCCAAGGCCAGGAGCGCGAACCCGCCGCTGGCGTGCCCGGCGGGAAACGCATCGCTCGGGTAACCGGGCGGCTTGGTATCGAAAAGCAGCAGGTGCGGGACGCCCGGGTTCGCACCGTACATCGTCAGCTGACGCGGCGTGGCCATGAAGGTGACCTCCCGGAGTTGGGTGCAGGCGACGGAGACCACGGCCAGGCACAGGAAGAGGTACGCGGCCCGCCGTCGGCCCAGCCAGGCGGGGGCACGGGTCGGCAGCGCGATCGTCCACAGCAGGCCTAGCGCGAAAAGGTAGAGCAGCACCTTCGGCCCGGTGTAGGCGAGCGTGTGCGGCCAACCGGAGTTCTTCGGGATGAGCCAGTCCCGCCCGTCCCAGAACCAGGCCTGGACGCGAAAATCCAGCCACTCCCCGCCGGTCCCGGGCAAACCGAAGAAGGTCAGGATCGCGACGACGGCCAGCAGCGGCCGGAGCAGCGACGGGCGGTCAGCGGGCGGGATGGGCGAGTCCACCGCGGTTGAAGAGTTCATCGGCGCCTTGGTAGTATTGGATCGCCTCGCCCGCGGCGGCGGCGTCGGGCGAAGTCAGCGGGCTGAGGGCGCCTGTGGCCAGGTCGGCGCGGAACTGCGCCACCTGACGGACCGGCTTGAGCACGGTCAGCAGCCCGTCCGGACGCAGCACGGCGACCTTCTGGTAATTGCTGATGAACGCGCGCGGTTGGTAACCGGGGGCGAGCGCATCGGCCCCGACGAACCGGCCGGCGTACGGCAGCCTGAGCAGCCCCAGCAAGGTCGGCACGTAGTCGATCTGGCTCATCATGGAGTCGACCTTGCGAGCCGGGATCAGGCCGGGCGCCCAGATGAACAGCGGGATCTCGTATTTCTTGATCTCCAGCTCGCGCTTGCCCGCGACGGAGGCGCAATGGTCGGCGACGATGACGAAGACGGTGTCCTTGAACCAAGGCTTGGCGGCGGCCAGTTTCAGGAATTCCCCGATGGCGTGGTCGGTGTAGGCGACGCCCCCCTGGCGGTTGCGCAGCGTGGGCGCGATCCTTCCCTCCGGCCAGGTGTAGGGCCGGTGGTTGGAGGTCGTCATGATGAAGTGGTGGAACGGCTTGCCGGCCGCATGGGCGGCGTCGGCCTCGGCCATCGACCAGGCGAAGGCATCCTCATCGCAGGCGCCCCAGGCGTTGGCGAAGCTGATCTTCCGGCCGGCCTTGAGCGCGGCGGGCTGGTCGACGATGCGATAGCCGTTCGCGCCGAAGAAATAGCTCATGTTATCGAAGAACCCGTCGCCGCCGTAGATGAAGGCGGTGTCGTAGCCCTGATCCGCCAGGGCCGAGCCCAGCGTCGACAGGTTCTCGCACCCTTGGCGCCGCAGCACCGACTGACCGGGAATCGGCGGGATGGCCAAGGTGAGCGCCTCCATGCCGCGGACCGTGCGGGTCCCGCCGGCGTAGCAGCGGCTGAACCACAGGGACTCGCGGGAGATCCGGTCGAGGTTCGGGGTCAGGCCGAGTTTGCCATAATCGACCTTGTCCTCGTCGTCATTGACCCCGTAGCACCCGAGGTACTTGGCGCTCAGGCTCTCCACGGTGATCTGGATGACGTTGAGTTTGCGGGCGCCGGCGACCCCGGGGACCCGGCGGAGGATGTCGGTCGTGGCGCCGGCGGCGAGCGGGGCGCCTTGGGCTTTCAGGCGCGCGGCCAGCTCCGAAACGGCCGCGGGATGCGAAGGGTAGAAACGCTTCCAGTCCAGTTGATTGGCCCAGAAGGCCGCCAGGAAGGCGTACTCGCCGTTCTTGGCGATCTCGGTGTCGTAGCTATTGGCCCAGCCCGGCTGCGGGGCACCCATGTGGCGCAGACCGGCCGTCAGCCGTTCGCCGAACGAGTCATGGACGGAAGCCGTGACCTGCAGGTCGTGTCGACCGGTGGCATAGGCCACGCCCAACAGGACGAACAAAGGCGCGAGCAACGCCGCGAAACCGCGCCAGCGCGGGGTGACGTCGGCTTGGGCGCCGGCATGCCAGGCGGCGGTCCAGCCAAGCCGACGCCAAGCCAGGTAGGCGGCGGTGGCGACCAGCGCGACGACCGCGACGATCAGCGGGAGGTTGTAGGACTCCTTGATGTTCTTCACGACCTCCGTGGTGTAGACAAGGTAGTCGACCGCGATGAAGTTGAAGCGGACGCCGAACTCCTCCCAGAAGAGGATTTCGGAAACTTTCCAGAAGGTGAACAGGAACGCACCGAAGCCCCAGGCGGCCACGAGCGGGAAGCGCCAGCCGCGCGTCGGCCAGCACGCCGACAGCAGGCCGAAGGGCAGCGTGAGGAACCACGCCATGACCAGGTCGAAGGCGAACCCCACGACCAGGGCGCCGAAGGTCGCGAGCCCCCACGAGACCTGACCGGCGCTCGCCACCAGCAAACCAAGGCGGAGGAGAGAACCCAGCAGCACGTAGGTCAAGCCGAGCAAAAGCGTCCCGCCTTGCCGTGAACCGATAATCCGAGCGAGCAACGTCCTCACGCGGGTGACTATGCGTAAAACCACCTCGACAGGGCGAGATTATTCAAGGCTGCGAGGGCCCATGCGCGGTCATCGTTCCGGCACCTCGTCGACACCGGAACCGCCCCACGGGTGGCAACGGCAGAGACGCCGGACCGACAGCCAGCCGCCGCGTAGCAGGCCGAAACGCCGCAGGCTGGTGGCGGCGTAGCACGAGCAGGTCGGATGGAAACGACAGCCCGAACCAGGGACCACGGCGTGCAAAGGACGCGACAGCCAACGCTGGTAAAAGCGCACCAGCGCGAGCACGGGCCACGCGGCCCAGGAGGGGCGCTCGTCGCTCATGCCGTCGGTCCCGCGGGCGTGCCGCCGATCCGGCGGGCGGCCTCGGCGAAGACTTTCCGCAGTTCCGACAGCCGCCGGCGAAGCATGCCCGAGCGGATGACCAGCACGACCTCGGCGCCGGGCGGGAAGGCCCCGGGATCGGTGCGGAACAGCTCCCGGGCCAGGCGTTTGGCGCGGTTACGATCGACGGCCAGCGGCAAGGTCTTCTTGGCGGCGATGACGGCAAAACGGGCGGGGGCGCCCCCCTGCCCTTGCTTGAAATTCAAAAGAAAAGGCCCGCAGTCGAGCCGCGAGCCGGTGGTGCGGATGCGATTGAAATCGGCCGAGGCGCGGATCCGACGCTCCCGCGGCAGTCGCATCGGACTTAGGAGGCGCCGAGGCGCTTGCGACCCACCTTGCGGCGGTTGGCGAGGACCTTGCGGCCGCCGGCGGACTTGGAACGGGCGCGGAAACCGCACTTGCGGGCGCGGGCGATCTTGGACGGGCGGTAGGTGGGTTGCATGGCGTTTGAAGTCTCCAGCCAAGGGCACCCCTCGGAGGGTGTCAAGCCTCCCGCTTCCCGGCTTGCAGGTGACCAAAAGCGGGGGAGGATAGCCGCATGACGCCGGAAAAAGGGAAACTGCGCCCCACCCCGCCCAAGGCCTACCTTAACCCCGAATTCATGGGGAGCCCCCAGGCGCGGAGCATCCGGGTGCTGACCGAGATGACCGAGCCGCACCTGCGGTTCAAGAAGCACAACGTCCGCAACACTGTCGTGATGTTCGGCTCGGCGCGGACCCTGCCCCCCGAGGTCGCGCGCAAGCGCCTCGAGGAAGCCAAGGCCCTGGCGGCCAGCGGCCGATGCGACGGCGCCGAGTGCGCCCACCGCCTCCGCGTCGCCGAGATCGACCTCCGCAGTTCGGCCTATTACGAGGCCTGCCGCGAGCTGGCCTATGAGATGACGAAGTGGTCGCTCCAGCTGCCGGAGTGGCAGCGCTTCCTCGTCTGCTCCGGCGCGGGCCCCGGCATCATGGAGGCGGCCAACCGCGGCGCGCACGAAGCCGGCGGACGCTCCGTCGGCCTCGGCATCTCCCTGCCCTTCGAGCAGGAGCACAACCCCTTCATCACGCCCGAACTCGACCTCGAGTTCCACTATTTCTTCGTCCGCAAGTATTGGTTCCTCTACCTCGCCAAGGCGCTCGTGGCCTTCCCCGGCGGCTTCGGCACCTTCGACGAGCTGTTCGAGATGCTGACGCTCATCCAGACCCGGAAGACCAAGAAGCAGTTCCCGATCCTGCTGTTCGGTTCCCCGTTCTGGAAGAACGTGGTCAATTTCGAGACTTTCCAGGAATGGGGCATGGTCTCGCCCGAGGACCGCAACTTCTACGTACACGTCGACTCGGTGAAGGAAGCCCGCGACATGCTGATCGAGATCATCACCGAGAAGTACCTGCAAGGGGACGGCGAAGGGCATGACTGACGCCGTCGGCATCGCCTGGACCACCCTGCCCTCGCGCGAGGAGGCCGACCGCCTCGCCGGGGACGCGGTCGCCGCGGGCCTCGCCGCCTGCGCCCAGGTCGACGGCCCGCTCCGCTCCCATTACACCTGGGAGGGACGCGTCCAAGCGGAGGAAGAATACCGCCTGACCTTCAAGTTCGCCGCCGCCAAGGCGCGCGACCTCGAGACCTGGGTCCACGCCCGCCACCCGTACGCCGTCCCGCAATGGCTGGTCGTGCAGGCCGACCACGCCTCCCCCGGCTACCGCGCCTGGGTCCTCGGTATCCGTTGAACCATGGAGAAATCGACCGAAGCCCTCCTTGCCTTCGCGCTCGGTCTCTGCGTGCTCGCCGCCTGGTACGGCGAGTTCCGTCTGCGCCGCCGGACCGGTGGAGCCGAAGGCTTCTGGCCCGGCACCACCCTCGCGCCGGCCGCGGCTTACCTGGTCGCCGCGGCGGGGGCGCTCCTGATCACGGTCGGCGAAGCGGCGGTCGAGATCCGCTTCGACGTGACCGCCAGCCAATCCCAGCTGCCGCTCATCGGCCTGCTCGGGCTCATCGGGGCGGCCGTGACGGAGGAAGCCGTCTTCCGCGGCTTCGCCGCCCCCAGCCATTTCACGGGACGCAAGCTGCTCTTGCTCATCCTCGGCGGTTCGACGGTGTTCGCGTTGATCCATATCGATCTGCTGAACTTCAACCTGAGCGACGAAAAGCAGGTGATCATGCTGACGTTCGAGTTCCTGACGGCAGTCTGGCTGTACCTGAGTCGCTTCAACCCGCTCAATCCGTCGCGTTCGCTATTGCCCTGCTTTATGGGGCATATCGTGCGTAACTTGGCGGTCTTCGGGATTAAATGGGCCCAAGGTTTCGTAACCTAGTCCGTTAAAGAAAAGTCCCTAGGCTAAGCATTGCAACCTCGGTGGTCCTCGGCTGTCTTGGAAAGCACCCCCATGAGCCTACCCGAAAAGAACTCCCGTCGTGATTTCCTGAAGTTCGGCGCCCTCGCCGGCGCCGGCCTTGGCCTGAGCGCCCTCCCCTCCGCGGAGGCGGCGCCGGATCCCAAGGCCCTCAAACTGCTGAACGCCCAGGACATCTCCGCGACCCGTCCCCGTCCGGCGGGCAACAAGCCGGTCTGGGACCTGCAGACGAAGCCCCTGCAGAAGGTGCGTTGCGCCTTCATCGGCCTGTCCCGCGGCATGACCCACGTGAACTCGGCCGTGAACATCGACTTCGCCGAGGTCGTGGCGGTCTGCGACCTCAAGCCGGAGCGCGCCAAGCGCGCGTTCAACCACGTCAAGACCAAGACCGGCAAGGAACCGGCGGTCTACACCGACACCGAAGATGCCTGGGAGAAGATGGTCGCCCGCGACGACATCGACGTCGTCTACATCTCCACGCCCTGGGAATGGCACGTGCCGATGGCCGTGAAGGCCATGGAATGCGGCAAGCACGCCTTCATCGAGGTCTCCGCCGCGGTCTCCGTCGACGAATGCTGGCAGCTGGTCGACACCTCGGAGAAGACCCAGCGCCACTGCGCGATCATCGAGAACTGCTGCTACGGCGAAGAGGAACTCTTCGTGCTGCACATGGCCCGCCAAGGCCTCTTCGGCGAACTGAAGCACGCCGAGTGCGCCTACATCCACAACCTGTCGCAGGACGTGCTCTGGAGCCTCGGCAGCGAAGGGGGCTGGCGCCGCAACTACCACACGTTCATGGACGGCAACCTGTACCCCACCCACGGCCTCGGCCCGGTGGCGCAGTATCTCGGGGTCGGCCGCGGGGACGCCTTCAAGTTCGTGGTCTCCGTCTCCTCGCCCGAGCAGAACCTCACCGAATACCGCGACCGCAAGAACCCGAACGGCGGCAAGCACAAGGACGAGAAGTACGTGTGCGGCGACATGAACACCTCGATCATCAAGACGCAGCTCGGACGCACCATCATGATCCAGCATGACGTGGTGAGCCCCCGTCCCTACTCGCGCATCAACGCCCTGTGCGGCAGCAAGGCGACGTTCTTCGGCTACCCGGGCCGCCTGGCGGTCGACGGCGCCAACGACCACCCGTCGGTCAAGGGCATGAAGCTCAACGCCCACAGCTGGCTCGAGAAGGAGAAGCTTTCGGAATTCATGAAGGCTAACCAGCACCCCCTCATCAAGAAGGTCGGCGAGTCCGCCAAGAAGGTCGGCGGCCACGGCGGCATGGACCACGTGATGAACTTCCGCATGCTCGATTGCCTGCGACAGGGCATCACGCCGGACATGACCGTCTACGATGCGGCCGACTGGTCCTCGATCCTCGAGATCTCCGTCCGCTCCGTGAAAGACGGCTCGATGCCGATCCAGTGCCCCGACTTCACCCGCGGCGGCTGGAAGGGCATCAAGCCCCTCGGGATCGTCTCGTAAGCCGGGCCACGAGCCTCGCGACCGGACCCGGCCCCGCGGCCGGGTCTTTTGTTTGGGTCCGCATCAACCAGGGCGGCCACCTCATGCCGCACGTCGGATTCCCTGCGTTGTGGTGAAAGCGCGGACAACCAAGCCTTGACGGTATTCCCGATTGGAATGTACCATGCCGCTCCTTGAATGGCTCGTCTGTCCGACGCCTACCTTCGTCCGCACCGCTCAACACTACGAGAAAAAGCACCCCGACGAGCTCGCCGCGACCCTCGCCAACCTCGAACAACGCTACCTCCCACGCCTGCGCCACGCCCGACACCCCGGACTCGTCCACGCCGGCTGCCTGCACCACGAAGGGCGGGGTGTCATCGCGATCGACCAGAGCGGCCAAGGCCGAAACCTGAGCGAAACCCGACTCTACGCCTACCCGGACGACCGGACACGCACCCTCCACCTCCTGCTGATCGGTGATAAATCCACCCAGAAGCGCGACCTCCGGCTCGTCCACGACCTCCTCGACCACCTCCCCGCCGATCCATCCCATGGCTGAACTCATCCTACCGATCCGCCCCCGCCGCTACCGGAACGTCGACGACCTCCGCAAGGCTGGCATCATCTCGGCGCAAACCGCCGAGCGCGTCCGCGCGGCCGGAGTCCGCACCCGGGTGATCACCCATCTCGTCTGCCAGCGGCTCAAGGCCGGTCTCTCCCAGAAGGAGGTCGCGTCGCGTCTGCGCCGGACCCAAAGCTGGGTCTCCAAGTTCGAGGACCGCGTCGACGCCGAACTGACGCTCGGGGAAATCCAGGCCTACTGCCGAGCGGTCTCCGGCTCGTTCTCGCTGACCTTCGGACGACGAGCCCGGTCGACTTGAATAGGGTTCAGGGTTGCCCCGGATACCTCGCGACCAAGACTGCGGGCATGGGTTCGCCCGCCGACCTCGCCACCTGGACCGCCGGGCTCGTCACGTTCTCCGGCGAGGAGACGGAACAGGCCGCCGCGGCGTTCGCGCGCCTGCTGCCGCCCGACACGGTGCTGGCGCTCGAGGGCGACCTCGGGGCGGGCAAGACGACCTTCGTCCGCGGGCTGGTCCGCGGGCTCGGGGTGACGGGGGACATCACGAGCCCATCCTTCGCCCTGCTCAACGTCCACCAAGGCGACCGCCAGGTGTTCCACGTCGACGCCTACCGCCTGACGCGTCCGGAGGGCTTCGACGACCTCCTGATCTGGGATCTGGCGAAGTCGCCCTGGAACGTGCTGGTCGAATGGCCGGAACGCGTGGCGGGCCGCCTGCCGCGGGGCCATTGGACGATGAAGGCCGCCCTCCTCGCGGAAGGCGGCCATCGGTTCACGTTGGTCCGGCCGGGCTGAGCCCGCGGCTCACGAGTTGCGCTTGCGCTCGTTCTCCGTCAG
>JACCDG010475887.1_pt1 | contig 13541 bp, 11 predicted proteins | sample 7442471 | NCBI WGS metagenome assembly JACCDG01 (sample SAMN15323444, study PRJNA562643) | freshwater metagenome | isolation source: river surface water | place: USA:Blue River Watershed | collected 2017-08-17 | reverse complement strand
CTCATGATGACTTTTCTAGGGGGACAGGTAGGGGGAGGGCTGGTCCTTGGGTCTGCTCAAGAAGCCGCGAAAGTGGGTTGGTGGGTCCTCTTATATCCCTTGGGGCAAGTCCTTGGAATGATTGGCCTATCCTTAGGGATCGGCAAACGCTTAAACTCTTTTGGGGTGCCAACGGTGGCTCAGGTGTTTGAGAAGTTTTATGACTCTCCCCTTTTAAAACAGATCGCATCCCTGCTTTCGATCGCTTCTCTGTTTATGATTTTGGTTGCCCAAGTGCTGGCAACAAAAGGTTTTCTGGCCTCCATTGGGGTGAATAGCACAGGGCTTTTTCTCCTATTTTGGGGTCTTGTCCTTACCTACACGGGAATGGGAGGCTTTAAGGCGGTCATCAAAACTGACCTGATCCAAGCCTCCTTTTTTGTCGTCATGTTTGGGCTGACTTTTGCCTATGCATTTTTTTCTCCACAACTTCCTATAGCACCTGTTATTCAACCAAGTTCTAGCATTTCGATGGCAACGTTAAGTGGTTGGCTCTTGATGCCCCTTCTATTCGCAGCGCTTGAACAAGACATGGGACAACGGTGCTTTGCAGCTCAATCAGATCGCGTGCTAAAACGCTCGGCTTTAACAGCTGGGTGTCTGACATTTTTAACCTGTCTTGTCCCGATTTACTTTGGAATTCAAGCCAGTGCCATGGGAATTTCTGCCTCCGGCGGAACTAGCGTTCTCATGACAGTGATTCAACAGATGACATCACCCCTGATGTCAGGGCTGGTAGGTGCAGCGATCATGGCGGCGATCCTTGCAACCTCTGATTCGTTGCTCAATGCGATCACCTCTAATTTGTCCCAAGACTTTGCCATCTTCAAGAAAAAATCCCTCAACGTCACACGCATTCTTTCAATATCTATCGGGGGTTTAGCAATTATGATGTCATTTTACTTTGATAACATCGTAGGACTTTTAATTCAGGCCTATGAACTCTCCGTCTGTACCTTGGTTATCCCTCTTTTTGGAGCTCTCTTTAAAAAAGGAAAAGGCAACCTCACCTCTGCCATTTTGGCAATTGTGTGCGGCGCTATCGGTTTTTTCTTCCTACGCTTCCTACCAATCAACTTTCCTAAAGAGGTGGGCGCTTTAGGACTTTCTCTACTAGGCTACGCAACTGGAGAGCTTAAAACAAAGCTTCAGGATACAGCTCAGAAAAAAACACAACATTAGCAATGCCGACATTAGAGACCTCTTGCCAAGGATCGATTTTCAGGAAAGAGAAAATCGATACAATCATATCTTTTCTCTCCCAGCTTTACATCGCTGGGAAGATACGCCTACAAGTAGAACCAATCTGATCGATGAGATCCCGCCATTTGGAATCCTCTATCGATGCCGATTCGAGAGATAAATTCGGATGCACCTTCTCGACGTCTCCAGTCTCCGACCGCGCTAAATCACCTGAGATCCAAACCCAAATTTTATAACCACTTTGCTCTGCATTTGCATTCACGCTTATCTCTCCTGCTCGCTCACGTTCTGCAATCCACTGGCCCATCGCGGGAAAGGGGGCTTTTTTGAAAATGACAAGAGATGTTTCAACGAACTGCTTAGCACCTGTTCTTTCATGAAAGGTGAGCAAACAGGAATGGGAAAGCTATCAAGTACATAGTCATTAGAGGGATGATTTTTCTTGAAGTACTCTGCCAAAGTAGAAAAAAGGTGTTGCCAAGACTTTTTAGGAATGCGATGGAGCCTTCAATTAAAATGGCTTTCACTGAGAAAACGGGAAATATAACGATGTTCCTTTAAAAATTCAGCCGCGCGCCGTTGATTTCCATAGAAGAATCTAACAGCTGTGATAGCCACCATCATGACCTCTGCAGTGGACATACGAGCTTGAGGGTCATCGTAAAAATGATTTGCTTTTAAAACCTCATCTGCAAAAAAAATAGATAGCAACAATTTTTAACTCGATATACCGAAAGTGCTTCAAAATTTAGGAATTTGGCAAAGCCGGCACCCCTATTTTTTGCTCGTCGAAGCAGGCCATGTGTAGAACATATAGTCGATGGAGACGAGTAAAAGGACATCGATTCATCGATGTCCGCAAAGTGGGGATGCCGGGGCAGCCAAAAACAAAATTTTGAATCACTTTCGGTATAAAGCACTCCTTTTTTTGTGCAATTAAGAGTGTAAGCGGCAAATCCTTCTTATACGGGATTATTCCTGTCAGTGGAACAGAGTCTAGTTGTTACACGGTTCCAGGATCGGTTGTGTATCTTAACCTCATGCCAACAGCTCTTAAGAGGGTCAATCGCATTATGAAAACATCGGGGCTCAATAGCGGCACGATGATTGCGGATTCGTACGTGCTCGGAGATAACGATGGCAATGCTTTCCTGGTTGTCAATGGCTGCCAAAACACCGCGATCACGATCACACAAGGCAATCAGCAACTCTTAACTCCAGGGGCAAATTCCTATCTTGGCATGCAATGAGCAGAACAATAGTTTGCAAAAATTCACCTTGTCGTTTTAAAAAACAGGATATGCTTTTGAAATTCAAGAGACTCTCTTTTTTTTCTCTTCTTGTCTTAAGCCTTCCTTTAGAGGCTTTCTTTGGAGAAACCAAAAAGACACCTCCTCCTGCCCAGGACGTACACCAAGACTGCGGCGAAACTCCATCTCCTTACAGAGCTTCGATCCGGCATATCGAAGGTAAAGGTGTCGGTTACAATTTAGGCTATACAAGCCTTGATCTTTTTCTAGCGCCGCCTCCTGCGATTCCTCATCGCTTTGTTCCCTTTTTGGATACACGCCTTCACGTCTTTGATAATGGAAAAATTGCAACCAACGTAGGTCTAGGACTGCGTTATATCAGTTCTTCCTTTGTCTATGGATTCAATACCTACTATGACTACAGAGAAACGCACAGGCAAAAATACAACCAATATTCTCTTGGATTTGAAGCGCTTGGAAAAGTCTGGGATTTTAGACTAAGTGGTTATCTGCCTCTCGGTAATCAGAAAAGTCCTTTCTATAACACAAAATTTGCGTACTTCTTAGGCCATCAGATCATCCTCTCCCAGACTCAAGAAATGGCCTTAAAAGGTCTTAACGCAGAGGCTGGGATCCATATAAAAAAAATGAAGGACATGGAATTTTATGGAGCCTTTGGTCCTTACTACTTTACAAAGGCAGGGAAAAACGCCATCGGAGGCCGGGCCCGTATTGCTGGCACATTTTTAAACCATATTAAAGCTGAGCTCAGCACCTCTTATGATGCTATTTTTCACTGGGTAGGGCAAGGAGAACTGAGCCTTGTTTTTCCGTTTGGGCCTAAAAAGAAAATCAAATATCGAGCCGATTGCACACGCTCCCTACGCCTAAAAAATCTGGCGCTTGAGCCTCCTAATCGTTTTGAAATCATCGTCGTCGATAAGAAAAAAACAAATCCTGTAGCCATTAACCCTGCAACAGGCCTTCCTTTTCATGTGGTCTTTGTCAATAACCTGAGTCACTCTTTGGGGACCTACGAAAGCCCTTATCCTACTCTAGCGCTCGCACAAGCCAATTCAGGCCCTAACGACATCCTGTACATATTCCCAGGAGATGGGTCAACAACAGGAATGAATGGGGGGATTTTCCTCCAGGACAATCAAAGATTTTGGGGTTCTGGCATCGCCCAACCGCTGCAAACCGCGCAAGGCAACATCAGTGTCCCAGCTCACAGCAGAACTGCCCCCATCATTACCAATACCGATATCGACACCGAGGGCAATGTCATCACGCTGGCAAGTAATAACATCATTAGAGGATTTACGATCAAAGATGCCAGAAACGATGCCATCCGAGGAAACGATGCTTTCCTTCAAACAGGTGACGTCGATCTTCAAAGCTTGGAAGTATCTTTTTGCACCTTTGAAAATACTACTACCTATCCCATCGGAGCGTTTTTTCCCAAAAATGCCTCGATTTCCTTAACGGACAATCAGTTCTTGAATAACGAAAACGGACCCCTTCTCGTTGTGAACGGAATATCGACCCTTAACTGCTCCGATAATACGTTTACAGGGACGAGATCTATTAGCGAACCTCCTCTTCACATCACATCCAATGCCTCTTTATTTTTCGCAACCATTAAAAACAACACCTTCATCGACAATGTTGAAGGTGGGATGATCTTTGATCTCAACACCGCTGAGACACACTTAACCATCACAAACAATAAGATCAACACGAATGGCTTTGGAAGTGGCGCAGGCACTGCTAGCGGCATCTACATTAATAATACTGTTTCAGGAAGCTGCAACTTGATGCTCTCAAATAACACCATCTCAGGAAATGCCGGCAAAGCCCTTTATATTGCTAACGGCAGCTTCACTAACTTGCAAGCGACGATTCTAGGGAATACAATCACAAATAATACGACAGGCAGCCTTGTCTTCATGAGCACATGCGATAGACTCACGCTTTTTGTAAGCGATAACATCATCTCCCAAAACAATAGCGACTTAATTTCTCTTCAAGGAGGCAACATCGGCACAGCCACTGTCACAGTCACTCGTAACCAACTCAGTGGCGCGACGGGCCAGGGAAATGGAATTGGATTGGTTAGCGGGATCACAACACTAAATTTTGTCGCAACCGATAATCAAATCCTTGGAAACGAAGGCAGCGGAATTTCCATCAGACCTTTCAGCACCTACCCTAATGCCGTCATCACGATTGCAAACAATACGATCACGGACAATGACAACTTAAGCCCTAATGGTGGTGGAGGGATTGATCTTGAGAACTGCACGAGTCTTACAGGTTCTATTATAAACAATACCTTGGGAAATAATGCAGTCTGTGATTTAGGGGTAAATATCCCTGGTGGTTATAGTAATTTTTTTGGCTCTGCCTGCCTAGACCTTCAGGGGAATGCCAGCAGTAGCGCAGGTGGCTATGGACTCTTCCAAGGGACCGGAGATTTTAACGTTGCTCCTTCCAATTATGACTCTCCCTCAGTGAATAGTGGAACCTTCACCACCACCGGAGTCACCCCTGTGGATTCCTGCCCTCCTTAAGGGCATGAGACTTCTTCTATTTCTTTGGTCTATAAAAACCGTCAGGAAACACCTCTTTATTTTTATCTGTCACCACCATAAAGCCAAAATTGCCCAAACGCGTTGGGGGCAATCCTAACGCAACAGCCACTGCGTTGATTTGCTGTGTATGGGTGATGGCAATAAAAATGACCTGGGCACTTTCCTTGAAATTGAGGATTTTATTCATTTCCTGAGAAATATGCTCATATGTTCCAGGGGCGATGATCGTATCTACTTTTTGTTGTTCCCACGGCAGCGTACCATCCGGAAGCAACTCTAAAATTTCAGTATCAGATAAGCTCCTTGCGGAAGGGTAATTCACGCAGTTTAAACTCTCCTTAAAATTAACCTGTGTTTTTAAAACAGGGGCTAACAAACAAGAAAGCAGCTCTGCTCTTTTATTCTGAGAACTCTCCAATATCACAGAACACGCTGTCTTCTGACTGATATAATTCCAGATGATCATCCCCTCTAGCCACTCAGCCAAGGAGGCTTGTGTTAAAGAATTTTCAAAATTATCAGGCAGGCGCATCATCTCAATTTTCTGTAAATTTGCTAGAAGATGGCTTACTTTCTCAGTTTTTTGCTGCTCGCCATGACGCATGAACACTTTAGGTCTTCCTTCCTGCAATAAAACAGTGAGCCGTTCTACACTTAAAGCATCTACTTCCCGGACTGTTTCAGATATCCCTAGCCGCTGAGAAATTCGCTTTCCCCATTGATTTGCAAGACTTGCGACTTCTTTAGAAGAAAAACTCTCTAATGAAGGGTTGTGGTTAGCAAAAATCTCCCATTGCTCTTTCAAGATATCTTCATTTTTTTCAGCAGACAAAAAAGACATGCAAAAAACAAAAAGAACAGACAAATTTTTTTTCACAAAAAAACCCATCGATATTGCATCTACCACTTATGAACCTATCTCAGTCAAAGTTTTCGTCGATTTTCTGGATGATTTTGAAGGGTTTTCGACTCAAACTTGTTAATGAGATAGGTTCTCCAACAGGCAGATTGCGGATAGCTAAGAAACGCCGCAGCGGGCCCGCAATGTAAGACGATAAAGCAGATCATTTGCCTCTGACCCAAGAAAGTCCAGCATTACATGTTTACCAACACCAACAAAACCCTCAATGACGAAACTCTCTTAAGAGTTTTTAATCTCCACATGTTTTGGAAAAAATCATGCTTCCTGTTGTATTGATTGGGGTGTTGCCTTCCGCATTGAAGTAAAAGGTTCCAAGAATTCCATTGTCGAGAAAAATCTCAGGCGTTCCAACATTATTTAAAAGATTCACGCATGAAGTTGAACCTGTTGCTCTATTGAAAATCTCAATTCCATAGCCTCCAGTTCCAGCAGAACCGGTATTTCCTGAAAGTGTACCTGTTAGATGCGTATGCCCTCCAATCCAAATCCCATAGCCATCGGTTCCTCCTGACCCTGTATTACCTGAGAGATTGGTGGTGATTATGGAAGGACCCGCAGACGTGCGCTTGCCAATAAATATGCCCGTTCCCGAATTTCCCGCCGACCCGACATTATCGGATAGAGTCGCCGTAATCTGATTTCCTGATGCAAAGGTTGATTGGAGTAAGATTCCAGAGCCGGCCCCTTTCGCAGATCCGGTATTCTCAATCAGTTGTGTTGTAATTGATCCATCCTCAGGGTTTAGGAAAATTCCAGTACCTGCCCCCCCAGAACCTCCAGATCCTCTATTTGAAACCAAATTCGCTTGAATAGAACCTGTTTGTGCATGAAGCTCGATTCCATAGCTATCTAAACCACTATCAATTCCGCTATTGGCCTCAAGGGTTGCCACAATCGAGTCCTGGGCATACAAAGAAATCCCCCGACCACCGACACCACCCGTTCCTGAATTTCCAAAAAGATTCGCAAAGATAGAACCACTATTTGTGTACAGCTGGAGACCATAGGCTTCAGTCCCAATCGCAATCGCTGTATTTTCAGAGAGAGTTGCTGTTAAAGTGTTATTAGCATTCAGAAAGATTCCGTAATGAGCACCAGTTGTAGCTCCCGTATTACCAATGAGCGTTGCATTTAAGGATCCAGGAGAAACAACCCAGATTCCTGCATAAGCCTCTCCTGTTGTGACATTGTTGTTCATCAGCACGGCACGATCAGAAACGCTAAGTCCAATACCAGCTTGAGTCGCAGCCGACATATTCAAGAAGTTATCACGGATCAAAGGAGACTTGACGCTAATTGTAGGTGTCTGTGGATTTCCCCCTACAATTCCATAATCTAAGTCATTATTCGTTGTTAGATTAAGACCTGCAACCTCGCAGTAGTCACTAATTGTGATAATTGCGGTAGCTCCAGTGATGTTTGTAATCAGAGGAGCCGTTGTGGTGAGACTTGGGATCACAATGGGGCCAAGAGTTGAAACGATCGGATTCGCAACGCTAGAGCCAAAAAGCTTCTGGTTGGATTGAAGGGTAATCCCGTGATTCATCCCAGAATCTGTCCCATCCCCTGGCAAGATATAGAGAATATCACCGGGTCTGGATGCGTTTTGTGCTTCTAAAAGAGTGGGGTAGGGAGACTCGAAGGTCCCTTCAGAGTGACTTGTGTTATTGACGAAGTGAACTTTCCAAGGAAGTCCTGTTGCTGGGTTAATGGCAACTGGGGAGAAAAGCTTATTACCTACAACAATGATCTCTTGCCGATCGACGGGTTGGAGCGCTCTTTCATGCAGCCGAAGCGCTCGTGAACAATCATTTTTTTTCTTTAAGATTCTTTTTGGTCCAAAAGGAATCACAAAACTGAGTTCTCCCTGTCCAATCCAATGGAAGACAGGATCATAGGAGGTGCTAGCTTCAACCTTGATGTGGTCTAAGAAAATGCCCGAAAGTCTCACTTTACCCCCGACTGCATTCTGCCCAGATCTTTCAAAATAGTAGGGGCCAAAAGCTCCATAAAACCGCATCTTCTCCATTTCCTTGATGTGAATTCCCGCTTCTGCAAAAAGACCTCTCATTGCAAATTCTTGTCGTGTATGCAGGAAGATCGAGTTCCCTGAAAAATAGCCAAACTTCGTATTGTAAAAAGCGCTGCGTTTCGTGCCAACGGGAAGGTAACCACTTAGTCTAAAATCCCAAAGTTTTCCAAGGGCCTCTAGACCAAGAGAGTATTGATTGTACTTTTGCCTATGAGTTTCTCTGTAATCATAGTAGGTATTGATCCCATAAACAAAAGAAGAACTTATGTAACGAAGCCCCAAACCCACATTCGTTGCAATTCTTCCATTGTCAAAAACATGCAGCCGTGTATCTAAAAACGGAACAAAGCGGTGGGGGATCGCAGGAGGAGGCGCTACGAAAAGGTCAATGCTCGTGTACCCTTTCGTATAACCAATGCCTTTACCTTCAATATGACGCACTGTTGCTCTGTAGGGAGAGGGGATCGTGCCACACCCTCTCGCCTCAGACTTCGGGTAGTCAGGCTGAGAATTCGGGCTAAGATTTTTCGTAACCAGTTCATGAGAAAGCGTTGCACTAGATTTTCTAGGAGTTACATCAGCAAGCTCTTCCAATAATTCAGTGAACGTCCTATCATTGAATGCGTTACTGTCTGTTTCAGGAACCTCACCCCAGAGAGAAAAGCAGGTCATTGCAAAAACTGAAGAAATAAAAAATGATTTAGCACGCATTAAGAGCCTTCCTATAACATTTTAATACAACTTGAGACCATTGCAAAACTCGGGGATTACGTGATCCTTTGATTCTGGCTCACCCTCTAAGGGCTATTCCACATATGAGGTCTTGCACGAAATCAAAACGACCTATTTTTTCAAATATCCGCAGTCACGCAACAGTCTAAACTTGACTCACCCTCTCACCATTTAGCCTGAATACCAACATTAAAACTTCCAATGTATGCCGTGGTCCAAAACCAACTAAAGCCCCCTTGAACATAAGCATCCAATAGATCATTAATTTTGCATTTCACACCGGCATTCGCATTAAACGAATCAGAAAATTGATTGTTCACCAAAGCCTGAGAATAGTTCACCATCCCGTAATCCACCCAAAAATGATCTCCCCCTAAACTCCACTCATAGGCAAGCTGTAGAAAAGGTCTAAACCGATCACAAGTCTTTCCATATTCGGTATCCCATCCTAAATTCAGTCTAGAGGTTGCAATATGCATTGCGCCATATCGTAAAGCGGTAAAATCCCCTGTTTCAGTAAAGGAGTTTGTCCGAACGTAATCATACAAATAAGAAAGTTGAGGACCCGTTGTCCATTTACCTGTCTGGAGCTGATAGCGGACCCCGGCTTCTCCAGCCCAAAACTGCCCATTGATATCTCCATTTGCTCGCAAAGTGACAATTCCAACCTGATCCTGACGTTCTGAATGACATCCGAGATACCCTCCACTTAAAGCGGCGTATCCTATCCAATTGCAATCAAACGCCCCTTGGGTGTAGACATTCAAACTATATTGATTAAGACGAAAACTACCTCGACTGGGATTAACTTTACCTAAGGTATTTTGATAATTAAAGGCAGCTCCCACCAAAAAAGAGGGAGAGAAAAAGTAGTGACCGCCCACAAGGGCGCCGTTCATGAGACCACTGCCAGCTGTTCCAAAAAAACCAACTTCTTGAAGATGAGTGTCCTGAAATTCATAGTCAGCATAGACGGAGAACTGGGAAAGACAGGCGTTATCTTTGGAGCAGTTTAAGTCCTGGGCGGCATAGATTTTCGATTCGAGGCTGTGCATAAACTGCATTGAATTTGCAAGCGCAATATTCGGAATTGCAGCCATGAACCCTGGAGCGCGTAAAACGGAGTAGATCGTATCGCCTAGAATTTGATGCATGCGCGGGGTTGGGTGTGCAATATCTGCAAAAACAAACTGATTCCCATCAACAAAAAGATTTTGCCCTTCGACGAGGAAAATAGAAATCCCCTCCGAATTTGTCGGGATGGTATCAAAAGGGACGCCTGTTGCGTACTGGGCAGCATAACTGTTCAATTGATTAATCGGTGCAAATCCAAAACGCACAGGATTTGCTAATACTCCCTCAAAAATCACATTAGGATCGATCACAATAGCATTTGACCCTTCTAGCCCAGCTAAAAGAGCCTGATTAAAGGCTCTGGTGAGCTCTGTTAATTGTCCTTGAAGGGTAGTCTGACCATACGCCTTGGGAGTCGTTGCAGGATTGGCAGCGAGCAATACCACCATCTTCTGAGCTCCTGCACTGCGCAACTGCTGGACAAGATCTCCCATAATAGCGCCCTGTGATGCCACATATCCCTCTGAAGGGAGGAAACTAGGAAAACCAAACTGAATATCATTATCCCCGCAAAGCAACGTAATTAAAGACCGAGGATTGACAGAGCCTCCCTGATCCGCCAAAAAACTCGATACTTGCTGGGAAAGCGAGTGGGGATAAACATCAAAAGCTGTAAAAAAGGTGGGATAGACAGCCACAACCCCTGCAGCTCCTTCTGAGTAATTGGTGCCCCCTAAAAAAGTCTCGTTGGCAATCCCGTTATTGTATTCATTAGGCGTGTTTTGCAACCCAAATTTTTCCGCTAAATCCATCGAATAGGTAAATCCAGGATTTACGGTAAAACGACCAGCGGATTCCAACCCAGTGAATAAAGAGTCGACAAACTGTTCAAAAGTACCCGCATCCGTCAAACTATCTCCAAAGGAATACACAGCATCAAAAGGGGCACTTTCTGCCGCAATAAAACTCAAGCACGACACTCCGAAGACAAGTTGAGAAATCCTCTTAGAAAAGAAAAAATTCTGATGCATGTCATCATTCCTATTTGCAAACATCTTGAGATCACCGAGTAATTTCTCCTCAAAGTACTCAAATCAAGAATTTAATAGTATCAAAAAAAACTAAAAATCTTCTAAAAGACTCCGATGAATGTCGACCCTGAATGTTAGAGTGCATCCTCTATCGTAGAACTAGCAGCACCGAATGACTTTGCAATGGAAAGGATATCGCAGGTGTCTTTTTCCTGCGCTCCTGCACCTTCGCTCGGGAAGGCTTGGTGCTCCATAAAATAGACTGTACGGTTATGCAGATTATTTTAGATAAACGGTCTCAAGTTGAGTTATTAGGTCTACACAGAGTCGATCGAGGATTGGAACACAAGCTGAGACCAGGAGGAAAACTCAAGAGACCTATCAAAAATGGTAATTATAAAGTCTGAGGCACTACAGGCACAAATTCTTTGATCTCTCCCATGGAAAAGCCTTTGGGAAGATCATTTTTAGAAGCGGGATGCCACGGCATATTTTTTCCAAAAATCCACAGTTCTCCGCGGACAATCAGGTCTTCTCCCTTACGCCATAACTTAACCTTATAAACTTCTCCTTCCTGAGGGTCTACGATTTTACCTGCGTACCGATCGCTATCTTTTTCTTTTTTGACATTATAGACAAAATCCATGCCGCAATAAGGAGGATGTCCTACAATTCCCTTTGCTCTGTCTTTCTGTTCGAGAATGGTATCCTGGATCTTCCCATTGTCATCATAGGTCGCTAACATCCTTCCGTAGTACGTCCCTTGATATTCGTAAACGGCCACCAGACTCCGCGGCTTATCAGATTTCTGATCCCTGCTCTTCCATAGACCTGTAATGCTCTCAGGGTTGCCCTCTTGCGGCCCCGTTGAATCACTAAAAAAAATCAAGATTCCGCACAAAAAAACGGAAAACAAAGAAGTAATTAAAAGTGATTTTTTAATCATAATTCATCATATATAAAAAAAACCAATGAATTGTCAATTAAATAAGTATAACTAATTAAAAATCTTCGAATCTATCCCAAAAATCCTTTGAAACTATCTCATTAAAAACTTTCGGTCGATTTGCTGGTTCTTTGGTAAATCCCGATCTTTGGCTGGCGATTTTCGACAAAAATTGCTCCCCGAAAGCCTCGGTCTTTTCTCAGAGTGTTTTGCGGATAGGTTCTTCCAAAATTCCAAATATTTGAAAAAACAGGTCATTTTGATGAGATCTAAGCCCGTTGATACGGAAAACCTCATTGAGGATGAAAGAGAATCAAAAAAAGACCTTTTTACAGGTGTCCCGAGTTTTGCAACGATCGCAATTTAACTGAAAAATAAAACATCGATCTGTAACACCTATGTCTTCTCAATGATTCTGGAAAGGTCAGAGCGCCTTCTTCTTCAATGGCAGGATCAATCTTGAATCCCCGAGCATCCAGACTGTGACTGTATCGGACAATTTCATACTCCTCGGAACAGAAAAGACAAGAAGCCTTTGCTTTTGAGGTTACAATCTACGTTCAAAAGATTTTGACCACGCGTCGTTTTGTCGCATAGTGCTCAGACCAAATGGGAAATAGGTCATCTTGGAGAGTTCGAAAAATCAACGCTCCCTAGGCTGATTCTCATAAGGAACTCCGGATGTAGGATTCGAACCTACGACCAATGGATTAACAGACTCATTCATTCCAATACTCGCCAACTGCCCACAAAAGATAACAACAATAGAATTAAAAGGTTAAGCAATTTTTGACTCTTGTCGAAAGTTGGTGAAAACTGCTGATAGTTGGGAGCCAGTGGGAAAAAATTGGGAAACGAAAAAGCCCTTGACCTATATGTATCCCACAGGATACACTAAGGTTATATGGAAATCGACATCGAGCTTTACAGGACCTCTTCAGGCTACTGTCCCTTCGATGAGTGGTTTGAAAGCATCCGAGAAATGAATACTCGGGCAAAAGTCCTCACCAGGCTCGACCGCCTAAAGGTGGGCAATTTTGGAGATTGTAAAGTCCTAAAATCTGGGATAGCAGAACTTAGAATCCACTATGGACCAGGGATCAGAGTCTATTACTCCAAGATAGGCAACAAGCTCATCTTACTGCTCTGTGGAGGAGATAAAGGCTCTCAAACGAAAGACATCAATAAAGCAAAGGAGTATTTAAACGAATATCACTCGAGGGAGAAAAAACATGGCAAAAAATAAAAAACACAAAGAATGGCTTCTCGAAAAGTTAAAAGACCACGATGAAGCTGTGGCCTATCTCAATGCTGCCCTAGAAGAAAGCCTCAAAGGAGATGAGGAATCCCAGTACCTGTTCCTCGTTGCTCTTAGAAATGTTGCGGAGGCCCAGGGTGGTATTGCCAACCTAGCCAAGAAAGCACGCATTGGCAGAGAAAGCCTCTATAAGACCCTTTCTGAAAACGGCAACCCTAAATGGCATACTCTTGTCGCTCTCATGCCTGCCCTTGGTTTGAACTTAAGACTTACATAAACTTTGTCCAAGTAGATATTTCGGCTTTTAAAGCCCCGATTTCTCTTCTTTACCTAGGGTGTGTTGCATAACCTGTAAGAAGGCAAGTGGTTCCCCTTGCCTTCTTACAGGTTATGCAGCATAGGCGTCGATCATGGCATTGATCATGAGCGCTTTGATTGTTACTTCTACCCGCTGGCGTGT